>ERZ780067.645-NODE-645-length-11453-cov-9.24057_pt1 | contig 11453 bp, 10 predicted proteins | sample MGYA00511841_ERZ780067 | MGnify/ENA primary metagenome ERZ780067 (study PRJEB29588, sample SAMEA2143295) | human gut metagenome | biome: human gut; feature: human-associated habitat; material: faeces | place: Denmark | collected 2008/2010 ... | reverse complement strand
CCAGCGAGATGGTGCGGGTGATGTCGGTCGTGCCGTCGAGGTATTGGGCACCCGAGTCGATGAGCAGGAATCCGCGGCGGGTAATGGTGGCGTTGCTCTCGGGGGTAGCCGAGTAGTGGACAATGGCGCCGTGCTCGTTGAAGCCGGCGATGGTGGCGAAGCTCTCGCCCACGTAGAGGTTCTGTTGTGAGCGGAACTCACGCAGTTTTTCGGCTACGGTAATCTCGGTCACTTTGCCGCTGTCGATATTCTGTTCGAGCCAGCGGAAGAAGCGAACCAGAGCTACACCGTCGCGAATCATGGCCTCGCGGGTGCCGGCCAGTTGAGTCTCGTTCTTGATGCTCTTGAGCAGGGCAATGGGCGATTGTCCCGACACGGAGGTGGCGTTGAGTTTATTTAATAAGGTATAGTTGATTTTGTTGGTGTCGACGAATACCTTTTTCTCGACCGGCAGAGAGCCCACGAAGTCGAAGATGCTGTCGTAGGGCATGATTTCGACGGCATTCTTTTTCAAGTATTGGCATACGGTGTCGCCAATCTTGTCCTGGTCGATGAAGAGGATGCGGCGGTCGTCGTCGATGTAGGCGTAGCAAACCACCACAGGGTTGCACTCCACGTCGTTGCCGCGGATGTTGAAGGCCCAGGCAATCTCGTCGAGAGCAGCCAGCAGCAGCGCCTCGGCTCCGGCCTGGTGCACCTGCTCCATGATGCGGTTCATCTTGTCGGCCACCGACTCGCCGCTATATTTCTCCTCGTGGATGAATACCTCGTTTTTGGGAATCGAGGGACGCCCCTCCCAAATGGTGTCGAAGGGAGTGAAGTCGGAGACGAACTGAAGTCCGTGACTCTCGAAGTTCTGCTTCATCTTGGCGGCTTGCGAAGCCCCGAACAGCGTACCGTCGATAGCTACGGTAGCCCCTTGCGGCAGAGTCTTCAAGAGCCATTGTTCGATGGTGGGCGTATCGGGTAACCCCTCTTTGAAGAGCTCGAAACCCGAGCCCTCGAGTTGTTGCGCTGCTTGCAGGAAGTAGCGAGAGTCGGTCCACAGTCCGGCCTGATTGGTGGTTACGACAGCGGTTCCGGCCGATCCGTTAAATCCTGAAATCCAAGTGCGTGCAGCCCAGTGACTGGCATAATACTCGCTTTGGTGCGGATCGGTCCCCGGTATGATAAACGCGGTAATACCGGCTTTGCCCATCTCTTCGCGCAGGGCTTTCAGTCGGGGTAATGTCGATTTGCTCATAATATCTCTTTTTTATATGTGTGTCTTGTCCCTATCCGAGCGGTAATTCCCGGCATCGGCCTGAGCGGAAATCGTTGTATCGAGCCCTTGCCGGTATTATCGTTGCCCGAAAGAAAAAAAATCATTTGCCTGTAAAGGTAGTCATATTTGAGAAAATACGAAGATAAAAGCGTGTGAAAATATTGGAACGAAGATGAATGTCTGGCGGCGCCCCTTTCTATAAATTTTATGGATAAGGTGTATTTTAGGGGTCGAAAGTTTTGCTAATCACAAAACAATCTATAATTTTGCACCGCAATTGTTCAAAAGGAAATAAATAAACTAATATCTAAATAATTATGATTATAGTTCCAGTAAAAGAAGGCGAAAACATCGAAAAGGCTTTGAAGAAATTCAAACGGAAATTTGAAAAAACAGGTGTAATAAAAGAATTGCGTAACCGTCAGGCATTTGAAAAACCGTCGGTAACGAACCGTAAAAAGATGATGCGGGCTATCTACATCCAGAAGCTCCACCAGGACGAAGAGTAATTTTTTTTATTGCCGGCAGGTATTGGATTTTTCAATAATTTCCCTTATATTCGTAGCGTAAGTAAAAGCTACGAGTTATGCTGGTCGAATCGTTTTTAAGATATATCCGGTATGAGAAGAATCTTTCTACTCATACCGTATTGTCATATAAAAACGATTTGTTTCAGTTTAAAGCGTTCCTTGAAACCCTCGAGCCCGGGTGTGAGCTGCAACAGGTTACCCCCGAGCAGGTGAGGGAGTGGATAGCCTCGTTGTCTGAGGATGGGCTTACGGCTCGCAGTATCTCGCGCAAGGTCTCCTCGCTTCGGGCGTTCTATCGTTATCTGGTAAGTCAGTCGGTTGTGGCGGGCAGTCCGGTAAACGATGTACGGGTACCCAAGGTGAGGAAGAAATTGCCGGTCTATTTGCGGCGCGATACCATGGACGAGTTGCTCGACGACGTGTCGTATGGCGATGACCTGGAAGGCGTGCGCAACAAGTTGATCATCGAGATGTTCTATAATACCGGCATCCGTCGGGCCGAGCTGATAGGCTTGAAAGACGAGGATGTGCGCGAAGGAGAGATAAAAGTGACCGGTAAACGCAACAAGCAGCGGTTGGTCCCTTACGGAGCCGAGTTGGCCGAACTGATAGCCGACTACCGTCGGATGCGTAGTGAAGCCGGGTTGGGCGATGCCGAATACTTCTTTATAAGGAAGAGCGGAGAGCCCCTCTATCCGCAACTGGTCTATCGGGTGGTGAAACAAGCCTTGTCGCAGGTGTGCACCCTCGAGAAGCGAAGTCCGCACGTACTGCGTCATACCTTTGCCTCGGTCATGCTCAACAACGGAGCCGGGCTCAACAGTGTCAAGGAACTGCTCGGGCACCATTCATTAGCTTCAACCGAAGTATATACACATATCACGTTTGAAGAACTGAAACAAAGTTATAACCAGGCTTTCCCCCAAAGAAAGCCATAAAAAAAGGAGGTAATATGGAAATCCGTATTCAAGCTATTCATTTCGACGCATCGGAGAAGTTGGAAAAATTCATTCAGAAAAAAGTTTCCAAACTCGAACAATATTACGATGGCATCATTGCCGTAGAAGTTTCATTGAAGGTGGTAAAGCCCGAGACTGCGCAAAATAAAGAAGCGGGCATAAAAGTATTTGTGCCTCGCAATGAGTCGGTATTTTCGAGCAAAGTGGCTGATTCTTTTGAAGAAGCGGTCGATGTTGCTATCGAAGCTCTCATTAAGCAACTCGTGAAGTTGAAAGAAAAGATGAGGGAAAAATAAAAAAAAAAGCTCCGATATTTTTGTAGTTTAAAAATTATGCCTAAATTTGCACCCGTTTCTCACCGATATGAGCTGTGAAGAGCGGGTGCAAAATTGTCCCGAACGAAAGACGCGGTGAGGTGCGAGGGCAGCGGCTCTCGATTGAGAAACCGAAAAGACTGAAAGGGGCAAATACCAGAGTGGCCAAATGGGGCAGACTGTAAATCTGCTGGCTTACGCCTTCGGTGGTTCGAATCCATCTTTGCCCACAAGAAAGAGGCGAAAACGGTACGATGAAAAGCCGTCGGTTCTCCGGGTCGAATCTCCCACAGGTGTTGAAGTCGATCTTTCACTCGAAAAGAAATATTGCCAATGTAGCTCAGGGGTAGAGCACTTCCTTGGTAAGGAAGAGGTCACGGGTTCAAATCCCGTCATCGGCTCCAAGTTTTTAGAACGCTAATCAATTTTATAAAAAATACAAAACTATGGCAAAAGAACAGTTTCAACGTACCAAACCCCACGTAAACATTGGTACTATTGGTCACGTAGACCACGGTAAAACGACCTTGACCGCCGCCATTACGATGGTACTTGCAAAGAAAGGTCTTTCTGAAATGCGCTCGTTCGACTCGATCGATAACGCACCTGAGGAAAAAGAGCGTGGTATTACGATTAATACTTCGCACGTAGAATATGAAACTGCAAACCGCCACTATGCACACGTTGACTGCCCGGGTCACGCCGACTATGTAAAGAACATGGTAACCGGTGCTGCTCAGATGGATGGTGCAATTATCGTGGTTGCAGCTACCGACGGTCCTATGCCCCAAACTCGTGAGCACATCCTGTTGGCTCGTCAGGTGAACGTTCCTCGTATCGTTGTATTCCTGAACAAATGTGATATGGTAGACGACGAAGAGATGCTCGAACTCGTTGAAATGGAGATGAGAGAGTTGCTCAACGCCTATGAATATGATGGTGACAACACGCCTATCATCCGTGGCTCTGCCCTCGGTGCCTTGAACGGCGAACCCAAATGGGAAGAGAAAATCATGGAGTTGATGGATGCCGTAGATACTTGGATTCCTCTGCCTCCGCGTGATGTTGATAAACCCTTCTTGATGCCTGTTGAGGACGTATTCTCGATTACTGGTCGTGGTACTGTTGCTACGGGTCGTATCGAAGCCGGTCGCGTAAAAGTTGGCGACGAGGTGCAAATCCTGGGCTTGGGTGCCGACAAGAAATCGGTTGTAACCGGTGTTGAGATGTTCCGTAAGATCCTCGACGAAGGTGAAGCTGGTGATAACGTAGGTCTGTTGCTCCGTGGTATCGACAAGAACGAAATCAAACGTGGTATGGTAATCTGCCACCCGGGACAAGTAAAACCCCACTCGGAATTCAAGGCTCAAGTTTATATCTTGAAGAAAGAAGAAGGTGGTCGTCACACTCCGTTCCACAACCACTACCGTCCTCAATTCTACATCCGTACGCTTGACGTAACGGGCGAAATCACTCTCCCCGAAGGTGTAGAAATGGTAATGCCTGGTGACCACGTAACTATCAACGTGAAACTCATCACTCCGGTTGCTTGCGACAAAGGTCTGCGTTTCGCAATCCGTGAAGGTGGCCGTACGGTAGGTTCGGGTCAAATCACCGAAATCTTGGACTAATCGCATAGCGAATTAGCTTAGATAAAATTACAAAAATCAGCCCTCATTGCGGGGCTGATTTTATACGGGTCTAGCTCAGTTGGTAGAGCACTGGTCTCCAAAACCAGGTGTCGGGAGTTCGAGTCTCTCGACCCGTGCAAAACTGAATGAAACAATGAAGAAATTGAAAATACTTGCCGATATCCAGGATTCTTACAATGAACTGGTTCATAAAGTATCTTGGCCGACCAAATCGGAGTTGGCAAATAGCGCTGTAGTGGTTATGTTCGCTTCCCTTATTATCGCTATAGTGATATTTGCAATGGATCAATGTATTGACAAAATCATGCACCTTATTTACGGAGGTTTTTAATTAGGGAGGTAAATCAATGTCTGAAGAAAAAAAAGGCTGGTACGTTCTGCGTGCCATTAGCGGAAAAGAGAGCAAGGTCAAAGAAGTTCTTGATGCCGAAATCAAGAATACTGATCTTGGCAATTACGTATTTCAGGTCTTGATACCTACCGAAAAAGTCTACACCGTACGTAACGGCAAAAAAGTGGTAAAGGAGAAAAACCTTTACTCGGGTTATGTTTTTGTGGAAGCCATCTTAGTAGGCGAGGTTATTCACCACCTGCGCAACACCACCAACGTCATCGATTTCCTGGGTGGAAAATCCAATCAACCGGAGCCCCTGCGGCCTTCGGAAGTTAATCGTATGTTGGGGGCAGTAGACGAAATGCAAGAGGTAGGCGACGAGCCCGCCGTTGTATATCACGTAGGTGAAACGGTAAAAGTAAACTATGGCCCCTTCAACGGCTTTAGTGGAATTATCGAAGAGGTGAACAACGAGAAGAAGAAGCTGAAGGTGATGGTGAAGATCTTTGGTCGCAAGACTCCGTTGGAACTGGAAAATTCGCAAGTAGAGCGGGAGTAATACAAGAGGTTACGCGCTTGTATGAATCCTCGGTATTTTAATAATATCAAAATTAAAAACAATGGCTAAAGAAATTGCTGGACAAATCAAATTACAGATTAAAGGTGGTGCAGCAAACCCCTCTCCTCCCGTAGGACCTGCTCTGGGTTCCAAGGGTATCAACATCATGGAGTTTTGCAAGCAATTCAATGCCCGTACCCAAGACAAGGCCGGTAAGATTTTGCCGGTTGTCATCACCTATTACAGCGACAAGTCGTTCGACTTTGTTGTAAAGACGCCTCCCGTTGCCATCCAGGTACTGGAAGCTGCCAAAGTAAAAGGTGGTTCGGCCGAGCCCAATCGTAAGAAAGTGGGTGAGATCACTTGGGATCAGGTAAAAGCAATCGCCGAGGACAAAATGGTTGACTTGAACTGTTTTACCGTAGAATCGGCCATGCGCATGGTTGCTGGTACAGCTAGAAGTATGGGTATCACCGTAAAAGGGGAATTCCCGGTAAATAACTAATAAACTTCAATTGAAATGGGTAAACTGACAAAAAATCAAAAGTTAGCTTTAGCAAAGATTGAAGCAGGGAAGGCCTACTCACTCAGCGAGGCATCTCAGTTGGTGAAGGATGTAACCTTTACCAAATTCGACGCATCGCTTGATATTGATGTACGCTTGGGTGTTGACCCTCGTAAAGCCAATCAAATGGTACGTGGCGTCGTTTCGTTGCCTCACGGAACCGGTAAGCAAGTGCGTGTATTGGTGCTCTGTACGCCCGATGCCGAGACTGCAGCCAAAGAGGCTGGTGCCGACTACGTAGGATTGGACGAGTATATCGAGAAAATCAAAGGCGGTTGGACCGATATCGACGTAATCATTACGATGCCTGCTATCATGGGTAAAATCGGTGCTCTGGGACGTATCCTCGGCCCTCGTGGTCTGATGCCTAACCCCAAGAGCGGTACGGTAACTACCGATGTGGCTAAAGCTGTAAAAGAAGTAAAACAAGGTAAGATCGACTTCAAAGTCGACAAGAATGGTATAGTACATGCCTCCATAGGTAAGATTTCGTTTGCTGCCGACCAGATTCGCGACAACGCTCGTGAGTTTGTTTCGACCCTGATCAAACTGAAACCGACTGCTGCTAAGGGTGCTTATATCAAGAGTATTTATCTTTCGAGTACAATGAGCCCGGGTATCAAGATTGATCCCAAATCAGTTGACGAGAACTAAAACATGGAATTATGAGAAAGGAAGATAAAGGCACTATTATTGCACAAATAGCAGATACTGTAAAGGAGTATAGCTGCTTCTACCTCGCCGAAACCGCTACGTTGAACGCCGAGAAAACGAGCAATCTGCGTCGCGCTTGTTTCAAGGAAGGTATCAAAATGTTGGTTGTAAAGAACGCCCTGCTGCACAAGGCTCTCGAAGGTCTCGATGCCGACTACTCGCCTCTGTATGGCGCTTTGAAGGGTTCTACAACGATGTTCTTCTCGAATGTGGGTAACGCTCCGGCCAAACTGATCAAGGAGTTCAGAAAAACCTCTGAAGACCTCGTATTGAAAGCCGCCTATGTAGAAGAAGGTTTCTATATCGGCGCCGATCAGTTGGATACGCTGGTTGCCATCAAGAGCAAAAACGAACTTATTGCTGACGTTATCGCCCTCTTGCAGTCTCCTGCCAAGAATGTGGTATCGGCTCTTCAGTCAAGCGGTTCGACTATTCATGGAGTATTGCAGACTCTATCAGAAAGATAACTTTTTATACACAAACATTATTACGAATAATAACATTTAATTCATACAAAAATGGCAGATTTGAAAGCTTTTGCAGAACAATTAGTTAACTTGACCGTAAAGGAAGTAAACGAACTTGCTCAAATTTTGAAAGACGAATATGGTATTGAACCTGCTGCTGCAGCTGTTGCTGTTGCTGCTGCTCCCGCTGCCGGCGGAGCTGCTGCTGAAGAAAAAACATCGTTCGATGTTGTTCTGAAAGCTCCGGGTGCAAACAAACTGGCTATCGTTAAATTGGTGAAAGAACTCACCGGACTTGGCTTGAAAGAAGCTAAAGACCTCGTAGACGGTGCTCCCAACAACGTAAAAGAAGGTCTTGCTAAAGCTGATGCTGAAGCTCTGAAAAAACAACTCGAAGACGCTGGAGCAGAAGTTGAACTTAAATAATATATCTGGTAATCAGATAGGTTGGTTAAGAATCATCTTAGTCGGTGATTCTTAACCTTTTTGTGTATATATTTTTAATTAAGTTCACTTAATCCATTCTATAAATGTCTTCTACAATAGGTAAACCACGCGTAAATTTCGCTTCAATCAAAAATCCGCTTCCTTATCCGGATTTCCTTGAAGTTCAGTTGAAGTCGTTTCAAGACTTTTTGCAACTCGACACTCCGCCTGAAAAGAGAAAAAACGAAGGTCTTTTCAAGGTCTTTGCCGAGAACTTTCCCATTGCTGATACGCGCAACAACTTTGTCCTCGAATTCCTGGACTATTATATCGACCCGCCCAGATACACCATCGAAGAGTGTCTCGAGAGAGGGTTGACATACAGCGTACCTTTAAAGGCTAAACTGAAACTATACTGCACCGACCCCGATCACGAGGATTTCGCTACGGTAATACAAGACGTTTATTTGGGCCCCATCCCGTACATGACGGCTAAGGGTACCTTTGTCATCAACGGTGCCGAGCGGGTAGTGGTATCGCAGTTACACCGTTCTCCGGGTGTCTTCTTCGGACAAAGTACGCATGCCAACGGTACCAAACTTTATTCGGCTCGTATCATTCCGTTCAGAGGATCGTGGATTGAGTTTGCCACCGACATCAACAACGTGATGTATGCCTATATCGACCGGAAGAAAAAATTGCCCGTGACCACGCTGCTGCGTGCCATCGGCTTCGAGACCGATAAGGACATTCTCGAAATCTTCGGTCTGGCAGAAGACCTCAAAGTCTCCAAGACCAACCTGAAAAAAGCCATCGGTCGCCGCTTGGCCGGTAACGTGGTGAAGTCGTGGGTCGAAGACTTTGTCGACGAGGATACGGGCGAGGTTGTTTCTATCGAACGTACCGAAATCGTGATTCCTCGTGAAACCGTCCTGGAAGAGTCGCACATCGCCGACATTCTCGAGTCGGGGGTTCAAAACATCCTTCTCCACAAGGAAGGCGGGAATACCTCGGACTACTCGATTATCTTCAACACCCTCCAGAAAGACTCCAGTAACTCGGAGAAGGAGGCCGTGCTCTATATCTATCGTCAGTTGCGTAACGCCGAGCCGGCCGACGAAGCCAGCGCTCGTGAGGTGATAACCAACCTCTTCTTCTCTGAAAAGCGTTACGACCTGGGCGAAGTAGGACGTTACAGAATAAACAAGAAATTAAACCTCTCCACCTCGCCCGACGTGAAGGTGCTCACCAAAGAGGATATTATCGAGATCATCAAATACCTTATCGAGCTTATCAACTCGAAGACCGATGTCGACGATATCGACCACTTGAGCAACCGTCGTGTGCGCACTGTGGGAGAGCAATTATACAACCAGTTCGGTGTCGGGTTGGCCCGTATGGCCCGTACCATCCGCGAGCGTATGAATGTGCGCGACAACGAGGTATTCACCCCCATCGACCTGATCAACGCCAAGACGATTTCGTCGGTAATCAATACCTTCTTCGGTACCAATGCCCTGTCGCAGTTCATGGACCAGACCAACCCGTTGGCCGAGATTACCCACAAGCGCCGTATGTCGGCCCTGGGCCCCGGCGGTCTGTCGCGTGAGCGTGCCGGTTTCGAGGTGCGCGACGTGCACTATACCCACTATGGCCGTCTGTGTCCTATCGAGACGCCTGAGGGTCCTAACATCGGTCTGATTTCGTCGTTGTGCGTATATGCCAAAATCAACGATTTGGGCTTCATCGAGACTCCGTATCGCAAGGTGAAAGACGGCAAGGTAGATTTGTCGCCCGAAGGTGTCGTATACCTGACTGCCGAAGTGGAAGAGGGTCAGATTATTGCCCAGGGTAATGCCCCGTTGAACGACGACGGTACCTTTATCCGCAATCGGGTAAAAGCTCGTTTGGGTGCCGACTTCCCCATTGTATCGCCCGACCAGGTGAACCTGATGGATGTGTCGCCTACGCAGATTGCTTCGATTGCCGCATCGCTCATCCCCTTCCTCGAGCACGACGATGCCAACCGTGCGTTGATGGGATCGAACATGATGCGCCAGGCCGTACCTCTGTTGCGCTCCGAGGCTCCTATCGTAGGAACCGGCATCGAGGGCCAGTTGATACGCGACTCGCGTACTCAGATTATGGCCGAAGGCGAAGGTGTAGTCGAGTTTGTCGATGCTACGGTTATCCGCATCCGTTACGACCGCACCGAAGACGAAGAGTTTGTAAGTTTCGAAGATGCCGTTAAAGAATACAAGTTACCCAAATTCCGCAAGACCAACCAGAGCACCACGATCGACCTGCGTCCTATCTGCCACAAAGGCGACCGTGTGAAAGCCGGCGATATTCTCACCGAGGGTTATTCGACCGAAAACGGTGAGTTGGCTCTGGGCCGCAACCTCAAGGTGGCCTTCATGCCTTGGAAGGGTTACAACTACGAGGATGCCATCGTGCTGAACGAACGTATGGTTCGCGAAGACATCCTCACCTCGGTTCACGTCGACGAGTATTCGCTCGAGGTACGTGAGACCAAGCGCGGTATGGAAGAACTTACTTCCGATATTCCCAACGTGAGCGAGGATGCTACCAAAGATCTCGACGAGCGTGGTATTATCCGGGTAGGTGCCCAGGTGAACCCCGGCGATATTATGATCGGTAAGATTACGCCCAAGGGCGAGTCCGATCCTTCGCCCGAAGAGAAACTGTTGCGTGCCATCTTCGGCGACAAGGCCGGCGACGTGAAGGATGCTTCGTTGAAAGCTACCCCCTCGCTGAAAGGTGTCGTTATCGGTACCAACCTCTTCTCGCGCGCCATCAAGAAGAAAAAATCGAAACTCAGCGACAAAGCCATCTTGCCCAAACTCGACGAAGAGTATGAAGAGAAGATGAACGGCTTGAAGTCGATACTTATCGACAAGCTGCTCGTGCTCACACAAGGCAAGGTTTCGCAGGGTGTGAAAGACTTTATGGGTACCGACATCGTGCCCAAGGGTACCAAGTTTACCCAGGCTGTTCTCAGCAAAATCGACTACACCTCGGTACAGGTGAGCAAGTGGACGACCGATGCCGCCAAGAACGACTTGATTCGTGCCACCATCATCAACTACCTGAAGAAGTACAAGGAGTACGATGCCGAATTGCGTCGTAAGAAATTCGACATCTCGATCGGCGACGAGCTCCCCTCGGGTATCGTGCAAATGGCCAAGGTATACATCGCCAAGAAACGTAAGATCAGCGTGGGCGACAAGATGGCCGGTCGTCACGGTAACAAAGGTATCGTGTCGCGTATCGTGCGTCAGGAAGATATGCCGTTCCTGGCCGACGGTACTCCCGTCGACATCGTGCTGAACCCGCTGGGTGTGCCTTCGCGTATGAACTTGGGACAGATTTTCGAAACCGTTCTGGGTTGGGCCGGTGCCGAGCTGGGCGAGAAATTCGCTGCGCCATTCTTCGCCGGTGCCAGCCTCGACGACCTCAACGCCTGGACCGACAAGGCCGGTCTGCCTCGCTACGGTAAGACCTACCTCTACGATGGTGGTACCGGCGAACGCTTCGACCAACCGGCTACGGTAGGTGTCATTTACATGCTGAAACTGGGCCACATGGTCGAAGACAAGATGCACGCCCGTTCCATCGGTCCGTACTCACTCATTACGCAACAGCCGT
>ERZ780067.634-NODE-634-length-11554-cov-6.96843_pt1 | contig 11554 bp, 12 predicted proteins | sample MGYA00511841_ERZ780067 | MGnify/ENA primary metagenome ERZ780067 (study PRJEB29588, sample SAMEA2143295) | human gut metagenome | biome: human gut; feature: human-associated habitat; material: faeces | place: Denmark | collected 2008/2010 ... | reverse complement strand
CAGGGAGCGATATAAAGGAAAATTGGACTGCTCTATTTTCAATGACTGATTTAGTCCCGATATAAAGGTACAGCAGTTTGAAACTGAAACTATACTCAGTAAACAGGAAATCATGGATATCGTAGAGCAGGCTACACAGTCTATGGATATGGGCCTTGTCTATTATGAACATTGTGGATGCAACATAACTGTTTTTACCTCAGATAAGATGAAAGCCGAACTTGCCAAGATGGTACCAGGCTACCAAGTTACAGACCCGAATACTGGAGAAACCGGAACTATCGTATCAGAAAAATATATTGTTTGCGGCAATTACTGTGTAAGGGTGGAGTTCCCTTCTGGTACAGATGTTTATGACTGTGATTTCTTTATTGAATAATATGCTGAACAAATCTTAGATAAAATGGAACAAGGAGAAATAATACTATATCAACCGGATGAAGCTATCAGGCTTGAAGTGCGCATGGAAAATGAAACAGTTTGGTTAACACAAGAACAGATAGCCAACTTATTCGGAACAAAAAGACCTGCCATTACCAAGCATCTTAATAACATCTACAACAGTGGTGAACTTGATGTAGATAGCACATGTTCCATTCTGGAACATATGGGTAATGATGGAAAACAAAAGTACACTACCAAGTATTACAATCTTGATGCGATTCTCTCTGTAGGATATCGCGTAAACAGTAGAAACGCAACGCTTTTCAGGAGATGGGCGAGTAGTGTGCTGAAAGAATATCTGTTAAAAGGATACTCAATAAACCAACGTCTTTCAGAGTTGGAGAAAACAGTTGCCTTACATTCGGAAAAGATTGACTTCTTTGTCCGTACCTCACTGCCACCGGTGGAAGGTATCTTCTATGACGGACAGATATTCGATGCCTACAAGTTTGCTTCAGACCTTATCAGATCTGCGAGAAAATCCCTTCTTCTGATAGACAACTATGTCGATGATTCCGTATTGCTTATGCTGAGCAAACGCAATCCGGGTGTGACGGCCACAGTCTATACACAGAAGATTACACCGCAGCTTCAGCTTGACCTTGACAAGTATAATGACCAGTACCCACCCATCAATATCAGAACCTACCGGAACAGTCATGACCGTTTCCTGATAGTTGACGATAAAGAGGTTTACCATATAGGAGCTTCATTGAAGGATCTTGGCAAGAAATTGTTTGCTTTCTCGAAGTTGGAAATAGAACCCGGTCTTATAACTGACAAACTGTAAAATAATATTTTATGAAACCCACCGACACACCCAATACCCCAGATGGTAGCATCCCAACTCCAGGCAGCTACCCTCTCTACGAATACCCGGCATATACCTTCGACAGGAAATATGAGAATGACGAGTTCCAGAAGAAAGTGATTACCCTCGACAGCGGTTATCACCTGGTTCTGGCTCCTCCGGGATGCGGCAAGACGGATATCCTTGCCGAAAGGGTGGTTCGTGCCCTCTCATGCGGTGTGTCGCTGGATGACATGCTCTGCCTGACCTTCACTAACAGGGCGGCCAGAGGTATGCGCTCCAGAATACTCGAAAGGCTTCAGTCTTCAGGAGAAATGAGTCTGTTTGTCGGAAACGTACACCGCTTCTGTTCGCACTACCTCTTTGACAACAACGTGGTGGCACGTGATACCACCGTCATTGACGAGCAGGAATCTTTGTCCATTATGGCTTCCATTTTCGGCTGGGATGAAGGCTCTTTGGCCAGCAATGGCTACAAGCGTGTTCTTACCAATGCCATCAAGTTGCAGCATCTTGGCTATATGATTGCCAACGGATGCCCAAAGGAGTTCCTGATGCATACCGACCTGTTCCGCACGTTTGACTATAAGACGCTGTTCAAGCTGGTGTCCCTTGATTACACGATGGAGAACTTTGCCGGTCTATACAACGGTACTGTTTTTCCGAAAGTAGATACCAATGGTCAGCCGTCAAAGTATTTGGATGACTGCCTCCAGCAGTTCAAGTTTGCAAGAAAATACCAACAGTACAAGGAAGAAAGGAATCTGGTTGATTTCGATGACCTGCTTATCCTTACTTATATCCACGCTTCTCAGAACCGGGATAAGCTGAAGAAATATTCCTGGATTCAGATTGACGAGGTTCAGGACCTCTCCCCTTTCCAGTTCGGAATCATCGACCTGTTTACTGACCATTCTAAGGAAAACGTGACTCTTTATCTCGGAGACGAGCAGCAGGCAATCTTCTCATTCATTGGCGCAAAGCTCGCAACGCTTGAATGGTTGCGTGAACGCTGTGGAGAGAACATGCACCGCCTCTATTTCAACTACCGTTCCCCGAAATATCTCTTGGATGTCTTCAATACATACGCCAACATGGAGCTTGATGTTGACCCTCATTTCCTGCCTAAGACGAACAATCTTACTGAAGCCGGACAGGATTCTCTCTGCATCATGTCCGCTCCCGAAAAGGACGCTGAAGTTAGGCTTGTGGCTGAAAGTGTTGGTAATTTCTGTACCTTGTATCCTGCTGAAAGGGCGGCTGTTCTTGTGCCCTGGAACAAGGATGCTGACCAGATTTCCCGTGAACTCTCAAACCGCAATATCCCCCACTTCAAGATTTCTGGAACAGACCTTTTCACTACCCGTCAGGCGCAGCTGCTTTTCGCCCATCTGCAGGTGGTGTACTTGGACTCCAACATGATGGCTTGGTCAAAGATCCTGACCGGGACAGGTATCTTCAATGAAGACTCAGAGGCTCGCCGCTTCGTCAAGTATCTCCGTGATAACTACCTGCTGCCGTCTGATTTTCTCAACTACACGCGCAGCTCATACATGCTGGAGCTGTACAGGTGCTGCCAAGGCGAATACGTCATCTTTGATACGGAAACCACAGGCTTGAATGTCTTTGAGGATGACATCGTACAGATTGCGGCCATCAAGGTGAATGCCGGGAAGATTACCGACCGCTTCAACATCATCCTTCACACAGACAAGTCGATACCGGCTATGCTCGGAAGCATTGTAAACCCTCTTCTTCAGGAATATGAGCGTGCGGAAAAGGTTGACCGTAAGACCGGTCTGTGTGCGTTTATGGACTTTGTGGGTGACTGTACCCTTATCGGCCAGAACGTGGAATATGACTGCAATATCCTTGACTACAATCTCCGTAGGGATTGCGGTGATTTCTCTTTCTTTACCGTTCATCCTCTGTATTTCGATACCCTCAGGGTGGCACGTATCATGGCTCCACGCTTGAAGTCCTACAAGCTTAAATCCCTGTTGGAGGTCTTCGGCCTTGAAGGGGAGAACTCCCATCTGGCTGATGATGACGTCATCGCTACCTTGTCAGTGCTTGACCACTTCCTGGGTATCTTTGCTGCCAACATGCAGCAGCACATCGACTGCCTTCAGTACAACTCTGCCGTGGCCGAGCTGTTCCGCAGAGCCTACGCCGACATCTATCACGGCACACTCAGCCGTCTTTACCAGAGATCGTCTGAATCTCCTCTGCTTGTTGACGAGCTGGAGCATCTGTATGGCACATTCATACAGAAAGACTGGATAACAGCGAACCCGAAGATGCAGTACATCTTCAGCTTCCTCCGTAACGATGTAATCTCCCTGGAGAAGACTCCGATCCTGAAGGAGCAGCTTTCAGCCCACCTTCTCGATATAACTACCTACCGTGAAGCTGACCTGTGTGACAGCACATGTATAACAGAAAAGGTGTTCGTCTCTACAGTCCACAAGGCAAAAGGCCTGGAGTTTGAGAACGTGATCATCTTCGAGGCAACCGATGGTGTCTATCCGTTCTTTGACAAGAAGACTCCGGAGGAAATCAGAGAATCAGCAAGACTGTTCTATGTAGCCATGACCAGGGCAAAGAAACGCCTGCACATCACATACGCGGAATCAGTGTCCGGAATATCAAAATGGGGGAACCCCTACTCTATCGACAAGGAACCCACCCCATTCCTCCGCCACATAAAGAAATACTTTTATTTTTGATTCTGTAACATAATCAAAAGGTTGTATCAATATCAAGGTATTAAGATTACGCTTTTCACACTTGTCTTATTGTAATTCTGTGATACAACATACTTGATTATTATATAAAAAGAGGGCGTTCAATTGAACACCCTCATAACTTTAGACATTTGCAGTATTATACATACTGGATTTTAAATCCATTTAAAAATGGATCTGTTTTCAGGCTTGGCTCTTCTATACATCCACCATAAATCTGCTTCAACTCGTCTTCTTTAATCATTGTAGTTTTTTCTTTTTTCATCGTTTTTCCTATTAAATGTTTAACATTAAATTTCTTACGCATACCAATAGGCAATTTCAGATTAGAAAATTCATCTCCTGATATAATGAATGCTCCTCCATTTACATTTCTCTTTTCATCAATAGAACTCAATTTGGTTTTCTTTCTTTTACTCTTCTTTTTCTTCATAAATTAGTACTTTCTGCACATAACCTATTCCCCTCATATTTTTCCGTTTATAAAAAATTTTTTCCGTTTATGAAACAGTTTTTTTTAAACAAATATTATCATTCATCTTTACGGCAAGAAACAGGCGGGTTCCGAAAAGCCTAAGACAGAGTAGGAAATGAAAATTTTGTGTTATGATATTAAGAATGCAAGATGCCAATGGTATTGCTGAAGTTTTGCCACCTTATGACAATGTGATGACAACAGGGCCTATGGGTGATTGTGTATCGGTTATCGTAATTGGTTCGTTAATAAATGGTTCTTACAATGTGGTAAGAGGTTACCATGGTTTGGGTGGTGTACAGAATGTTAATTTCGCTTCATTGTTTAATGGTCTGCAAGGTTTGGATGATTTGAAGGTTTTGGTGTTCTATGGTTCTTTACAAAGAAGTCCTTTTGCTGTAGGTGTGATTCAACAATGCGTTAATAACGCAATGCAAGTTAACAATATTGTTGCTCCAGTTGTATATTACGATTACAGTAATGCTTCTGTTTACAGGAATGGGGACATCGAATGTTTGAGTCATTGATGTTACAAGTATATATAATGAAGACAGTTAAATCGTAACAGATCATAAAAAGAATTACCTTACTACCAGTAGGGTAATTCTTTTTATGATTCTCCGAACTAGATTTTTTCTTTATTTTAAATAATTATCTTTCCTTATTCTTTATTTTTGCTTCTATAATATCTTATCTTTATGAAGCAGAATAGAAAAGAAATACTTAAAACCATTTTCAAATTATTCCTTACTCGTCATTATGAAGATGTTTCTTATGACGACATGATAAAAGCTACAAATATTTCCAAGGGTGGCTTATATCATTATGCGCCTAATAAAATTGAACTTTTCCGGTTGGTTGTAGATACTTTTTTTCTTGACCTGATTAAAGTTGAAGATGATATTATGATTAAGACTTCTGGTTCTGATAAATTTGCTCTTCATGACTTTCTATTGAGTTATGCAAGTTTCTTGCACAAGCGTTTTTGTCGTATTCAGGATTTCCTTCAGCTTCCTGTTGATGAAACAGCACGTGCCTTTTCTTTTTTTATTCTTAATTCTCAAAGATATCATCCTTCTTTCTATGAAAAATACCTTTCTCTAGAAACCAGAGAAAAAGAACTTATAAAGAATGTTCTTCTTATAGCAGAGAAAAACGGAGAAATTAAAAACAATATGAATCTCCTTTTAGTCTCTGACATGTTCTATAATTCATACAGCGGACTACTTTTTTATTCCTCATTCCATCCTACCGATGATTTTGAGAAGAAACTGCTTATGCTTTTTGAAAATGTTTACTCTCTAATAAAAGTAGATAGCTGAATTTTATTCCTCACCATCCCTTCTCCTGTCAGTCTTCACCCCACTGGCTCTGAGAATCCTGAATACTGAGCTTTTGCTTCTGAAACCAACCTGCTTTTTTATCTCATCTGTCGGAACGCCCGCTTTGTACAGCTCCACGCATTTCTCGTTGCGAAGCTGCCTGGCTTGGCTTCTGCTCCTTTCTCTTTTTTCCGAAAGTTTCCTTATCTTCCTGATTGCGTATGAATCTTCTGTCAGTGTCGATATGGCGTGCAGCAGATTTTCGGTGGAACTCTCATATTTCTCTCCATAACTGTCTATCCTGTCCCTTAAGAATATAATTCTGAGATTTTTAATTCTAACGATATTGAGGAATAAGCAAAGCTGTCTTACTCCTTTAAAGGCATTTGCCATTGATAAGAAGATAACTTCATCCCTGTCGTTCAGATTGTCTATAAGTTTCTTCAGTTCTTTGGTTTTCCCCTCTACGTTGTACCGCTCCCTGTAGATGATGTCGCAGTTCTCTTTCTTTATCCTTTGTTCCTCTTCCTCGATGCGTTGTTCTGGTAGTTCAGTCACTATATATCCTATTCTTGCCATAATCCCTTTTCTTTCAAATTTATACATTATGCATGAGAGACCTCGTTTCCTGATGTCATATTTCATAGGCTATAGGGTTAATTAACAGATAAAAATGGTACTTTCGGAAGAATTGCTTGAATGACAATGTGTTATGCTGTTTTTAAGTGAGTTTGATTTTTTGCTTGTATGATTCCTGAATTTCATACTTCATACTTTGCTCGGATTTTCTTCCTGATGATGAAGGATTCTGTCGTGATATTTTGTACTGTTTATTGGGCGTTTCAGTAAACTGCCGGGCTATCCGCGTCAAGTCCTCGCCTTGCTGTGGGCTTTATTCTCCTATCCCTAACGCGTTTTTCATACTCCCACCACCCTGCTAAGGTATGTCCGGTTGCCTTTGTTCTATGGTGACTATTTCATGGTCACCTCCGGACAGAGGCAGCGGCCATCCGTTCCGCTGCATGGCCAAAGACTTCGTTTCCGACCATGCACTCCACTCATTGCTCACCCATACACACCCAGCCGGCATCTTGGGGCACAACGGCTTTGCTGATGTGCTCCGTATGCTGTCCGGGTGTGAAACCATAAGGTAAGGCAGAGCCTTTCAGGTTGTTCTTGCGTACACGCAGTTCTCTTACTCCCACCACCCCATTAAGGTACCGTCTGTATTCTTGCCCTGTCTGGCACTTATCACTCTGCTCTCAGGCTCACAGACTGCTAAGAGCCGGTCAAGAAAGGCACCCATATCCCGGCACGTACCATGTCCGATACGGAGCTAAGGCATTTGCCTTAACAACCTTAATCTTTCACATGCTCCACGTACCGGTCTGATATGAGTGCCTGCTACAGCCGCATTGTTCACCCGATGATGAAGTACCTGAAGGTACTTCTTATTCCCGGCACCTTGTACCGTTTGCAGAGAGTGTTCTTTTCAGTTTCATTCTTTTTCTTCTTCCATACCTTTCCCGTGTCTTTCCGAAGGCATCCTGCTTCCCTCGTTTTTGCTGCCCATACCCTATCTGAGAGCCTTTGTTTTTTGACGGCAAATTTATAAGGGTTAGTGGAAATGAAAGAGTTCCGGCTAAGAGCCTTTGCCCTGAAAAAAATAACGATGTTGTCTGCGACTTCCCCAACATTTTTTTCGTTCAAAACTTTTCTAATTCCACTTTTCCTGAAAAGACAATGCCGTAAAAAAAAGGCTCAAACTCAGATGGGGAATGATTCTCAATCTAAAAAAAAGTCAGCGGATGCGAAAGACACAGGAAAGGAAATCTTTCAAAAAAAGGTCTAAAGCTCGCTGAAGAATAATTCGATGTTTAACCAACTAATTCAGAGCGATATGGCAGCAGTTCAGTTTATCCTTTCAGTCATCATGGCTATTTGTGCAGTGGCTATGTTCCTAAGTGCAGTTTTTATACATGCTAATCCCAGTATGGTGGTATCGGCACTTCTTTTCATCATCTGTTATGGTGCATTTTTATTGGTAAAAATCAGTTACAAAGAACTTAAATCCGAATAATTATGAAAGGTACAGAACACTTCAAACAGACTATCAAGGCTTTTTTGGATAATAAGGCAGCGAGTGACGAACTCTTTGCACAAAGCTATCACAAGCCTCACAAAAATATCGATGATTGCGTGACTTATGTACTTAATTGGGTGCAAAGTACAGGTTGCTCCGGCTTTTCAGATGATGAGATTTATGGTCAGTGTATTCACTATTTTGATGAAGACAACATCGACATAGGCAAGGAGATACAATGTAAGGTTGTGGTTAATCATCACATAGAATTGACTGAAGAAGAAAAGGCAGAAGCCAGGCAGAACGCTATCCGTCAGTATCAGGATGAAGAAATTCAGAAGATAAAGAACCGGAAAAAAGCTAAACCAGCTCAAACTCAAACTATTGTCGCACCTACATTATTCGATTTCTGATATGAAACCTACCAATAAAATCCAAAAAGAGATAGTTTCACTTTCAAGGAAATTGAAACCTATCACAAACAGACAGATGCAGTATGCTTACAGACATTGTATCGAACCTTTCGCCAAGAGAACGGCGAAAGGTATCTATACCTGTTGCGATTGTGCGCATACATGGAAAGACACACATTCCACTATTCCGGTTTATGTAACATGCCCTCATTGCGGAAGAAAACTTAAGGTAAGTACTAACAGAAAGAGAACCTATTCTTTTAAGGTGTATTTTACTATCATCATTTCAATAAAGGAATATCAGATATTACGCCACTTCATAGTTTTCGCAGATTTCAGAGTAGGTAAGGCTGCTCAATATTCAATTAAAGAAGTTGTTCAGCGATGGCTAACCCCAAAAGGTGTTACCCATACTATTGCCCTGAAAAGAAGTATGAGCAACTATTACTATGATAGTTGGAACTTTAATAGTGAACTTGAATTGAGAAGTTGTGCTGAAAGTTTCTATTATGATATAGATGCGATGTATATCTATCCTAAAATCCAATTATCCGACACGATAATAAGAAACGGCTATTGTGGAGATACCTTCGATTTGTCTCATTACACTGTATTCAAGGCTATACTCTCAGACAACAGAAAAGAAACTCTTCTGAAATGTGGACAGATTTCTCTTTTCAAATACTTTGCTCATAAGAATAATATATCGGATGATATTTGGAAAGCCATTAAGACCGGCATCCGGCATAAGTATAACTTTTCCGATATTGGTTTATGGCTGGACTATATCAGATTGTTGCAACACTTCAATAAGGATATTTCAAACCCTCATTATGTTTGTCCTTCCAATCTGAACAGGGAACATGACAGATTGAGCCGGAAGAAACAAGAGGAGTATGAAAAAGAACAGCTAAGGGAAAAGAAACGGAAAGCTGTTCTGCAAGAAAAACATTATCAGGAAGCAAAAGCAAAATTCTTCGGTCTTGTTTTCGATGAAGGTGATATTCGGATACGTGTTCTTGAAAGTGTTCAAGAATTTGTAGAGGAAGGAGAAGTCTTGCATCATTGCGTCTTTTCAAATGAATATTTCAATGATGACAATTCACTTATTTTTTCGGCTATGGTGGACGGAGTGAAAACGGAAACAATAGAAGTTTCTTTGGAGACAATGAAAGTGGTTCAGTGCAGAGGACTGTATAATAAGAACTCTGAGTTTCATGATGAAATTTTGAAGGTGATGAACAAGAATATTCCTCTTATTGCAAAACGCATGTGCGGATAAGTGACGGACTGATGTCTATATATGATATGAAAAGTAATTATGTTACATTGTAACGTAATTACTTTCTTACGTTATTACATAACTGAAAGTCATAATCGCTTGTAAATGAACGTGAGTTCTTCCCTTCCCACCCTATTTAAGGAATAGGCTGTAAACCGTATGTTTCCTTCCTTTGGCCAAACAATGTTTAGTCCGGAGGAATAAAACATCCGGCTTGCAAATTCAGCACCTCACACCGTATGAACCTTCCCGATGGCTCAGGATCATCCGGCGAGATATACTGCTCGGTAATTTGCAGCAGCCCGGTTTCTACCCACCCTGGAAAGAACCCGTCACCTGAAGGTGCCGGCGAAAGCGGAGTCTCGAAAGGGCATCTTTTCTGTGTGGCTGAAGCCTTCCGTTTTTAAATGTCTTCTTGTACTTTTCGGTGTGTACCGCACACCTTTTTCCCCTCTTCCTCCGATGTCGTCTCCGGCGGCTGCCACAGTCCGGTTACCGCTCCGGTTTCACGGCCATTCTTCCTGAAATATCCCTTTTTTTACAGTGATGCACCCTTTTTCTTAAGTCGGTCAAGGAAGGCTCGTTCTTACGGCTTCGTCTGTCGGCCGATGTATGTTTCTTCACCATGTCCGATTGGCACGGCTGCTTTCGGAAGAACACTTGCCATAAATTCCAAAACCGGAAGTGCATCATACCGTAACCAATACGAATGAAAAACTTTTTCAGATGAATTTCCGGCGAAGTCAAATCATATTTCCTTGTGCAAATTTATGGAACAGCTTCCACTTTTTCCGAAAGTGTCAGTGGCCGATTCGCAAATACCGTCCTTGCCTATTAATTCCAGAATCTTCCTTTTTCTGCACGCACAAAAAGCGTATTCATGGATTAATTATTTGCTGCCATCTTACCCAATAAAAAATATAAGAATCTTCCTTTTTCTGTTTTACACAAAAAGCGTATTCGTACATTTTTTCATGGTTACCACTTAGTCTGTTCCAAGATAATTGCACCGTAAAATTGATTAATTAACTTCTAAAATTCATACATTATGAAAAAGATTGAAAATTCCTTCGTAGTATCAGGTTACGTTTCCAATGACGCACAGATCCGCAGTTTTGAAACAGCAAGTGTAGCACGTTTTTCGATAGCCGTAAGCCGCTCAGAGAAGAAAGGTGAAGAAACGGTCTATACATCAGCCTTCCTGCCAGTCGAAGCCTGGCGTAAGAACGAGGCAGCCGATTCATTTGACAGAATCAAGAAGGGTGAACTGCTCACAGTAAAGGGATATTTCAAACCGGAAGAGTGGACCGAGAGTGAAACCAACAAGAAGCGTAACCGCATAGTCATGGTAGCCGTCGAGTTTTATCCGACACCTGAAAAGGAGGAAGAGGAGAAACCGGCTCCATCAGAGAAGAAGCCGAAAAGGACGAAGAAGACAGAATCCAAATAGAAAGGTGGCTCCGGCCACCCTTTTTTTATGCCCTTTCGAGGATTGTTCTTGCGTACACGCAGTTCTCTTACTCCCACCACCCTGCTAAGGTATGCCTGCTTCCTGTTAGCCCTCACTTATTGTTCGTTGGCTGCGGAACCAGGCATCCGGCTCGTTCACACATCATCTTTTCGGATGATGCATTCTCTCACCTTATTTCTCACCCTCTATTCCCACCCACCGCCCTTTATTAAGGTAGCCTCTTCGGGCTGGTCGCGATGGCGTACACGCAGACGTCATACTCCCACCACCCTGCTAAGGTATGCCTGTTTCCTGTTAGCCCTCACTTATTGTTCGTTGGCTGCGGAACCAGGCATCCGGCTCGTTCACACATCATCTTTTCGGATGATGCATTCTCTCACCTTATTGCTTACCCTCTTTCCCCACCCACCGCCCTTTTAGGTAATTCTTTCTTTTTCCGATTGTCTTAGAATGGTCTTTTCTGCTGTCCGCTTCCTCATTCCAGGTCGAAATATCCCCATCTGAGA
>ERZ780067.633-NODE-633-length-11568-cov-8.20038_pt1 | contig 11568 bp, 7 predicted proteins | sample MGYA00511841_ERZ780067 | MGnify/ENA primary metagenome ERZ780067 (study PRJEB29588, sample SAMEA2143295) | human gut metagenome | biome: human gut; feature: human-associated habitat; material: faeces | place: Denmark | collected 2008/2010 ... | reverse complement strand
CGCGACCTCTTTCCCAGAGCCGCCAGCAGCATCCACTCGCGCTCCTTCAGCCGGTCGTCGTCGGGCTCTTCGAACTCGGCATTCAGCGTCACGACCGTCTCGCTCTCGAGCTTCAACCCCGAGGGCAGAGCCGCCTTGTAGACATCGCCCACCGAGCAGAGGTAATAGTCGGCAATCCACTCCCAGAACCGCAACTGCGGCCGTCGCAATACCGGACGGTCGTCGAGAATCGAAAGAATCTCTTTCACCTCGTAACCCTGGGGCATGACATCGTGCAGCCGTGCCACAATAGCCGTGTAGTACTTCTTGCGGCCAAAAGGCACCACCACCCGACTGCCCGGTTGCAGCGAGGTCTGCCAATCGACAGGTACCCGATAGGTAAAATATTTATACAACGGTAGCGGTAAGACGACGTCGGCAAATGCATTCATAACGAAAAACTTTTCTTCCCGGGCAAAAATCCCGGCTCAATCTCGTACAAAGATACGCAAAGGTGAGAGCAGAGACAAATGAAAACATGTGTTTTCAAATTTGGCGATGCCGAACCGAATCCAGTCTTCGTATAACAAAGATAATGAAAGTCGAAAGTAGAAAAACAAGCTCGCTTGATTTTTTATACTGAGACGCATCTTATCTTATGAAAAGATAGTGAAAGGGAACAAGGTTACTTGGATTTTTCCCTGTCCTGTCCGGTCATCTGTCAGGGCGGTTATCCTTCAAAAGATTATTCCTGTATTCAGTAGGATAAACTCCCAACCGCTTTTGCACATACCGACTGAAATAGGAGACGGAAGAGAAATTCATCTGCTCTGCAATTTCGGTCATGGAGAGTCCTTTTTGCCGAAGCAGGCGGGTGATTTCCTGCATGGTGAAGCGGTCTATCCAGTAAGAAGCCGGCTTCCCGCTTACCTTTTTGCATATTTCCGACAAATAGTGGGGCGTGATGCAAAGCCGTGACGCATAAAATTCGAGGGCTCGATTTCGAATATATTCACCGTTATACAGCAACTCTATGAAGCCTCGTAACAGAGAGGTAACTCGCTCCGACACTTGCAAGTCCCTGTGGCTACGCGCGTGAATGTCGTACAAGTCAAGAATATGGGCTGTCAGCAGGCTGCCTAACAATTCTTCTCGGAAAAAATGATTCTCTTCTTCCATACGCATACGCAGATATTGCAAGGCGGCCTCGCATATCCGGAAATCCCGTTCGGAAAGTTTCATGACCGGATTCCGCAAAAGCGACAGATGCCCTATGATGCCATAATTACTGCGAATGGCAATCGAAGTAACGAATGCTTCCGAAAGGTTCATCAAGATACCTTGGAAATCATCTGATGCAGTAAAATCCGATGCAAGTGTCGCATTGGGCAGAATAACATAGTCACCGGCTGCAATGTTATAATGGGTATCCTGAAAAGAGAATCCCATATTACCTTTTCGGCAAAGGATATGGATTACTCTTCCCGCATATCGCAAAGTATTAAAATCATGCCATGTATCGGCAAAAACAATACCATCAAATTTCGTATCGCTCATTATCCAAATCTATTTATTGACAAAAATGCACAAAAACCACGAATAGTGAAAATATTGCTCCAAATTATGAATCAATAGAGCAATAGACTCCCCGTAATTTTGTATCAAAGTTAAAACCTTATAAGCATATGAAAGATGTAAGACTGAACAATGGCGTAATGATGCCGGCCATCGGATTCGGCGTATTTCAGATTCCGGAGGATAAAACAGAACGTGCCGTAAGCGATGCTATCGAAGTGGGGTATCGGCTGTTCGACACGGCAGCTTCCTATTTCAACGAAAAACAAGTGGGCAATGCCATCAGGCAAAGCGGCATCAAGCGTGAGGATTTTTTCATCACCACCAAATTATGGGTGCAGGATTATGAGTATGACGACGCACTCCGCGCCTTTGACAAGTCATTGAAATTGCTCGGGCTCGATTATATCGACCTCTATCTGTTGCACAAGCCCTACGGCAACTATTATGCCGCATGGAGAGCCTGCGAACGGCTTTACAAAGAAGGTCTTGTCCGCGCCATCGGCGTGACCAGTTTCTCCAATGAACGCTTGCAGGACCTTTTTCTTCACAATGAGGTGAAACCTGCCGTGAATCAGCTTGAAACACACCCGTTTTTCCAGCAGCATGCCGCCAATACGTTCTTGCTGAAAGAGGCTATCCAGCACGAGGCGTGGGCTCCTTTTGCCGAAGGGAAGAACGACATTTGGAACAACTCCGTGCTGAAAGCCATTGCAGAAAAACACGGGCGCACGGTGGGGCAAATTGTCCTCCGCTGGCTGAACCAGCGCAATGTGGTGGTCATTCCCAAGACAGTGCATAAGGAGCGTATGGCAGAGAACCTTGCCATCTTCGATTTTACCCTTACAGACGGAGAAATGCAGGCCATTGCAGGGTTGGACACGGGGAAAAGCCCTATCTACGATGACATGGATTTGGAAACGGTGAAAGGCATCGGATTGCACAAAATACATGATTAGTTGAAAACAATGATCAGGATAATTTCAATCATGCTCTGCCTGTCATTGGCTTTTCCTCATGCCATGACAGGGCAGGACAATCAAAGGAACAAAGGTATGGAAGTATTGAATCTGACACGGGAATGGGACAAGACTTTCCCGAAGAGCGACAAAGTCGTTCACAGCAAAGTAACTTTTGAAAACCGCTACGGCATCACGCTTGCCGCCGACCTATACGTCCCGAAAGGAGCAAGCGGACGGTTGGCCGCCATCATCGTATGCGGCCCTTATGGTGCGGTTAAAGAGCAATGTTCGGGTCTTTATGCCCAAACCATGGCCGAGCGTGGATTCCTTACACTGGCTTTCGACCCCTCCTATTGTGGCGAGAGCGGCGGACATCCTCGGTATGTTTCTTCGCCGGACATCAATACGGAAGATTACAGCGCAGCGGTAGACTATCTTATTTTGCGTGACGATGTAGATGAAAACCGCATAGGTATCATCGGTATTTGCGGCTGGGGCGGATTGGCTATCAGTGCAGCCGTCATGGATACACGCATCAAGGCTACGGTATCTTCTACCATGGGGGCGTTCGATACGTTCAATACGCCGGAAGAACGCTATGAAGCACGCCGCCGGCTCAACGAACAGCGCACCATCGATGCCCGCAACGGCAACCATGCACTGGCCGGAGGCGTACCCGGCACGTTACCTGCCGATGCCCCCCGGTTTATGAAAGATTACCACGACTACTACAAGACATCACGAGGGTATCACCCTCGTTCGCTCAACTCCAATGCGGGGTGGCAGACCATCACCAACCTGCCGTTCTTTACTTTCCCGTTGATGGCCTATGCAGGCGAAATAAAAAATGCCGTGCTTGTCGTGCATGGCGACAAGGCCTACTCGCTTTCGGCTTCACAGGAGGCGTTCAGCAAATTGAAAGGCGACAACAAGGAACTGATGATTATTCCCGGAGCGAGCCATACCGACTTGTACGACCGGTTGGATATAATTCCGTTCGACAAGTTCGAGGCGTTTTTCAGGGAGAACTTAAAGTAACCGCATCGGTCAAAAAAACAGATTCAGATGGCTGGTATTACGGTTTTACCGGCCATCTGTTTTTTTTAGCGTAGATGAACGGAAAGAGTATCGGGAACAAACAAAAACATCACAAAAAAGCGGGGCCGAGAGCCTCGCTCCCTGCCCCGCCATATCATATCGGATAATCGTTTTAGAACAAATAGGCTGCCGTGACGGTCCAGGCACGGCTCTTACCGTTCAAGGTTGCATTGATCAGATTGTCATCGAGCTCCATGGTCTTGCCCAAGCCCCAACCATACTGGGCTGCAATCTGCAAATGGCTGAAGAACTCGAGACCGAGACCTAAGTTGATGGCCGTCTCGAAGCTCTTGTTCTTGTACTGGTCGGCAAAGTTGTCGCCTACCCGGAAGGCAAAACTGGGACCGGCATAGACAAAGGGCGACATAAACGACCCTACCACCGGCAACGAGAATTTATACTTCAGGTTGATAGGTATCTCTATATAATCGGTGTGATGCGTCTCTGTCAGGTTGGAAGTAACCTCTTTCAAGGTAGATCCTTTGCGAGAGTACATCACACTAGCATCGAGGCCCACCCCGATAACGGGCACCATAAACTCGGCCATGATACCACCCGTAAAACTCGTGATATTGTTCGATTTCAAATTCTCAGACAAGTTTCCACCCAGAGAGAGAGACGAGATGTTCACACCAAGCTTGGGTCCAAACTTAAACTGTGCATTGGCCGGAATCGCCAAAAACAAGGCAGCAATGAGAGCTACACAAAAAACTGTCTTTTTCATAAATCTCTTTTTATTTGTATTTCTAATTTTTAGTCGCAGAACAGACTATTTCTATAACCCATTTCGCGACACCTCTTTGCACAAAGATAAGATAAAATATATTAAAATCACAAAATCGAACGAGAAATCGACAAGAAATACAAAAATTTACAGACTCTTATCGGCTATCAAAAAAAATAGCGTATCTTCGACAATCGAAAAAAACAAGACTTCGACTTATGGATATCACAGACAACAAACCGACCATCGAAGAAGAGATCGTAAAGATGCTGAAAACCGTCTACGATCCCGAGATTCCGGTCAACATATACGACCTGGGGCTCGTCTATGACATCGAGGTAAACGACGGCGCCGTGAAGATAGCGATGACACTCACCGCCCCCAACTGCCCGGCGGCCGACTTCATCATCGAGGATGTGCGCATGAAACTCGAGAGTATCGAAAATGTAAAGAGCTTCGACATTCAACTCGTATTCGAACCCGAATGGGACAAGGACATGATGAGCGAAGAGGCCAAACTCGAGCTCGGACTTCTGTAAACCGTATTGCCTATGCCCGGGACTAAAACCTATTTTGCTTCTGATTTTCACCTGGGAGCCCGATACATCGAGAATCCCTTGGAATACGAACGTCGCATCGTGCGATGGCTCGACAGCATCAAGGCCGATGCCGGTACCCTCTACCTGCTGGGCGACATACTCGACTACTGGTACGAGTACCGCTACGTAGTGCCTCGCGGCTTCACCCGCTTCTTCGGCAAGCTGGCCGAGCTGAGCGACAGTGGTGTCGACATACACTGGTTCATCGGCAACCACGACATCTGGATTTTCGACTACCTGCCCCACGAGTTGGGCATCACCATACACGACGGTACCCTCATCACCGAGATTGGCGGAAAGCGTTTTTTCCTCTCGCACGGCGACAACGTGGGGCATCGCGACCGTTCGTTCCGGCTGCTGCGCAGCATCTTCCGCAATCGGTTCTGCCAACGCCTCTACGCCGCCATACACCCACGGTGGACCGTAGCTTTTGCCCTGCGTTGGTCGGCCCACAGCCGCAAGGCCGGCGACGACTATGCCGAGTATCGGGGCGAGAAGAACGAACACTTGGTGTGCTTTGCCAAAGAGTACCGCAAAGAGCACCCCATCGACTGCTTTATCTTCGGCCACCGGCACATCCTGCTCGACTTGGCTCTGCCCCAGCAAAGCCGCATCGTCATCTTGGGCGACTGGATTAAAAATCCATCCTATGCAGTATTCGATGAAACGGGTTTAAATTTGTATGATTACATCGAAGAATGAGGCAAAAATGATGTCAAAATATCTATTTTAATATTTTTTACACATTCAAAGAGAAGTAAAGAATTTAATCCCAATCAATTATTTAACAACAATTTACAACCCGAAAAACCTCAAAAGTGATTAAAAAACCATATTATAAAACATATTTTTTTGTTTGCGTATCTGCAAAAAAAAGTTGTCCTTTGTGTCAATAACCTAAAACAATCTTTTTTACCTTAAAAAAATTAATACCTATTGAAAACCTATAAAGGAAGAGCTTTTGAGAAAAAGCTCTTTTTTTATTTTTCATACCATTCTGTCAACCAATCATTTAACCTACACCCAAACCTATCGCGCCGCCCACCCTGCGATAGCACGACGGCAGAAACCGCTCGATCTACAATAATATATTATACAGGAGTCATCGACCCGCTGCCTGTATAGAGACCGTCGGGCTACGGTCTGCCCCTGTCGTAATCTGCCGTTCTCAACGACCCGCCTTCCGTGCTACCGCTTCCCTGCCGAAGGAGAATCTAAAAAAACCTGAAATAGATATTTATTGCACAAAATAGATAAAAAGCTACATTTCGACGAAAAAATCAGCTTTTACATATCATTTTTTCAATTATTTTTCTATATTTGCAAAATACAAAATAAGACATCACTTTTTATATAAATCTTCACTAATAAGTTTTAATTATGAAAAAATCTTACCTACTCACCTGCATTGGTTTGGTAATGAGTTTATTAGGATTTATACCAATCACTCATGCACAGACCTACCCCTACTCTTGTGGGTTTGAGGACGATGCAGAAAACGCACAGTGGACATTTGTCAACGGCGACAACACCAACCAGTGGTGTATAGGCACAGCCGCCAAAAACACAGGAGACAAAGGATTGTATATCTCCAACAACGGAGGTGCAAGCAGCGGTTACAACAACTTTTCGGGAGGTACGGTATATGTTTACCGCACTTTCGAGGTTACCGAAGCCGGAGTTTACACCATCTCTTTCGACTGCAATGTGCTGGGCGAAAAGTCCATCTATGGCTCTTATGATTATGCCGATGTCTATCTGGCACCGGGCGAAGCCCAATTCAACTCCAACAAAGACGAAAATCTCCCCATGCCCCCCAGCGAAGCCATATCGCTCACCGATGGCGCCTTGATTGGTGGCATGTACAGTTGGGAAAACCGCAGTTACATGCAAGAGCTGGCAGCAGGTACCTACAAACTGGCCTTCATGTTCCACAACGACGGCTCGGGTGGAGAAGGATCGGCTGCCATAGATAACGTATCTATCAGCAAGATGGCCAGCGAACCCAACGCATCCGTTGCTCAATCGTTGGAATTTCCGCCCACGTCAGTGGGAGCGAGCTCGACTAACCAACTCAATATCAAAAATACAGGTGGTGGCGACCTGAACATTACCGACATCACCTTCTCCAACTCCGATTTCTCGCTGGCCGAGGCAATCACCTACCCCGATGTCATCGCAGCGATGAATGGAGACAAGACTTACCAAATCAAGTTTACTCCCAGCAACAGTGGCGAGATAACCGGCACCATGACCATTCACAGCAATGCCGACGATATAACCGTATCGCTCACAGGTACCGGATACACAGCTATCGAGATTACCGACGATGCTCCCATCTTCGAAGACTTCAACGACCTTGAAGACAACGAACCCAACATGGGCCTGGGATCCTGGACTTTGAAAAACGGATATGCCACGGGCAGTACCGCGACCTCTTGGAGTATCTGTACGACCAGCACCTATGTGTGCGACGGAAAATCGCTGCAAGCCAACGACGCCCGGGCCACAAGTACCGCCCTGCTGATAAGCCCCAAACTGACTTTTGCAGCCGACCGCAGCGCCAAAATCTCGTTCTACATGCGCCGTGCCGGTGGCACTTCGAAAGAGAACGAAGGTTTCAAAGTATATGTCAATACCGTAGGTGAAATCTACAGCTACGACAGCGACGGCAACGTAGTAATCAACAGCGACAACAGCGTGACTACACTCGTCGAGCCCATACTCCACGCCAAGAGATGTGCCGGCAGCGAAATAAGCATGGAAGGTATGTACCCCGTAGAGGTAAATATCCCTGCCGACTATGCCGGAAAAGAGTTCTTCGTCATCATCGAAGCCATTCAGGAATACGGAAATTCCAACGCTATCGACAACCTCAAAATCGAACTGTTGCCCAACACCCCGCGACTGGGCAATACGACCGAGTCGATAAATCTGGGCTTTGTAAAAGCCGGCGAAACAGCTTCGCAAGAATTTACCCTCTCCAACGTAGGTACCAACGTATTGGAGGTCAACCTCGCGATGGCCGATGCAAACTCCTCCTTCTCGGTTACTCCCGAGACGGCCAGCATTCCGTTCAACGAACAAAAGACCTTCACGGTCAGCTTCTCGAACAGTGAAGTAGGTCCGTTCAGCGACAACCTCTATATCACTACCAACGGCGGCAACGACACCATCGCCCTCCAGGCCGAGACCTATCCGGCAACCTCGTACTACGAGACCTTCGACAACTCGACCAACCTGCCCGCCGAATGGGTTATTGCCGCCGACGGAAACGAGACCACCTACTCGATCAAGACCGGAGTCGGTGAAGACGGGTCGAACGTACTGACTGCCGCCGTAGACTACTGGGGCAGCACTTCGTCGCTCGACACCATCTATTCGCCCGTTGTTTCGGGTAAAGTCACTTTCGACTTCAAGAAAGTTTACTCGGCATCGTCCATCTTCGAAGCCTATATCGTCGATGCCACCGGCAACAAGAGCGCTATCGAACTGGGAGCCAGCACGACCAATTGGACACCTATTATCCTCGAAGATGTGCCCGAAGGTTCGCGTATCGCTTTCCTGATAAGCAACTCTTATCTCGACAACTTCATGGCATTCGCACACCAAGAGATTACCAAAGGTATACAACTGCAGAAAAGCTCGCTCAACCGTCCGAGCAGTTGGATGTCGCTGTATGCCGGTGAAGAAAAGGCTACCGACAATACCATACAGTTTACGTTCAAGAATATCGGTACCCAGGCTATCGAAGCCGGAAGCTACAACTTCACCACCCAACTGGTCGATGAGAACAACGCTCCCGTCGAAGGTGTTTCGTACAAGACCTATATCCAGAACGGTGACGAGTATACACTCTACGAGGACAACGTAATACCCGGCCCGGCCATTGCTACCAACGAAGAGAAGACCATCAGCGGCTACATGCTCATCGAATGCGACGACGAGATCAGCAAACTCATGTTCAATGTAATCGCCAACGGTGTAGAGAACACGCACTTCGTTGTAATGCAAACAGGAAACAACCTGACCATCAGACCCAACAAGGGCTCAGCCTCTTTGCCTGAACTGGTCTTTGGCATGACCAACAAAGCCATGACTCTCGACTACGTCATCAAGAACAGCAGCAACAACGGCGCCCTCACCATCTCGAGCTTCACGGCCCCTGAGAACTCGGCATTCACGGTACAGGCCGAATTGCCTATCGTCATTCCCAGCAGCGGCTCCGATACGATTCAGATCACCTTCGATGCAGCCCCGGGACACTACGCCGACAGCATTGCCGTAGAGCACGACGGTATAGGCAACACGAAATTTGCCGTATCGGGTACCATGCTGGCCGCAACCACTTTGCTCGAGTCGTTCGAAGGCGATGTATTCCCGCCCATCCTGTGGGATGTAAAACAAGGTCAATGGAGCAAGAGCACCAGCTCGCCCTACGAAGGGAAGGCTTGTGCAGCCGTTACGAGCACCGAACCCGATACACTCGTGACCCCGCTGCTCCACCTGGCAGCCGGCGACTCCATCGCATTCTCGATTAAAGCCGCAAGCTCTTCGGGCTATGGCACAGAACTGCTCTACTCGGCCGACGGTAAGAACTGGAATCCGTTGAAATCGATTTACGTATACGCTTCGTATTGGAACGACTGGGAACCCATGGCCGTCTACATGCCCGACGACTTTACAGAGGGTGACTACTACCTGGCATTTGCCAGCACGAGAACCTACCTCGATCTGGTTTATGGCCCGCAAGTAGTTTATCAAGATCACCGACTCGACATCAAGAATTTCACAGGCTCGACCAAGGGTATGGTCAACTACTCGCAAGACTTTACCATCGAAATCGCTTGCCTGGGTATCGAAGATGAAACGGCCGACAGCTACTCGATCGACCTGATGAATGGCGACGAAACCATTGGCCACTACGAGGTGGAAGACATGACGCTGGGCGACACCAAGAGCTACACTTGCTCGTGGACTCCTCATACCGTTGGCGAAGCCCACATCTACGCTCTGTTGACCCTCAACGGCGCCGTAACTTCGACCGATACCATTACGGTAGATGTAGCCGAAGAGACCTTGATTTCGGCCATCATGATTGGCGACTTGAACTCCCCCACATCGACGACGTACTACAAGCACCTCCTCTTCGAGACGCTCTATACGCCCGATTTGCTCGACGGTCTGACCGAAGGCGATGTAATCGAATCGATCAACCTGCCCTATCTGGCCGTCAACTCTACCGTACAAGGGTATAGAATCAACGTCTGGTTCGGCAACACCGACAAGACCGAACTGACCACCGAAGCCATGTCGGCTGCCGACATCGAAGGCCTCTCTCACATCGGTGCAGACCTGAGATTCGAAATCGGCGGTACTCAAGAGGCTCCTCTCTACTTCGAGATGCGTCCCGAAACGCCCATTACCTACAATGGTGGCAACATTAGCCTCATTGTTTCGGTCGACTCTACGGCTTATGCTCCTCGTGACAATGCCCAGTTCTTCCTGTCGGAGGGCAACCTCAGATCGATGAAGGCCTACTCGTTCGACGGTAACACATCGGCCGACTACATGGATGCCTGGACAAATGGCTCATACGTACCGGGCTACAAAGAGAGCATTATGACCATCAAACTGGGTCTGGCTGCCGAGGCTCCTGTTGTTCACGGTATCGTTACCCGTGCCGACAGTGACGAACCTATCGAAGGTGCTACGGTCACCATGCAATCGGGCGAAGTCATCTACTCGGCCACGACCGATGCCAGCGGTGCTTACAGCATCTCCGTACTGCAACCGGGCAAAGAGTATGAAATGAGTGTGACGAAAGACCAATACACCGCCGTAGACGGAGTAACGGTTACCGTAAATGAAGGCGACGACATCGAACAGAACTTCGAGCTGACCATCATCACCGGTATCGACCACACGGCCGAAGCTGCCACCAAGATATTTACCGACCGCTCGGGCAATATCCGCATCGAAGCCGGCAGCCCCATCGAGCTGGTTAAGGTATACTCGATGAGCGGTAGCCTCTGCATCACCGAAAGTCCGGCCACCGAATCGGACGTAATCAACGCCGACAACCTCAAGGGTGTCTACATCGTCGAGGTTCAGACCGCCGGCAGCGTGAAACGCGCCAAAGTAAGACTCTGATCAGACTGATCGCTCAAACCATAAACGGAGGGAGTTTCGGCTCCCTCCGTTTTTTATTTCGTCAAGCCAAAATAAAGCCCTATATTTGTAAACATGAACCATCCAGCAGTGTCATCGATGAAACGATATGCCATCATAGTAGCCGGCGGCAGGGGCACCCGCATGGGCAGCGAGCTGCCCAAACAGTTTTTGCGTCTGGCCGGGAAACCCATATTGGCCCATACGCTCGACAACTTCTACCGCTTCGACCCCACGATAGAGTTGGTGGTCGTACTCCCCGCCTCGCAGCAGGCATATTGGAAGGCGCTATGTCAAGAGTTCCATATCGACATTCCCCACCGCATCGCCTCGGGCGGAGAAACCCGCTTCCACTCGGTGCGCAACGGGTTGGCCCTGCTCCCCGACGAGGGGCTCGGGGCCATTAACGACGGAGTGCGCCCGCTGGTCGCCCACACCGTTATCGAGCGTTGCTTCGCTA
>ERZ780067.627-NODE-627-length-11641-cov-1.83903_pt1 | contig 11641 bp, 10 predicted proteins | sample MGYA00511841_ERZ780067 | MGnify/ENA primary metagenome ERZ780067 (study PRJEB29588, sample SAMEA2143295) | human gut metagenome | biome: human gut; feature: human-associated habitat; material: faeces | place: Denmark | collected 2008/2010 ... | reverse complement strand
TTCATCATTTTTTTAATTTCCTAATATCAAGCATCCATGGCAGATATTTCACAATAACCAAGCTTGCTATATACGCCCCAATTAATGTAAGGCTAAATACTAAAAATACCCCCCAAGGGGACACTTCAGGATAAAATCTTTTTATAATAGCAGATAATGTGATTGGCAACGCACCACTCATGAAATAGAAACAGATGCTATTTCGACCAACAAATGTGAGAGTTTTTATCTGTGGCAACTGTCTACAAAACCAGATTAATATACAGATCCAAGGAATCCGAAAAAGTAGCCTAATACATCCATATCACCCATTGAGACCATAAATCTTGGAGCAACTGGACAGAAATAAGCTATATACAAATAAAGTGCTAAAAGAAGCAGGATGGTGTGTTTGTTGATAACTCTATCAAACCATGTCTCATATTTCCAGTATAAGGCTCCTAATCCCAAGAAGAAGCAGGCTAGTATTCCCCTGCTAACAAAAAATGGTTCGCGATGTAGGTGGAAAATTTCTATGTCATAAAGATATATGCCTATAGAAGATATTATTCCTAGAGCTACGACATAAAACCCAATATTTTTCCTTCTAGTTACCAAAAGCAAGGCAATAATCACCTCAGCAATCAGAAGAGCATATGTAAACCAATAGGTGCCTGCTCCTACTGTCTCAATTAAGAGTGCATTAAATTCAAACGCCCTGTGAGTTATCATAATCTTCGGTAAAAACTCAATTGATGAGAATATTATCATGGGGATATACAGCCTATATAGAATACTAAATATCAGCTTTTTACCATCCCCTATTATATATTGAGCCGAACCTGCTTCAATGGCAGGTTTATTAAGTTGCTTGCGGAAAAGTAAATATCCGCTAATCAAGAAGAAAGCATTTACATAGAATCCGCACAAAAATTGATTGATTTCGCCGAGTTTCAGACCATAATAGTTTTCTGTATGCACAAACAGCACAGTAATAATACTTATCGCTTTTGCCACATTTACCCAATTCAATTCTTTCTTTTCTTGCATATCTCCTCTAGTAATGTTGAAAGATTATCCATACTGTCAAAAACCTCTTCGCGCTCTATTTCATATTCCCTTCTAGAAATATTGTTAAGTTGCTCTATTGTCAGCTGGCTGAGCGAATTGCGTATTGCCTCTTCTGTCGAAGAGTCTATGCTGATGCCACAACCATAGCTTTCTATCTGTTCAGCAAGAAAAGTCCCCTTAGTAGCAATCAGCGGACGACAGAAAAAGATACCTTCATACAATTTGTTTGGATCCAAAATAGTTTCGTTGAGCGATTCTACTCCATATGTCACTACCACAATATCTACAGAATTATAAATATGTTCGAAATCATCGGGATTTTTGAAAGCACCAAACAATTTGATATTCGGGTACAATTCCATCATATCATCAATAGCTTTCTGGGTCGATTCCACATTTGCCACTCCATGGAAGTGAAACTCATGCTGAGGAAAATATTTTCCTATGGTCCGAGCAAAACGCATCATTGAGGTGTAACGTATCGAACCCACAAATGAAAATATAAAGTGGTCATCTTTCAGGTTGAGCGGTTTGCGCTCCACACCAATAATCTTACGGTTTACCTTGTTTGGCTGAACAATAAATCTTGCCTTTGGCTGGTTAAGGAAACCCCTGAAACCTTCAGATGTCAGCAAAGTAAATTGAGCATTCTTCACAAGATTACGGTCAATAGCCCGAAGCAAAGGACGGACTTTACCAAAAGCAGGAAAGCCGTATGCTATATCCGAAATCTCGTATGCATATGGAACACCTTTCATACGAAGGAAGATGCTCTCGAAGTAACCAAAGGAATAATAAAGGCAACTCTGCCCCTTGTGTTCCTTTACAACACGAGCAATATCTCGCTTTACGGTTCTAATCTTTTCAAGATACCCATCACCTTTCGACATCTGCCCTAAGACGGTCACCGGAATTTTAGCAGAAAACTTATTGCAGTTGTACTGCACTCTATCATATCCGTACACTTCTACCTCATATCCGAGGGCTGCTATAGATTCCACTCTGCGGATTGCTCGAGGTTGAGAGAGTGAACTAACTAAAAAAACTATTTTGTCGTACATCTCTTCTTTATTTTCTTTTTGCTAATGACAGATCCACTAAATCACCCATCTCTCGCAGAAATTGGGATGTATAGAAATTCATAAATCCACCAGCTGACGAAAAAGTCATCTCGCCGAAATATGGTTTGCCATCAACTTCATACAAATCCACCCTAACCTGAGGTATTCCACATGAAAGTTTTGAGACAATCTCAAGCATTTTGTCTAATGACACAGGTTTTGGCAAATCTGATTGGGCTTGTTTATAATGTGAAGTAAAAACGCTACACTCATCGTGTCGTTTCCAATCCAGGTCATAGGTAGCCACCTCAACAGACCCTTGATGTCTATTGAAACATGCCCATATATGATGAGGTTTTCCATCAAAACACCAAATTTTGTAGTCTATCAGCGTGTCTGTTTCTATCGGCTGGGTTTTTCAAGCACTTCTTCGGCTATCATACAAGGTTTCATGGCAGCATAGTGGGGCTCGCCATTTGTCTCGCTAAACGATTTTGAGAGCAATGCAGAATACTTCTTAACTGTATTTTCTATATCCAGTTTGTTTTTGTCTTTACAAACAAGGATATCACCACTTCCGTTATTTGTTTTCAAAACAAAGGAATCCGGAAGAGAATCCCAATCCACATCCTCTGCTTTTTCCCAAACACCATATAGTTTCACAAGAGTATCATCAAGCCCTTTTTCGTGAATATATTGACGAACACGATATTTGTCAGCACACAATGTCCACAAACTCGTGTCAGAATTAAACTTCAGCCAGTTGATTTTCTCGTTCAAATCTTTTGGCCTGAACCAGTTCAGTGGCTTATGGAAATGATAGAGAAACTGAAGACTAGTAAGGAGTCTTGGACTTACACAATTAAAAAAAGATTTAACATTCATAGTTATAAACTATCTGTATCAAACCATTGCTCTTTTTCTTTGTCGAAGAGATGATATGATTAACGCCATTAAAAACCATAAAGAATCATTTGCCCAAATATCGCCTCCCGTAAAACTTCTTGGAAAAACGAGGCAGACGTACATAATAATTATATTATGATTTAGGCCGGATGTTCTACGAATACCATTTATAGTTTGCGAGAATAGATAAAGAATAACAAGGCTACCCAATATCATTCCATATGTAACGAAAATGCTTAAGTACATACTATGAGCAAGTTCTTGTATTACCACTTCATCACCGGCAATACCAAGACCTAAAAAAGGATCATTTAGGACTATATCCCACAACTTGTCATGAATCTCATTTCTGCCTGTAGTAATATCTACAGTATCTGCATTTATCAGATAATACAGGGTGCGACTGCTAAGACCAAAGGAGTCAAGCATCCCTCCAACAAAAGAAAGTATTTCTTTAAAGAAAGATAATACAATCAAAACAAAAGAAACAAAGAACAGTTTGATGGCGACTCCAGATGAACTCTTCCTTTTCGAATTGAATAATATTTTTATCGAAACAAAGAAAGCAATGGCTAAGAACGGATTTCTTGATCCATATATAAATATCACTACAGAACCAATAATTGCAGCAATAAGTGCCAGCTTGTTTTTTGAGTCGAAATACGCATTTAACTGCCAAAGTACAGACAAAAGCAGCACATTTGACATAGTCATAGAATACGTACTCCACTCAGAAGTGGTAGTATGACCTATCACGTTGATAATCCCAGCATATAATACGCCACTCAAAGTTATCAGGAAAGAACCTTTGGTGAAATAATCACAAAGATATTCAAAAGTCAACAGTTTGCTTACAAGCAGAAAGGTAAAGAAGCAAGCTACAAGTGCTCTAAGAATAGTAGGCTGAATGTATTTTACGTTTTGAGAGCAAAACATATAAGTAAACAAATAGGTCATTCCCACAAAAAACAATACACCTATAGTTTGCACAGGTATTCGCAATTTCCCCGTTGTTAACAAGGCATACACATACATCAGCAAAGAACCACCCATAATTACAACATTCAACATATCGTTTATCTCATAAAAGAATGGAAATCCTTGCACCAGGATATTCTTACATCCTTGAGCTATCACCTGAAAGGTTACAACAAAAGAGATTAATTTATTTGAGTCCTTCATTGGATATAAATTCAGCACTATTAATCATTCTTTAGTTCTTTCAGCCATTGGGCATAAACCACATCAAGTGAAAAACGTTTTATACTCTCTACTGCTTTCATACTCATTTTCTCTCTCTTCACTGGATTGTTCATCAACGAATCAAGCATGTTAGCAAAAGCATTGTTATCAAATGCTGGAACTAGATAACCATTCTCACCATCCTGAATGAGCATAGGAGCCGGACTGAAAGCGTTATTTAATATAGGCACACAACCTGCCCGTTGAGCCTCCAACGTTACAAGTGAAAAAGATTCATGAACACTTGTGACACACAAAATTGAAGACTTTTTGTAATATTCCTCAGGTTGCACTCTACCGCAAAAAGAGACTCGTCGCAGACCTAACGATTTTGACAATTCTTTCATCTCTTTCCATGATGGTCCATCACCCAACATCAACAGACTCCAATCTGGATGTTTGGATTCAACCTGTTTCCATATACGCAACATATTGTCAGGTCGTTTAACAGAATAGTCAAATGTACCTACCCAAACAACTGTCTGTTCCTTACACTGTGGCTGTTCAATATTTATATCTGTACAGTTAGGGATGACGCGTACTTTTTCAGAAGATATAATACCACACATTCGATACAGTTCTGACTGTTGTCCATCACACAACAACACAACTCGATCACTATTCTGGACGGTTGAGAGGTAGTGCTTGCGATACTTACAGATATAAAACGTAGTCATTATGGACGATATAAGACGAGTTTTCATCAAATAAAAAAGCCATCCAAAACCTTTTGTTTTTAAAAGATACTCTTTTTGGTAAGCTCCATTCAATACTGGAGTAAGAATAGAATTATGAAAACATGACACTAACAGGAAATCTACTTCTTTTTTGCATAAAGCAAGAAATTGAGCACTATGATGGTCAAGGGCACATTGGTTGATTATTACATCTACCTGATGCTCTTTTATAAAATTAACAATATATCTGATATTCTCATCAGCAAACAACTTAGATGATGGCAGGAAACTCTGCCAACTGCAATATTTCTGCCCTTTATGCTTGTCTTGCGCTCCAATATACCAGACATTATTGCCTTTATCAACGAATAATGCACCCAGAATAGCTGTTATACGAGAAATGCCTCCTAATGTAGGCACTATGCCATTACTATGAAAAAATACTATATTCATTGCAGTTTTTTTAGCAATTCATTAAAATCCATTGTGATGAGATACAGTTTGTTGAGAGTCCTGTTATCAACATCCTGAGCAGTATAGTAGAGAAAGAATCTGCCATCCACAACTCCGGCAGTAGGCTTATATATTCCCACTTTTCCACAGGTCTCATTAGTCATAAGCGGTCTCTTAAAAAAACGGAAATGTACTCTATCCTTACTCTCCGCAAGACAAATATCAGCATTACACTGGTTGCTCTGTACGATTGCGAAAAGCTTCCCTTCACACTCAAAGAAATCAATATGCCAAGGGCGGTAAAGAACATTCTTATCTTCAAATTTTACCGTACCTTCTAAATAAAACTTTCCGTTCACCTTGTCACACGACCATTGAGCAATGCCATGAGCCTTCTGTTGACTCCAGAATCCCATCAAATCAGATATGAAAATTACAGGATTGATGATCTTCCGCAAAAAAGCAGGCAGCCGTTTGATGGTCTTACTATGAAATGTGATATGTGTGGCAAGACAACGATATGTACCATCTTGTTCTTTTATAAAAGCAGGGCTTGTTTCTGGGTCGATTTCTGCATCCTTAGTTCCCACAACGGGACCGAATACTTCTCCAATTCCATCCTCAAACACTTCCGCTCCAAAAGTAGCTCTTGTAAATCCGTTTATATCGCACCTACCTGTAAAATTCTCACGCCAAAAGGCATATAACTTCTTGTCAGCATAGAGCAAAGCAGGATCCGAGTTGTATCCTTTTGTAGGCTGCCCTTGCACCTGATACGCTACTATCCAGTGTGTAGGAGGGACGTTTGTCTCATTATCTCCATAGCAGAGGATAGGGTTCTCTGTCTTATCATTGCTTTTATAATAAGGAGTATAAATCATCCACCATTTATGCCCCAAATATCCTTCAGGTATATATCGCACACATGGATGTACAACATCACCATGATTAATCTCCTCCTCAAATGGAGTATGCGTACATAATGCCCCTGGAGACATTGTGCCATATTTTGAACGTCCACAAATCTTATATTGAAGTTTGCGGTAAAGAGAAAGAATATTTCTAGTAAAACTCATATACGAATTACTTGACCTCTTCCAAGGTCTCCCTTAATGCATTAATATACATTTTGCCATGTTTCAAATCGGGTTCCATATAATTGCCTTCACCCCATTCGTTCCATGCTTTTAGAATAATAATTGCTTCCTCTTGAGTTCTATCTTTTATAATGTTAATAGCCTTTCTTATTAATGTCTTAAATAAGTCAGCTGTAACCTCTGTAACAACCACTCCCGAAGCACCACTTCGAGGAGAATGATCCCAATTAGGAGTAATGGTCGGAATAACTTCTTTCCGATTATCTTCCTCTTTAATCATTTCAGGAATAATAGACTCATATTTCATTATATATGGTCTATTTAAAACCTTATGAACTACACGATCAAAAAAACTTCGTTCTTTCTTTATTGCTCTAAATAAACCAGCAACATTTACGGAATCAAAACCCATCTTTATCAATTTTTCCACATTCTTAGGTGTTATATCTCCGCCATGAACTAAATGGGCTACAAAATAAAAACCCTCAAGACCTTTTTCCTTAGCAAGTCGATTCCATACATCCATGAAATGTTTCATCTCTGGATATTCGAAAGGCATATACACCATGAAGAATAGTTTTCCGTTCACTTTTACATATCGATCATCTTTGAATGCCGATAGTAACGAATTGAAATGATTTATTATATCTTCATCTCCAGGATATAACTGTTCTGCAATAGGCTTTTTACTTACTTTACCATCCATATTCCAGAATTTAGAATACCAAGTTTCGTTTGCCCAACATAAGCAAAATGGGAAATCAGGTCTTCTTGTTCTTAACGTTTCTTTAAACGGCAAGTCCAATTCCTCATGACCATTTCCGAACCAGTAATGGTAATAACAAAATGCTTCTACACCAGCCTCTCGTGCAAGTTCTGCTTGCGCTTCTCTCGCTTCCGGTAAGCGTAAGTCATAATAGCCTAAATCAGCAGGTACTTTGGGCTGTTCATGACCTGGAAAAAGTTTTTTTGCCTTACCGACATTTGTCCATTCTGTGAATCCTTTACCCCACCACAGATCATTGTGTGGCGTTGGATGATACTGGGGTAAATATAAAGCAATTACTCTTGGTTTCATAAATCTTCGCTATTATTTGTAAGTTTTATGTACACTTGTTCGATTTTATCCACAATGGAAGGAATATCATTAAAACATATATTATTAATTGTAGTTGTTTGTTCTTTGCCATTGAGACCATTTGCATCAAAAGCACCTTCAAATTTATAGCTATATGCAAGCCCAAAAAGAGGAACCCCCGTATATATCGCAGCAAAATTTGCATGCATACGAGTTCCACAAAAAAAAGACATTTTACTTATTACATACTTTATTTGAGGAGATAACAAATCCATATCAATAAGATAAACTCCTTTTTTACTTGATAATTTATCAAACGCAGCACGACAAGCTACAATATCATCATTACTTTCCTCTGGTTGTTGATAATTATACGAATGTGGGAAACATTAAGACCTTTATCTTGAAAACGCTGTATAATAGCATTAATCAAGAGAGGATAGCATTCAAATTGCCCAGAAAGAGATCTAAAAGAATTACTGTAACACAAACCACTTACATTAAGTCCAATACTATTTTGCCGAATATCAATATCCCATTTCTCAGGCATCATGTACGCAGATAAATCTTTTGTTAATTCATACCTTACTTCCATCTTATCAAGTTCATCAACAAATTTTGCATCTCTGACAAAAACAAATTTTGCACTCTTAAGGATAGATTTTGCAATATTGTAATTCTTTATACAATAAAATGGTCCGATAGTCTGAGGCAATATCACAACTGGTATATTTGCTCTATTAGCCATTAGTGTCTCTCTTAATCTCCAATGAAATGTAGAACTATTATAAATATCAGAGAAACCGTCACCACCGTTTATTGCAGCGACCAGATCAATCTGTTTGATAATTTTCTTGAGTTTTGTGAATGGCAAAAGAATACCACATTTTATATATAAATCAAATATCGGTTTAAATATATAACAAGTCTGTATTTTGTACTTTGCACCTTGGATATTTACAACTTCTAATTTATCCTCATATTTCCATGGAAAAATAGGAGTAGGGATATGAAGCAATATGTGATCACTACTTAAAAGGTTTCGTTCTTTCAAAAAAGACATAGCACCGTATCCTAAAGCCGCTGTACCTCTATTAGGATCATTAAGGTTCATTTCTGTAACAATAACATACTTTTTCATATTTCTACTCATTTTTGACGGACATTTTTTAAAGTCCGAAAGACCTTCTCTCCCAAAACACCTTCGATAGAATCTCTAATTATTGATTTCGCTTTAATAGCAAGCGATTCTTTTGTAGTGTACTTTAAACATGCTTTTGCAACATCACCCACCGCTTTTCTATCATTATCAGGTGTCGTAAACAATTCAAAAATTACAGGTCCTTTAGAGTTTCCAACAAAATCATTGACATGAGCCAAGAACTCCTCTTTATTATGAGCTGAAAAATAAATGAATGAATTATCTTCAGCCCAAGCCTTGGCGTTCTTGAAATGATTATCCGCTGCTATATATCGTGAAACATCTGTTTTTTCATGTATATTACCCAATTTAAACTCTGCACCTCCATTATTATTCACCAATAAAATTCTCACATTATCTCGAATATGTCTTAGTGCAAGAGAATTCATATCATAATAAAAAGACAAATCACCCGTTATAAGAAAACATAGGGAATCAGTACAAAAACTTTGGCCAAGCATTGTTGACATGCAACCATCTATACCAAAAGCCGCAACATTACAAAAACACTTAATTGATGGATGCAAATCAAAATGCAACCAACTCCTAAAACTATTAAGTATAGCAAAATTCAAGTTACTACCATGTGGAATCAAGTGGTGTAATTGCTGAGCAGCAAACACATTTCCGAATGCAATCTCAATAGAATCAAGATCAACTAAACTATTTTTCCAGCCTTCAAAAAAAGAATGACTAGGACTATCAATGTTTGAAAATCTCACAAAGAAATCTTCATATCTCATTTCAAATATTTTTGTTAGCCTACCGTAGGTATCAACAACGTTGCCATCTGGTGATACCCTCCATACTTCAGCCTCTTTACTAAGTGATTTACTTAATTTATTATAGCAAACATAGTCACCTGTAATCCCTCCAATTGTTATTACAATATCTGGTTCCAAAAACTCCTTGAAATACTTTTCGGAAGAACATAGCAAACATTTTTCTCCGTTAATTGAATAACGCCCATGATAATTTGAAATGTGTACAGTATAGACCACAACATCGTTAGTTTCACAAAAATTTTCGATAGCATTTCTTTCAGAATCAGAGAAAGGCCTGTGTTCACCAACAACTATCAGAATTCTTTTATCCAGTAGATTAATATTTTCAAAATCACCCCATTTTTCATATCTACTAATAACACGAGGAATTGGCAAATCTTCTTTGTCTGAGATTTCCCAAGTTTCACTATCTAAAGCTTCAATGTTTAGTTGGACTGGACCATTACAATGATGCGTCAATTCTAACATAGCTTCATTTGCAACACGCACACATAGTTGACGGTCAAGTTCTGTAGAAATGTACGGCAAATTATATGATTTTTTCACAGCATCTACAGGTAGTGATGTCTGAATAGGACATTGCATATACTCTTGTCCAACAAACACTGGATGCTTTGACATAGTAATTGCAAGTATAGGGACATGTTTATAATACGCTTCTGTTAATCCTGGAATATAATTTCTTGTAGCTTGAGCACTAGTGCATGAGGTAGCCACCATTTCCCCTGTTTGAAGGTATATTCCAATTGCAACATACATAGCACTCCTCTCATCCACAACTGAATAGCATTTGAAGAATGGGTCATCTTGGACTCCTTGTACAATTGGAATGTTCGATCCTCCGGGACTCAATACAATATGGCGAATATTATGCCTCTTAAGCAATGCTATAACAATTTTAGCATTTTCTACGATTGTATACATAAAATATAAAATTTATGTCAGTGTCCAATTTTGACATATAGAGTTTAGATAACCACCGAATGGCGGTTTTCTGCAAATTTTAGTCAAAATGGATTATTTTTTAATATTGATTAGTATTTAATCCGATGCTCATGGGGAATAGATTCTCGTAATCTTCTTCCTTGAACCATCGCCTTATTTTTTTCAGATACTCCAACACCAAGTCTTTAAGCATCTTACACGTGGATATCAAAATATAGTAGGCAGCCAATACACTTGCCATCTTATCACTGCTGAAGAACAAGCTGTTAACGTTCGCCTACAAGAGGGCAAATGAAAAGACACTCAAAATCAATGTTGCTATACATAAATCTTCGTTTGTTATTACAGCTTCAAAGGTCGGACATCTCTTGAAATTGAGCAATACGTCAAAATTAGACGCTAACAAAATTTATATTCAAAATCCGAATTAAAAAGATTCCCAGCTCCTCCTGTCATATATACAATATCTCCAACTATCGATCTAGACATATTGCTAACCAAAACAACAGCCATCTGAGCAATTTCCTGTGGTAACACATAACGTCCAATCGGATTGTCTAATCTAGTTAAAGATTTATCAGGCGAAAACTTCTTATGTAGCATAGGAGTTGCTGTAGGACCAGGAGCAATCCCATTAACTACGATATTATGTGGTATTAAAGACAAAGCTAATCCTTCAGTCAAAGAACGTACTCCCCACTTTGATAAGACATATGCAGAATTTGCAGGGCGCAAACTAGATGACGATGCGATATTAAGGATATTACCTGATATATTATTCGCAATCATACGATTAGCAATGATTCTACTAAGAAAGAAATTCGCCTTTAGATTTGTATCCATAACTTTATCATATTCGTCTTCTTCTGTTGTTGAAAAATCACCTCCTCCAATACCAGCATTATTAACCAAAATATCAATTTTGCCAATAAGACTTTCCGCTTTATCCACACATTTTATGAAAGAGGCAATTTCTAAATTATTCATTTCTATACCAAATACCCGATGGTTAACCTGAAGATCATACTCAATCTTCTCAGATGCCATTTTAACTGTCTCACAATTCCGCCCTGTAATTACTACTTTAGCTCCGGAATTTACAAATGTTTTTGCTATCTCATAGCCAATACCACTTGTTCCTCCTGT
>ERZ780067.626-NODE-626-length-11642-cov-2.93778_pt1 | contig 11642 bp, 10 predicted proteins | sample MGYA00511841_ERZ780067 | MGnify/ENA primary metagenome ERZ780067 (study PRJEB29588, sample SAMEA2143295) | human gut metagenome | biome: human gut; feature: human-associated habitat; material: faeces | place: Denmark | collected 2008/2010 ... | reverse complement strand
GGGGGGGAGGGGTGTCGGGGAAGAGCCTGTCCCATCACGGTTCCCTTTTTCAGTGCATCCGGATCGAAAGCGGGATGCAGCAGCTGATCCAGAGATTTTGCTTCAATTCTGCTGACAGCTTCCTGGGGCGTGATCATACCTTCATCCACAAGGTCGCATGCGATCTGCAGAGCCGCCTGCGCCGTGCGCTTGCCATTTCTGGTCTGTAAGAAATACAGCTTTCCGTCCTCGATGGTAAATTCCATATCCTGCATATCACGGTAATGCTCTTCCAGACGGTTTGCAATTTTCAAAAATTCCTCATAGCATTCCGGCAGGTCTTCTTCCAGTCGGGTAATGGGCTGCGGTGTACGGATTCCTGCAACAACGTCCTCACCCTGTGCGTTGATCAGATATTCGCCATAAATGCCCTTTGCTCCGGTGGAGGGGTTTCTCGTAAAGGCAACGCCTGTACCGGAGGTATTGCCCATATTTCCGAATACCATCGACTGTACATTGACTGCAGTTCCCCAGTCCCCCGGAATGTCATTCATTCTTCTGTATACGATAGCTCTTTCATTATCCCACGAACGGAATACCGCCTTTACCGCTTCCATCAGCTGAACCCGCGGCTCCTGCGGAAATTCTTCGCCCATTTTTTCCTTATAGATCTCTTTAAAACGCCGGATCACCTCTTTTAGATCCTCCGCCGTCAGCTCCGTATCAAAATGAACTTTCCGATCTTCTTTTATTTCATCAATGACCCGTTCAAATAACGATTTGGGAACTTCCATGACAACATCTGAGAACATCTGAATAAAGCGTCTGTAAGAATCGTAGGCAAATCTCGGATTGCCTGTCCGTTTGGCAAAGCCTTCGACCGAAATATCGGTCAAGCCCAGATTCAGGATCGTATCCATCATACCGGGCATCGAAGCTCTCGCTCCGCTTCGTACCGACACAAGCAGCGGATTCTCGGTATCTCCGAACTTCTTGCCGAGCTTTTCCTCCAAAAGTGCCAGTGCATCAAAAATCTGTATCTGAATTTCTTCAGAAATTGACCTGCCATGGTTATAGTAGTCTGTGCAGGCCTCTGTCGTCACGGTAAAGCCGGGTGGAATCGGCAGCCCGAGATTCGTCATCTCTGCAAGGTTCGCACCTTTTCCGCCCAGGAGGTTGCGCATATCCGCATTTCCCTCCCTGAATAAATACACCCATTTCGCCATTGTAATGGTCCCCCTTTGGTCTGTATTTACAGTCATTTAGCATTATGCCGGACTGTTTTTCTCATAAAATCATTCTAACACATTAAAATATGTAAAGTCAAACAATATATTCGTTTTTTATTTGTGCAGTTTTTAGTTTTCCTGCCAAATTTTGTCGCAGAACAAACAAAATCTTTCACAAACAGCAAAATGTTGCCAAAAGGAGCCGTTCACGCGCAATACAATTCACCCGCGCCATTTGCAAATCCGCCTTCTCCATGTGGAATCCACACGGAAAAGACGGATCTTTCTAATTCACAGAATTAAGTACCCACAAAGCGTGTACTCGATTATACACAGCCAGCTTAAAAATTCTTAGAAATCCAGCTTTTCTGCAAAGTATGCGTCCAGATCAGCGATCGCAACCCGCTCCTGCTCCATAGAATCACGGAAACGAACGGTTACGCAGCCGTCTGTCTCGGATTCGAAATCGTAGGTAACGCAGAACGGCGTACCGATTTCATCCTGACGGCGATATCTCTTACCGATATTTCCTCTGTCGTCAAATTCGCAGTTGTACTTCTTGCACAGCTGGGTATAGATCTTTTCTGCACCCTCGTTGAGCTTCTTGGACAGCGGCAGAATGCCGATTTTAACCGGTGCCAGAGCAGGATGGAAATGAAGGACAGTACGGACATCTCCGCCCTCCAGCTCTTCCTCGTCATAAGCAGCGCATAAAAATGCCAGAACGACACGGTCTGCACCCAGAGACGGCTCAACAACATAAGGGATATATTTTTCATTCTTGGAATCGTCAAAGTAAGACAGATCCTGACCGGAAACCTCTGCATGACGGGAAAGGTCGTAATCGGTACGGTCAGCGATGCCCCACAGCTCGCCCCAGCCAAAGGGGAATAAAAATTCGATATCCGTTGTAGCCTTGGAGTAGAAGGAAAGCTCTTCTTTTTCATGGTCTCTGACACGCATTTCTTCCGGCTTGATGCCCAGAGTCTGCAGCCAGTCGATACAGAACTGTTTCCAGTATGCGAACCATTCGAGGTCGGTGTCAGGCTCACAGAAGAATTCCAGCTCCATCTGCTCAAACTCTCTGGTACGGAACGTGAAGTTGCCAGGTGTGATTTCATTGCGGAAGGACTTACCGATCTGACCAATACCGAACGGGATTTTCTTTCTGGAAGTACGCTGTACGTTTTTGAAGTTTACGAAGATACCCTGTGCAGTCTCCGGACGAAGATATACGGTGTTCTTCGCATCCTCTGTAACACCCTGGAAGGTTTTGAACATCAGGTTGAACTGACGGATATCGGTAAAATTATGTTTTCCGCAGGACGGACACGGAATCTGATGCTCCTCGATGAAGTTCTTCATCTCTTCCTGGGACCATGCGTCTACACTGCCGCCTTCGATTTCAATGCCTTTTTCCTCGCAGAAGTCTTCGATCAGCTTGTCTGCACGGAAACGCTCGTGGCACTCTTTACAGTCCATCAGAGGATCGGAAAACCCGCCGAGATGACCGGAAGCTACCCATGTCTGCGGGTTCATCAGGATCGCGCAGTCAACACCTACGTTGTGCGGGCTCTCCATCACGAATTTCTGCCACCATGCTTTTTTCACGTTGTTTTTCAGCTCAACACCGAGCGGGCCGTAATCCCAGGTATTTGCCAGGCCGCCGTAAATTTCGGAACCCGGATATACAAAACCTCTGGATTTTGCTACTGCCACAATTTTGTCCATTGTCTTTTCCATAGTTAGTTACTCCTCTATTTTATTTGTTTACTTACCATAAACAACAATAACAGGACTGGCAAGAAGAACGTCCTGCTCATATTCCTGCTCTGTTTCTTCTGTCTTAGTCTGCTCTGATGATGACGCAGAATCACTCTCTGTGGACTTTGTGGTCCACTCGCCGGCCGTATCCACCGTGTTTTTTCCTTTGATCACGGCTGTACCGGAAACGCAGAGCACCGGATCTTCCGTTACGATTTCCAGCGGCTCCTCGCAGACAATCACGCGTACATGCTTAACGCCTTTGACCGCATCTTCGACTGAAACCTCATTGCCTTTAGAATCGACAAAGGAAGCGGAAAAATCATATCCCGCTTCTTCTGCCTCATCCAGCGTGCCTGCGAAAAATTCTGCTCCGTGATAATCCGCGTAAGACTGGTAATCTCCGTATTCCATCCGGATCTCCACCTTGTCCTCTTTGATCTGGCATTTTTCCAGCTTCACGGAATCCGCATCGCCGCGCTCCTCTGTGAATTTTTTGATGTCATCCTCCACAAAGACCTTCAGTTCGTCTTCCGTGTAATCATCGTCTTTGCTGTAATCTTCCACAATAGCTTCTGTCACAACACCATTTTTGCTCACATAGACAGATGTCGTTGTCACATCTTTTAACTTCTCACAGCCCGACAGCAGCACGGAAGCCGCTGTCAGAACTGCGAGAAGCTGTCCTGCTTTTTTCATAAAAATCCTCTAAAAACCGCCTGAATTATTTGTTGCGGTAAATGATATCGTCTCTTCCCGGCCCGTTGGAGATCATGGTGATCGGGAATCCGATTTCTTTCTCTACAAACTCGATGTAGTTTCTGCAGTTTTCCGGCAGATCCTCATATTTCTTGATGCCGCGGATATCGCATTTCCAGCCCGGAAGCGTTTTCAGCACCGGTTTTGCTTTCTCAAGAATGCTGGTGTTCGGGAAATCGTGGATTTCTTTTCCGTCTACTTCGTATGCTGTGCAGACCGGAATCTCATCCAGATAGCCAAGTACGTCAAGTACGGTGAACGCTACATCGGTGGTACCCTGCATTCTGCAGCCGTAACGGGAAGCAACGCAGTCGAGCCAGCCCATACGTCTCGGGCGGCCTGTGGTTGCACCGAACTCTCCGCCGTCTCCGCCGCGTCTTCTGAGCTCATCTGCCTCATCGCCGAAGATCTCGGAAACGAAAGCACCTGCTCCTACTGCGCTGGAGTAAGCTTTGCATACGGTTACGATTTTCTTGATTTCATATGGCGGAACACCTGCTCCTACTGCGCCGTAGCCGGCCAGTGTGGAAGAAGAAGTTACCATCGGGTAAATTCCGTGATCCGGGTCTTTTAAGGAACCAAGCTGACCCTCAAGCAGGATCTCCTTGCCTTCCTGAATCGCGTTCCACAGGAATGCGGAAGTATCGCATACGTATGGCTCAACCATTTTTTTGTATTCCATCAGCTCTGCATAGATCTCATCCGGATTTAACTGCGGTTTGTGATACAGATGCTCGAGCAGAATGTTCTTGGTTTCGCATACGGATTTCAGTTTCTCTTTCAGGTGCTCATCGTCGAACAACTCGTTTACCTGGAAACCGATTTTTGCATATTTATCTGAGTAGAACGGAGCGATACCGGATTTGGTGGAACCAAAGGATTTTCCGCCCAGACGCTCTTCCTCATACTGATCGAACAGGATGTGGTACGGCATTACCATCTGTGCACGGTCGGAAATTTTGATCTTCGGTGCCGGCACTCCCTTCGAAACGATCTCATTTAACTCTTTGATCAGAACCGGAATATTGAGTGCAACACCGTTTCCGATTACGCTTGTTGTGTGGCTGTAAAATACGCCGGATGGAAGGGTATGAAGTGCAAACTTTCCATAGTTGTTTACAATGGTATGGCCTGCATTTGCACCACCCTGGAAACGGACAACAATGTCTGCCTCTTTTGCGAGCATATCGGTAATCTTACCTTTTCCCTCGTCTCCCCAGTTTGCTCCTACTACTGCCTTAATCATGTGACATCCTCCTAATTCAACGTATACTTGCGGCCTCTTTGTTTCGGCCGTTCATGCATAGTATACCATGTTTTCTTCATAAGTAAAACTTATTATTACTTATAAAATTTGTTTTTTTATTATTTCTGTTTATCAAACGCATCAGACGTTGATTTCCGCAGTCATGCCAAGTGCCTCTTTGTTTGCCTCAAGCACCGGATTAACTACGTTCTTCAGGAATGCGTCAACCTGTACGGATGCGCGGCCTGTGTATTTGGACGGATCCATCGTCTTTTCCAGCTCTTCTTTGGTCAGATGGAACATCTCATCCGCTGCGATCAGATCCAGAAGATCATTATCGCGGCCTTCCTCTTTGACATGTTTTCCGGCGATCATGGACAGCTCGCGGATTCTCTCATGCAGCTCCTGACGGTCGCCGCCTGCTTTTACCGCATCCATCATGATATTCTCAGTTGCCATAAACGGAAGCTCTGCCATCATGTGTTTTAAGATAACCTTTGGATAAACCACAAGTCCGTCTACGACGTTCATGCACAGATCCAGGATACCGTCGATGGCAAGGAAGCCTTCCGGAATGGAAAGTCTCTTGTTTGCAGAGTCATCGAGGGTTCTCTCAAACCACTGTACAGAAGAGGTGATGGCCGGATTTAATGCATCGGTGATCACATAACGGGACAGGGATGCGATACGCTCGCTTCTCATCGGATTTCTCTTATATGCCATGGCGGAAGATCCGATCTGTCCTTTCTCGAACGGTTCCTCGACTTCTTTTAAGTGCTGCAGAAGACGGATATCGTTGGAGAATTTCGTTGCGCTTGCCGCAATGCCTGCCAGAACGTTTAATACTCTCGTATCGACTTTTCTGGAATACGTCTGTCCGGAAACAGGATAGCAGTTCTTGAAGCCCATTTTCTCAGCGATCATCGGATCGATCTTGTCGATGGTCTCCTGATCTCCGTCGAACAGCTCTAAAAAGCTTGCCTGTGTGCCTGTTGTTCCTTTGGAGCCGAGCAGCTTTAAGGTGCTCTGTACATACTCGAGATCTTCAAGGTCCATTAAGAACTCCTGCATCCACAGGGTTGCACGTTTTCCGACGGTGGTCGGCTGTGCCGGCTGGAAGTGGGTGAAGGCAAGGGTCGGCTGGTCTTTGTAGGTATCCGCAAATTTTGCCAGCTCAGCGATAACGTTCACCAGTTTTTTCTTCACCAGCTTTAAGGCTTCGTTCATGACAATGATATCGGTATTGTCGCCTACGTAGCAGCTGGTTGCTCCCAGATGGATGATTCCTTTTGCTTTCGGACACTGTACGCCGTAGGCATACACATGGGACATTACGTCATGACGGCAGACTTTCTCTCTTTCTTTTGCCACATCGTAGTTGATGTTCTCGGCATTTGCTTTCAGTTCTTCGATCTGCTCATCTGTAATAGAAAGTCCCAGTTCTTTTTCTGTCTCAGCCAGCGCAATCCATAACTTTCTCCAGGTACGGAATTTCATATCCGGGGAGAAGATGTACTGCATCTCCTTGCTTGCATAACGTTCGGAAAGAGGGCTTACATATCTGTCAGTTCCGCTCATAGACACGATTCTCCTTTTCTTGTCAAAATGTGTATTCGGTTTCTCTTTTATCCCCGCTCTTTTTCATTCCCAAAAACAGAATGGGACGTATAAAGAGCGTGTTTGAAATACGTTTCAACCACGCTCTAGTATAACGCATGTTGTTTTTTTAGGCAAGTGCAACGTCGTTACTTCTCACGAAATTTTCCCAAAAAGCCCTGCATTCTGGCATTTTCGGAATCGAAGACTTCGTCCGGCGTTCCTTCCACGGCGATCACGCCCTGGTCCATAAAGATGACGCGGTTGGAAATCTCCCGGGCAAAATTCATCTCGTGGGTAACGATCACCATGGTCATATTCATCTCCGCAAGAGATTTGATGACCTTCAGCACCTCGCCTGTCAGCTCCGGGTCGAGCGCCGAAGTCGGCTCATCAAAAAAGAGCACCTTCGGATTCAGCATCAGCGCGCGCGCAATCGCAACCCTCTGACACTGACCGCCGGAAAGCTGACACGGATACGCCTTTTCTTTTCCTGTGAGCCCCATTTTCTGCAGCAGCTCTTCTGCCTGTGCTTCCACCTCCGCACGGTTGCGTTTCTGCACATGAATCGGCGCATCGCAGAGGTTTTTCATCACATCATAATGTGGAAACAGGTGGAAGCTCTGGAATACCATTCCAAAGTTTTCCTGAATTTTCCGCAGCACGGCCGGCTTTGCATAAACGGATTTTCCATTTTGCATGGTGACTGCCTGCTCGCCAAGATACGTCAGGTCACCGCCATCCATCGTCTCCAACATCGCCGCACGCCGCACCAGCGTCAATTTTCCCGATCCCGACGGGCCGATGATCGAGAGCACCTCGCCCTCTTCTACTTTGAGGGAAATATCTTTTAACACTTCGAGATCCCCAAAGCTCTTTCTTACATGGTTCATTTCCAGATAAATCATATCGTTTTCCGCTCTCTTCTATAGTTAATGATAATAAGAAAATTTCTTTTCCAAAAGTTCCATCACCCACGCCACGACAAAGTTGAAGATGTAGTAGAAAATACCGGCGGCGACGAACGGAACCATCGTGGTCTTGGCCGCCGCGATCTGTTTTGCGATCGTGAACATTTCCACATAGGAAATGGAAAAGGCCAGCGACGTATCCTTGACCAGCGTAATCACCTCATTGGTGATCGCCGGCAGAATCCGTTTCACAACCTGCGGCAGAATAATGCGGACAAACGTCTGTCCCTTCGAATAACCAAGAAGCTTTGCTGCCTCGTACTGTCCACGATCCATCGAAACGATGCCGGAGCGGTAGATTTCTGCAAAATAGGCGCCGTAGTTTAAGGCAAATCCGGTGATAATCGCCGGAAAGCGCCATTTTCCGATGTTCATACCGAACAGATAGAACGGTCCGAAGTAAACCACCATGAGCTGCAGCATCAGAGGCGTGCCGCGCATCAGGGAGATATAGAGCCGGAAAATTCCGCTCACAATCCGGTTTTTCGACATACGCCCGAAGGCGATCAGCAGACCGAGCGGCAGGGAAAATACGAGCGTCAGGACAAATATCGAGATCGTTCCCGCCATTCCGGTACTAAGCTGTGATAGAATCATGGACAACTTCATGCTGCTTTACTCTCCTTTTTTCTCCAGACACACCATGTCTGCGATTCCGTATTTTTCTGCGAGCTTGTCGAATGTTCCGTCGGCCAGAACCTGCTGCAGGCCTTCGTTTACTTTATCGCAGAGCTCGGTATTTCCTTTTTTGAATCCGATCGCATATTTCTCAGAGTTCAGGTGCTCGTCGAGGATTTTGTATCCTTCTCCGCGGCTTTCCAGCTGATATTTGGCAACGCCGATATCCATGGCAACCGCATCGATGGAACCTGCCTGAAGCTCTACAAACGCATTGTTATAATCCGGGAACTGCTGCAGAGCGGCGAAAGTATCGGCGAGTTCTTTCTGACCGCCTTCTTCCTCACTCTGTAAAAGATCGAGTGCTGCGGATGCTGCCTGCACACCAACCGTCTTTCCTGCCAGATCGGACAGGCTGTTGATGCCGGAATTCTCAGATACGACCATCACCTGGCTGTTGTCCACGTACGGATCGGACCAGGTGTAATCGTCCTCTCTGCCGTTCATGGTAAAGCCGTTCCAGATGCAGTCAATCGCACCAGAATTCAGCTCGGTATCTTTCGCATCCCAGTTGATCGGGGTTTTTACCAGCTTCCAGCCGTAAATCTCGCAGACTGCCTCGGCGAGCTCCAGGTCAAATCCGGTGTAATCGCCGGTCTCATCGTCCATGTAGCCGTACGGCGGGTATTCTGCATCGAAGCCCACGGTAAAGGTTGTCGTTCCGTCTGCGGAAGAGGATGCTGCTCCTGCTGTTGAGGCAGAGGTTTTTGCTGTGTCTGCAGAGCCGCAGCCAGCCAGCAGGGCAGATGCACAAAAGGCTGCTGTCAAAATGCTAACCATTTTCTTTTTCATAATAATCTTCTCCTTTTCTACGTGATCATGTTATCACTGTACTACGCTAAACTAATTGGTATCCTACCATACTCCGGCACCTCCTGTCAACCCGCACCGGTTAAATAATCCAGAAAACCTGTTCCAACACAAAAAAGTCTCCGAAACGGTCAGCAGATTCTGCTTTTTTCCGTCTTCGGAGACTTTGATTTTTCTATTTTGGATAACTATTTATAAACCCTTGTTACACGGCTGCTGATATCGCAGAGCATCTCGTAATCGAAACGTGCCGCCGGGTTGGCGATCTCTTCGATCGTGATGGTCTCATCCCCGTCGGTTCCGACAAGCGTTACAACGTCCTCCACCTGCACATCCGGGATGTCGGTCACGTCCACCATCATCTGATCCATACAGATTCTTCCGATGATCGGTGCTTTTTTCCCGTGGATCAGCACACAGCCCTGGTTCGAGAGAGCTCTCGGATAGCCGTCTGCATAGCCGGCTGAAACAGTTGCGATCCGTGTCATCGGTTTCTCGGTCACATACGTGGCACCGTAGCTGACGCCGATGCCCGGGCCGACTTCCTTCACATGGATGACATGGCTCTTCCAGGAAAGCGCCGGGATCAGATCGAGACGCTCTTTTTTTACCTTCTCGGATGGGTAAATGCCGTAGGTGATGATACCGGAACGCACCATCTCAAAGCGGTGATCGTCAAATTCCATGATTCCGGCGGAGTTGCAGATATGGCGAAGCGGAATCGTCACGCCGCGCTCTGCTAAAAGTGCCGTCATCTTATCATATTTTTCCATCTGCATCGAACAGTACGTCTTGTCTTCCTGATCGGCGCAGGAGAAATGCGTAAACATACCTTCCGGCTCGATGTGCGGAAGATCCGCGATTTTTGCCGCCTCATCCGCATCGTGCTCTGTCACCTGGAAGCCGATCCGCGTCATGCCGGTATCGACCGCGAGGTGTGCTTTTGCTTTCCGGTTCTGGCGTGCTGCCTCTTTTTCGAGGGCAAGTGCCTGTGCGTAGCTGTCGATCGTCTGAGTGATGTCGTATTCCACAAGGTCGCCGTACTGGGACGGGGACACGTAGCCGAGAATCAGGATCGGCGCGGAAATGCCGTTTTCTCTGAGCTCGACAGCCTCCTCGATGGTTGCGGTTGCAAAATAATCAACCTGGTTTTCCAGATAGGATGCTACCGGAACGGCACCGTGGCCGTAGGCGTTCGCTTTTACAACGCCAAGGAGTTTCACGCCCTCCGGTAGTCTTTTTTTCACTTCTCTGATGTTATGCCCGATCGCTTCGAGTGAAATCTCTGCATAACAGCGTAAGTATCTGTTCACTTTTTTCCTTCTTTCTTTCCGTACTTTTTCTGAGACGCCAAAACGTGCCTGAAAACTCTTTCGGATTATTTTCAGACACGCTCTCGTATCAGATTCCGGCTGTGCCGGTTTTTATTTGTCCGGTCTGCGGATGGCGGAATAGATATTTTTTACATTTTTCAGCACTACATGCGTTCTTGTCGCATCGACGCCCGGAAGGCTCATCACCTGGCGGTGGATTTCTTCGAGTTCGTCGGATGAGTGACAGGAAATGCGGATAATCAAATCAAAATCTCCGGTCTGATAATAGCAGGATACGATGTACTCCAGTTTCTGGATCGCATCTGCAAAACTGTCAAAGAACTTCGGATGCTCCAGGCTGACTTCCATCAGCGCGGTCATCTCATTTCCCGTTTTCTTTTCGTCTACAATAATGGTGTATTCTTTAATCACTCCGGTTTCTTCCATTTTACGGATTCTCTCGATGACTGCAGAAACCGATAAATGAATCTCTTTGCTGATATTGGAAGCCGTCTCGCGGGCATTTTTCTGCAATATCTTCAGAATCTTATAATCAATGGCATCCATGTATTTTTCCTCCCATAAGAATTGACAGGGCTCTTCTTTCCAGATTTTAGCATAAAATTTCCCTGTCACTACCTTTCTATTATATCAAATTTTTCAGATAAGTCCAGTTTTTCCCAAAATATTTTATAGAAAGATTAGAATGCTTCTTTAAATTGCACAGATGCTCCTTTTTTCCTATTCTCCGAAGGTTTCCGCAATATCCTGCATCAGAATGCCGATCCCGAGGTGCTGCGGGCACTGCTTTTCACAGCGATAACAGTTGATGCAGTCATCGGCACGTTTGTCCTGACGCTCATACTCTGCACGAACCGCTTCGACGCCTTCCGTCGCTGTCCGGTTGTAAAGCGCAAACAAACCCGGGATGTTGATTTTTACCATGCACGGCATACAGCTCTGACAACCGGTGCAGCAAACCAGAAGTTCTGTTCCATTTTCCTGCATAGGGAAATTCCCCCTTTTTTGCTTTTCCGTTTTTCTATTATAGTACATTTCCCGTTCTGGAACAAGGCTGATCTTTGCGGACATTTTCACGCCCCTTTCACCCTGAATTTTCTCCTTTTTCAGTGTTTTGAAAATTTTTTAATTTTTTTCAAAAAAGGGGTTGACTTTTTCTCAGCTTTCCTGTAGAATACGTTTTGTCAGTGAGGCACGGCAGTCAACAAGACAGAGAAAAAAAATCAGTGCCCATCATCTGCGGGTGTAGTTCAATGGTAGAACACCAGCCTTCCAA
>ERZ780067.623-NODE-623-length-11713-cov-4.17198_pt1 | contig 11713 bp, 10 predicted proteins | sample MGYA00511841_ERZ780067 | MGnify/ENA primary metagenome ERZ780067 (study PRJEB29588, sample SAMEA2143295) | human gut metagenome | biome: human gut; feature: human-associated habitat; material: faeces | place: Denmark | collected 2008/2010 ... | reverse complement strand
GCGATGCTTGCTTGCCTTTTTGTGGGCACAGTTTGCTTTTCTTTTGCAGGCGTTTACTTTTTTGAATAAAAAGAAAATGCTGAAATGCGGGAAGTATAAAAGTTTGATTGTAGTAGGACGCGACGGTAGAGGGTAAGCTATATCGGTTGAAGCTTTGCATCGGATATTGCCGATATTGGCCAGCCGCAAGGGATGTCCCTACAAAGTGTATGTAAATAAATTTATGCAGAATTCGGGGGCGGAAATCATCTGCTCCTACACAATTGTGCTGAGTAGAAAACAAAAAACAGCAGCCGCTTCGCTTTTGAAACGGCTGCCGTAATTATTCTGTTATATCGGATATCAGATGTAATCCTTGACTATGTCATAGAGACCGGTGTCAACGTAGTTACCCTCGCTCCTGACGGCCGCGCCCCATTTGCGGGCTATTGTGTCGAAATCGTCGTTCTTTATGTCTGCGCGCTCGAAGCCCGGCTTGCTGCCGATGATATACCAGTCGGAGGTATCTGCTCCGTGGCCGCAGCCCTTATATGACCAGATAGTCCAGCTGAAGTTTGAGCTGTTGAACAGCGTGAGCACGTGATCCCATGTGGCGCTGCCCATGGGCTTGAACTCGCCGACATAGAGCGGAACATTGTAGGGATAGAGCTTTGCAAAGAAGACGAGAAGGCTGTACATAAAGTTGCTTGTGTCATAGAAATGAAGCTGATAGACAACGTTAGTCCAGCCGATGAACCACGGCGCGGGGAGATTATAAAGTCTCCAGATGCCCTCCATGGTCATTATGTGATCCTTGTCAACCTCGCGTATGGCCTTGTAGAGGCGGTTGTAGACGGAGATTGTGACAAGGTTGTTCTTCTGAAGATATGAGTTTACGTCGCAGTTGGGCTCGTTGAGCAGGTCGTACATAGCGACTGCGGGATTGCCGCTGAAGCGCTCGGCTATTGCAACCCAAAGCTCTATTGTGAGCTTTCTCCATTCCTCGGCCTGCTTAGTCAGCTTGAAAAGGCCGCTGTCGCCGATTTTGCCGCAGTGATCCTTGTTGTTCTGATATCCAGGTGCGCCGTGGAGATCGAGAATAACATAGAGGCCGCGCTTAGAGCATTCGGAAACGACCCAGTCGAGACGGCTGAAATCCCATTCGCCGTTTTCGTCAAGGATTTTCGTGCCCTTGTCATCATAGTAGAAGTTGCGGAACCAGAACGGAACTCGCACGCAGTTGAAGCCGAGCTCGACTATTCTGTCGAGGTCGTATTCGGTTATCCAGTTGTCCTCGTAGATGTTGATGAGCTCATACGCTTTTTCGACGCCGAAACGCTCCGTAAGGGTGTTGAGGGTCGAAATATTGTCGTCGGAGTTCTCGATGGGGGTCATCCAGGACTCATGGATGAGCCATGTGCCGAGATTAACTCCGCGGAGAATGACCTCTTCGCCGCGCTTATTGTAGATTTTCTTTCCCTTTGTGTGCAGCATATCTTCGTCGGTTATCGCGCCGCGCCTCTCGGTTGCCTCTCCGCCTTTTTCGGCGTATGCCGGCAGACAGATTGCGCTTAGTGCGAGCACAAGGCAAAGAACCATGCTTAAAACTCTTGAAAAAGTATGCTTTTTCATTTTCTTATCCTCCTGAAAAAATGAACTATCCGCGAATTTATAATAGCATTTTTTAGCGTATTTTACAATAAATACTTTCAAGTTTATATATTGTTTATATATTGTATTTGCAAGGCATTGTTAACAAAAAAATCCGAGAACATTGATGAAAACGCCGAATTTCCTCAAAAGCCTTGCCTTATTTCGGCTGTTTGTATATACTAAAGTAAAGTTAGTAATTAAAAGGAGAGCATTATGGAGCGTATAGTTACCGAAAAAAGAAGCTTTGTCGATGAATACGGCAGAGAGCGTATCTTCTACGGCGTCAATATCGTGGATAAGCGCAAAAACAGCGAGGACAACAAGTTCGGCTTCAATATCGACGATAAACTGCTCGACGAGATGACCTCGCGCGGACTCAATCTTATCCGCCTCGGCACCACCTGGAGCATGATCGAGCCCGAGCCCGGCAGCTACAACGATGAGTATCTCGACGATATGTACCGCATCTTCGATCTCTGCGCCGCTCACGGTGTCTATATACTCTTTGATATGCATCAGGATCTCTATTCTCCGCGCTGCTACGGAGACGGAGCACCCGATTGGGCGACTATAACCGACCAGTATGATCCAAAAGAGCCCAAGCTTGTCTGGGCGGCCGGCTATTTCTGGGGCAAGGCGACTCAGCGCGCGTTCGATAATTTCTGGAACAACCGCGAATATAACGGCAGGGGACTCATAGATTACTTTGCGGCCATGTGGCAGCACGTCGCGGCTCGCTTTGCGGATCATCCCGCACTCTTCGGATTCGATATGCTCAATGAGCCTTTCCTCGGCTCGGACGGCGGCAAGCTCTTTAAGAAGCTTATCTCCACCGCAATCGGCACCGTTATCGGCGACAAGCGCGTCAAGTGCTTCAAGCTCGTCGGTGATTTTCTCAACAAACAGAGACGCGACGAGGTCAAATATCTCGAGCAGATAACCGGCGATGTCCTCAAGGATGTCACGCGCAAGGCCGGATATGAATATGTCAGAAAGTTCGATATCGAGAAGTATTCTCCGTTTATCAACAAAGTTTCAACCGCTATCCGCGAGGTTACCGACAAGGGCATACTCGTCATGGAGAACTGCTATTGGTCGAATACCTGCATTCCTTGCTCGACTCCCGCAATAGAGGTCAACGGTAAGCGCGAGAAGAATTTCTGCTTCACCCCTCACGGCTATGATTTCATGGTCGATACCCCGCAGTACAAGTATGCGAGCAACGACAGAGTCAGAGCCATATTCGAGGAGCATGTCAGAACTCAGGACAGACTCGATGCACCCGTGCTTGTAGGCGAGTGGGGCGGCTTCGGCGGCGTGCGGGAGGATGGGTCTCGGGCGAGGATTGGCTCCCGCATATCGAGTTCCTCGTCAACTTCTTCGAGCAGCACAAGTGGGGCTTCACTTATTGGCACTATGTTGACGATATGTTCAATAGCCCGCTGATGAAAGTTCTCAGCCGTCCTTATCCCGTCGCTGTCAGTGGCAGACTCGTTTCATACGGCTTTGATCAGTCTGCTCAGGAGTTCAACCTCAGCTACGAGGGCGACGGCGAGTGTGCCGCTCCGACGGAGATTTATATACATAAGCCCGCAAAGACCGTTGAGGGCTGCGAGTATGAGCTCGAATCTGTCGGCGAAAACGGCGCGGCAAAGCTTGTTGTCAAGCCCGTCTCCGGCACTGTCAATGTCAAGATAACTTTTTAAAATACTGATATAACAACAAGAGCTGTCGGTTTTCCCGGCAGCTTTTGGTATTTATATCTGCGATTTTTCTGCTGTGCAATATTCACAAGAAACACAGTGGCTTTTTGTGACAATAAACAAAAATAAATAAATTTAATAGTTGGAATTATAAGCAATTGAATTTTTGATAGTATAATATTGAAATAAGTTTTTATATCACAATCGCTTTAGGGTATAATCACTCGACCAATCTTATTTTTACAGAAAGGCGTGATTCCGATGTTCAGGTAATATTTGTCAGCTGAAAATCCGACATATTCCGAACAGGTGATTTATTATGAAAAACAAGCGAAAAATTATTATCATTGTTGTGTGCGTCATTGCTGCCGCAGCCATAGCCGTTGGTGCGGGTGTCGGCTATTATTATTCGCGCCCCGAGAGAACGGCGGAGAAAGTTCTGACTGCCGTGTATACTGTGGACAACGCAGAAATTCAAAGGCGCAGAGAAGCCATTGACAACAGGACTTTTGACACATATATGCGCGAGCGGTGCGACGGTGCTGTTACCGATAAATGCACCGAAGGCATGATAGCGGAGTGCGCGCTGTATTACGGCGCAACTCCCGCAAAGGTAGAGAGCATAAAGTTTTCGCCGATAGACAAAGCCACAGGCGATACCGCATCGTTCCAGTATACGGCGGTTTTCGATGACGATTCCGATGTAAAAGAACGAATCGGCCATGTGGTGATGAAAAAAGAAAACGGCAAATGGCGCGTTGACAGCTTTGTCACAAAGAGCGTCACAAAAGCCGATTGACGGTTGAATAAAAAGCAAGCCTCCCGGTAAAATCGCCGGGAGGCTTCGTTTTATTTTCAGTTCTGTTCGTCTCCGAACTTGTCCTCATATGCCTTGATGCACTTGCTGACTATATCTATCGCAACGTCGCGCCCGCAGAGCTCCTTGACTATCGTCTCCTTGCCCTCGAGCATTTTGTATACGCTGAAGAAGTGCATTATCTCGTCGAGAATGTGTCTCGGCAGGCTGTTGACATCTCTGTATGCGTTGTAGTTCGGGTCGCGGTCGGGGATGGCGATTATCTTCTCGTCGATAGACTGGCTGTCGATCATCTTGATAACGCCTATCGGATAGCATTTTACGAGCGTCATCGGCAGAATCGCCTCGCTGCACAGCACGAGCACATCGAGCGGGTCGTTGTCGTCGGCGTATGTGCGCGGGATGAAGCCGTAGTTGGCGGGGTAGTGGGTCGAGGTGTAGAGGACGCGGTCAAGCTTGAGCATGCCGGTCTCCTTGTCCATCTCGTATTTGTTCTTGCCGCCCTTGGATATCTCAATGCAGGCGACAAAGTCGTCGCTCTTTATTCTCTCCGGAGCTATGTCGTGCCATATGTTCATCATGGTTCTTTTCCTCCTGTCCTTTCTTCTTATTATATATCCTGCGCGGCTTCAAATCAATATTATAATGATAATTTGCCTCGCTTTTGAATCCGTCTTGAAAAAAGCGGAGCGATATAATATAATATCGGAGGAACGGAGTGAGGTCTTTGAAAAAAAGCGGAAAATACGATTTGCAGAAACTGAAAAAGGATGCCCTCGGCTCGCTGACCGCGGTCGGCTGGATATTCCCGCTCGCGCTTGCCTTCGGCAGCAATTCGCCGTTCGGCGCGGCGGCAGGACTTGTCGGCGCAATAGCGGCGTGCATTATAGGCTCGGGCAGCCCGAACAGGATTCCGACGCCCCATGTCGAGGTGTTCGCGATACTTATCTATGCGGCAAATACGATCGGCGTCCCCGGCGCGATGCTCTCCTGCATTATCGCGGGTATGCTCCTGCTCTTTGTCGCAACTATTCAGTTCAATAAATCTTTCTTCAAGATACCTCCCGCGGCTCTCGGCGCGGTAACTTTTATTGTCGCCGCCGTGCTGTGCATAATCCAGGTCAACTACTATTTCGGCATAGGCGTCCCGGCGGGTTCCGCTTTTGAGACCCTCGTCGCTTATCGCTCATACGGCTTTCACTCAAATTGGCGCGGCGTGCTCTACGGCACGATAACCCTCGTCATAATGATAACCTATCCGATAAAGTTCAAAAAACTCAGCCGAAAAGTGCCCGCACCCGCTGTCGCACTTGTGCTGACAACCGTGCTCAACCTCTTCCTCAATCCTGTTGCGGAGCGCACCGCCATAGACGAGGTCGGCAGTTTTGCTTCTACACCGAGCTTTCTGCTTGTCGGCGATATCAGCATTTTTGATGTTACTCCCGAGAAGCTTCTTCCGTCGTTTATATATGCGTGGGCGCTTGTGGTCGTCCTTGTCGCCGATACGCTGATGAAAGAAAATCAGCTCTCGGTCGTCCGCAATTCGCTCGCATTCAAGGGTTTAAGATCGATAATCTGCCCGGTGTGCGACGGAATGACGGTCGGCGATGAAAGCTCCGAGGGCGAGACCCGAATGACCGGAATCTTTGCCGCAGTTATCATGATTGTGCTCTCGATTATTGCCCATCCCGTGATAATGCGTGTGCCGACTGCGACTCTCGCCGTTATAATCATCTGCACCGCGTGGAAGAAAGTCCGTTTCAAAGTTATCAAAACAGCGTTCAAGAGCAGCAAAAAGGTGTTCGCCATATTGCTTTTCGCCGCAATGGTCGTGGTGGGTATCTTCTGGGATATGGTCGTCGTTATCGATATAGTCTCGATAGGCGCGCTCATCTATTGCTTCGAACGCCGCCGCAAGGTCAGAAAGAAAGCCGAACGCCTCGCGGATATGCGCGAAAAGTCGGAATAATATAATAAAATTTAAAGCATCCGTGATTTTTTCATCGCGGATGCTTTTTCCTATTCACTCAACGGCAGTGTAACCGTTATGCGCGTGCCCTTGTTCTCCTCGCTCTCTATAGAGACCGTGCCGCCGTGATACTGCACTGCATGCTTGACTATCGACAGTCCGAGCCCCGTGCCGCCGGTCGCCTTTGAATGGCTCTTGTCGACCCGGTAAAACCGCTCGAAAATCCTTGCCTGATGCTTCGGCGCTATGCCTATTCCCGTGTCCGAAACAGTGAGCTTCGCCGCGCCGCCGACACTATCTATATTTATGTCAACCTGTCCGCACTCGCGGTTATATTTTATCGCGTTGTCGCAGAGGTTGTATATCACTTCGTAGAGCAGTCTTGAAACGCCGAAAACATATGCTTCGTTTCCGCCGACGCTAAGCGTTACATTTTTCTTCTTTGCCGCGTCTCCGAGGTCTTCGGCGATTTCCTGCGACAGCGAGAGAAGTCCGATTCTTTCGTGCGGCATCTCGTCGCCCTCGTCGAGCTGGGAGAGCCTGATTATATCATTTATAAGATTGACGAGCCTCTGCGCCTCCGAGCGTATGTGCCCGACGAAGCGCGGCATATCCTCGTCCCTGACCATTCCGTTTTCAATAAGCTCCGCGCTCCCGATTATGCCCTGAAGCGGAGTTTTCAGCTCGTGCGAGACATTCGCTGTGAACTCGCGCCGCATCTTTTCGGCGTTCTGCTGTTCCGTCATGTCGAAGAACAAAATAACCGACCCGCGCGCCGAGCCGTCAGATTCTATGCGGCTGATGTCGAACTGATATATTCTGCCGCTGTATTTTGTGCGCGTCTCGCTGTGTCCGCTCTCTTCGGCGCGCTTTATCGCGGCGGATATCTCGCAGCTGCGGTCAATCGAAACAAAATCCTTGCCGATGCATTCTTCGTCCGCTTCAAACAGTCTGCACGCGGCGGGGTTTATGCTCAGTATCTTTCCGTCGTTGTCGAGGAGCACAAGCCCCTCTTTCATGTTGTCCGTTATCTGCGTGAACTCGTCCGTCTTTTTCTGCAGAGCCTTTATTTGTTCTTTTATCTGCTCGTGCTGGCGGTTAATCCTGCTGAGCAGGGGAGCGATTTCGTCATATGTTTTGTTTTCGAGCGGGTGCTCGAGGTCGAGCGAGTTGAGCGGCTCAACTATCTTTTTTGAAAGCCGCGCCGCAATGACCGCCGAGATTATCAGCGCGGCGACTATCACTATAAGTATCGGCTGCATCGCCTCAAAGACGAGCACGCCTATAGTCTCACGGCTCGATGATATCCGCAGTACGCTGCCGTCGGCGAGCTTCTTCGCGATATATGTTGTCTTTTTTAGCAGAGTGGAGGAGTAGCGCGTGCTGTATCCCTTGCCCGTTTCAAGTGCTTCCTTTATCTCTTCTCTGTCTGCGTGGTTTGCGAGCGTGTCCGCATCCTCTCGGGTGTCGTATATCACCTTGCCGTCCGCGCTTATCAGCGACAGACGGAATCTGTCGGTTTTTATGGATTCGAGATATCCGCCCCCCCCCATGTCTCCCGCCGCGGCGGCGAGATTGAGCTCGTCTCTCATCTGATTTTCAAATGCATTGCTGTAGTATTCGTACAGGCATCCAGTGATTATGGCGAGCGACGCTAAGAGCACGCAGAACGCCGCGAAGAAAATCGATCTGAAAATCCGCTTTGTCATTTGTCGGCCTCCAGACGGTAGCCGACTCCGCGAACCGTCTTTATCATCTCGCCGAATCTGCCGAGCTTCTGGCGCAGCGTGCGTATGTGCATATCAACCGTGCGCGTCTCGCCGCAGTAGTCAGTGCTCCAGACTTCCTCCATCAGCTTGTCGCGCGTGAATGCCGTGCCCGGGTTCGAAAGAAAGAGTTTGAGAAGCTCAAATTCTTTGTATGTCAGAACTATCTTTTCGCCGTCGCCCGTGACCGTGTGCTCGTCGAGGTTCACTTCGAGCCCGTCCGCTTTCAGAATATGCTCCTGCGCCTTGGGCTTGCAGCGGCGCAGAACCGCCTTGACGCAGGAGACAAGCTCCATCACGCCGAACGGCTTTGTCAGATAGTAGTCCGCGCCGAGGTCGAGCCCGGTTATCTTGTCGTATTCGGTGTCCTTTGCCGTCGCCATAACAACGGGAATGTCGCAGAGCTCCGAAGACGCTTTCATCCTGCGCAGAAGATCGATGCCGCTGATGCCGGGCAGCATAACATCGATAACCGCAAGCTCCGGCTTCTCGCCGCCGTTTAAAGCCTCCCAGAACGAAGTTCCGTCCTCGAAGCCCCTGGCTTCTATCCCTGTCGATTGCAGTGCATAAACCTCAATGTCGCGTATGCTCGCGTCGTCCTCAACGCACCAGATCATAGCTTTCCCTCCCTGTACGGTATAGACTATAATAACAGTATACTTTTATTCCCGCCGTTTGGCAAGATTTTATGTTCGACTATTGTAGAATATAGACTGCCACGTACATATATATTTGTTGAATATATCCAAATGCGGCACGATATATTTGTAAGATATGTAGACTTTTCGCTTATTTCCTTACAAAAGGATTACAATTTGTTTATAGTATGTTATAATATCACATATAGGAGATCGTTTCGGTCTTGTATTAAAGATCACCGTAAAATCGGAGGCTTAATTTATCATGGAAATCGTAAGAAAAGAATATTCATTTAAATCCGCAACGGGTCTTTGCGATATCTACGCGCGCAGCTGGGCGCCCGCGGATAAGGACAGCGTCAAGGCTATATTCCAGATAACCCACGGCATGGCGGAGCACGGCGAGCGTTACGCCCGCTTTGCAAAGAAGCTCTGCGAGCACGGCTATGCTGTTTTTGCGCAGGATCATATCGGTCACGGCAAGTCCGTCGCGTCCGACGATGACCTCGGCTATTTCGGCGAGAAGGACGGCTGGAGAGATTTTGTCATCGACTGCCGCTCGCTTACCGATATCGCCCGCGAGGAGTATCCCGGCAAGCCCGTCGTATTCTTCGGTCACAGCATGGGCTCGTTCATCGCAAGAAACTATACCGCTAAATATAACGATGTTCAGGCGGCTATCTTCTGCGGCACAAGCGGAAAGAATCCCGCCGCACCTATCGCCATAAAGCTTGCAAGCTTCGTCGGCAAGAGCCGCGGCAGCCGTCATAAGAGTGAGTTCATCAACAATCTTGCTTTCGGCAACTACAACAAGAAGTTCGACAATGTCAAGACCGAGTTCGATTGGCTCACCAGAGACGAGGACGAAGTTCAGAAGTATATCGACGATAAATATTGCGGCTTCCTCTTCAGCGCGGCAGGCTATAAAGACCTGTTCTCTGTCCTCAATTCCGTCTCCGGCAAGGATTGGTATGAGCAGCTCTCTACCGATATCCCGGTTCTCGTCGTCTCCGGTTCAATGGATCCCGTCGGCGATTATTCAAAGGGCGTGGCTCAGGTCGCCGAGGATCTCAAGGCTACAGGCCACGATGTTACCCTCAAGCTCTTTGACGGCGACAGACATGAGATTCTCAACGAGACAAACCGCGACGAGGTCGAGGATTATATCGCAGCGTGGGCTGATGCGGCTCTTGAAAACGGTGCAAAAAAAGCAGAATAAAAATTTTAATTCACAGAGCAGGGGAGTTGTCCTCTGCTCTGTATCTTTTTTATTCAACCTATTGACATAGTATGTAAATGGGTATATAATCGTTGCGGAATCGGGGGAACGGGTCGAATGATTTGTTTTCCTGTGAACATACTTGATTATTGAGAGGAGTTCTGATATAAATGACCACTATCTATGTTGATAACGCGGCCACAACAAAGACGAGCCGCACAGCAATAGAAGCGATGCTGCCGTATATGGACAAGATCTACGGCAACCCGTCGAGCCTCCATTCCGTCGGACAGGCTGCGGCGGACGCGCTGAGAAAGGCGCGCGAAGAGGCGGCTGAGGTTCTCGGCTGCGAGCCCAACGAAATAACATTTACCTCCGGCGGCAGCGAGGCAGATAATCAGGCGCTCGTTTCCGCGGCGGCGATCGGTGCAAGAAAGGGCAAGAAGCATATAATCTCCACCGCGTTCGAGCATCATGCGATTCTGCATACGCTAAAGAAGCTCGAAAAAGAGGGCTTTGAAGTGACGCTCCTCGATGTGCATGAAAACGGCATGGTCTCGGCTCAGGAGGTCGCCGACGCTATCCGCGAGGACACTTGCCTTGTGTCCGTTATGTACGCAAACAACGAGATCGGCAGCATCCAGCCCATCGCCGAGATAGGTGCTGTATGTAAAGAAAAGGGCGTTATCTTCCATACCGATGCCGTTCAGGCTGTCGGTCATGTCCATATAAACGTCAAGGAAGAGAATATCGATATGCTCTCCCTCTCGGCTCATAAGTTCCACGGCCCCAAGGGTGTCGGACTTCTCTATGCCCGCAAGGGTGTCAGACTGACGAATATTATCGAGGGCGGCGCGCAGGAGCGCGGCAAGCGTGCGGGCACCGAGAATATCCCCGGTATCGTCGGCATGGTCGCGGCTCTCAAAGAGGCGAACGCCAATATCGATGCCAACGCCGAGAAAGTGTCCGCTCTGCGCGACAGACTTATAGAAGGTCTTGAAAAGATACCGCACAGCGCATTGAACGGCGACCGCACAAAACGTCTGCCCGGCAATGTCAGCTTCTGCTTCGAGGGTATCGAGGGCGAGTCGCTCCTGCTTCTGCTCGATGCAAAGGGCATATGCGCTTCCTCCGGCTCCGCCTGCACCTCGGGCTCGCTCGATCCGAGCCATGTGCTTCTCGCTATTGGCCGCCCGCATGAGGTTGCCCATGGCTCCCTGCGCCTGACGCTCAGCGAGGAGAACACGCAGGAAGAGGTCGATTATATAATCGAAGAGACCACCAAGGTTGTCAAATATCTCAGAGATCTTTCGCCCGTGTGGAAAGAGCTTCTGAGCGGCGAGAGAAAATTCACTTTCTGAGAGGAGTAATTCAAAATGGCATTATACAGCGATAAGGTTATGGATCATTTCATGAATCCGCGCAACGTCGGCGAGATTGCCGATGCGGACGGTGTCGGCGAGGTCGGCAACGCGAAGTGCGGTGATATAATGAAGATGTATCTCAAGATAAAAGACGGAAAAATCGACGATGTCAAGTTCGAGACTTTCGGCTGCGCGAGCGCAATAGCTTCGTCCTCCATGGCTACCGAGCTTATAAAGGGCAAGACTATTGACGAGGCGCTTGCCGTCACAAACAAGCAGGTCGTCGATGAGCTTGACGGACTCCCGGCGCACAAGCTGCACTGCTCTGTGCTCGCCGAGGAGGCTATAAAGTCCGCCGTCAAGGATTATTACGACAAGAACGGCATTGAGTATGACCACAGCAAGTTCCCCGAGTGCGAGGACTGCGAGAGCTGCGGCTGCCGCATGGTGTAAAACTATGATGGTATCAAGCCGCGGCAGATACGCCCTGCGCGTCATGGCGGATCTTGCCGAAAATGAAAAGAACGGCGCTTTTATCCCGCTCAAGGAGATTGCCGAGCGCGAAGAGCTCTCGCTCAAATATCTCGAAAGTATTATGACAACGC
>ERZ780067.614-NODE-614-length-11790-cov-7.38705_pt1 | contig 11790 bp, 8 predicted proteins | sample MGYA00511841_ERZ780067 | MGnify/ENA primary metagenome ERZ780067 (study PRJEB29588, sample SAMEA2143295) | human gut metagenome | biome: human gut; feature: human-associated habitat; material: faeces | place: Denmark | collected 2008/2010 ... | reverse complement strand
TGGCGGCTACCACTACCATGGAGAGCGACATCATGATGGTCTGGTTGACACCGGCGAGAATAGTTGGCAATGCCAACGGTAATTGTACCTTGTAGAGTAGCTGCCAAGAAGTGGCTCCAAAAGACCGGGCGGCCTCCACCACATTTTTTGGTACCTGGCGGATACCCAATGCGGTGAGCCTTGCTACCGGAGGCAAGGCGAAAATGATCGTGGCAAAGGCTCCCGGCACTGTTCCCAGCCCGAAAAAGAGCACTGCCGGTATCAGATAGACAAAGGCCGGCATAGTCTGCATGCAGTCAAGTACCGGCTGCAGGATTTTGTTGCAGCGTCCGCTGCTCGCCATCCAGATACCCAGAGGGATTCCCAGCAGCAGTGCCATACCAGTGGAGGAGAGTACCAGGGCCAGAGTCTGCATGGTCTCCTCCCAGAATCCCATCCCGTAAACGAGTGACAGCCCCAAGAGGGTAAACAGACCTGTACCCCGGCCACTTTTATACCATGCCATAAAGGAGAGGATTGCAATGGGGATATAAAAGGGCATTCCAAGCAGGACATGCAGAATCCCGTCAATGATTCCTTCCACTGCCAGACCCAGCAGGTCAAAAAAAGCTGCTCCGTGTTCAGTCAGCCATTCTACGGCCGATTCGATATATTTTCCTATTTCTATCATAATTCTATTGCGTTTTGAATGATTTCATTGATTTCTTTTCTGTCTTTGCCTGTCACTTCGATAATAAGTGACGCGAGCGGTATCATCCCCTCGAACTCCCGTTTCTCATTGACCACCCAGATAGGAGAGTTGGTTTTCGTCATCAGGGGAAGTATGTCCTCCACCACAGTATCACTTAATACGGAATGCACCTCTTTCCTTATCACAGGATTTATATTCAGGATATGCTCCTTGCGCAACCTGAGAAGATCTTCCAGACGGACCTCACCTACCAGTATACCATCCGGGTCCACTACGGGCAACACGGTTGTCTTCCGTTCTCTCATCTTCCGGGTCAGCACCTCCGGCCCTTCTTTTCCCAACCTTGCCACCATAGGCTTGTCCACCATGATGGTGGCGGCGGTGACAATCCTGCTGCGGTCCACATTTTCCACAAAACACCTTACATACTCATTGGCGGGGGCGGTCAGGATCTCCTCGGAGGTGCCGATTTGCTGTATCTCCCCATCGCGCATGATAGCGATACGGTCACCCAGCTTGACAGCCTCCTCCAGATCGTGCGTGATAAATACGATGGTCTTTTTCATCTTTGATTGCAAGGCCAGCAACTCGTCCTGCATCTGTACCCGTATCAGCGGGTCCAGCGCGGAAAAGGCCTCGTCCATCAGCAGGACTTCCGGATCGTTGGCCAGGGCACGTGCCAGTCCCACCCGTTGTTGCATGCCTCCGGACAACTCGCTGACCATCAGGCCGGCGTATCCGTCCAGTCCGACCAGACGCATACTTTCCGCCGCCTTTAGTTCACGTTCCCTTTTCTCCATCCCCTGCAGCTCAAGTCCGAAAGCGATATTCTGCAATACGGTATAATGGGGCAGCAGCCCGAAATGCTGGAATACCATCGCCAGTTCCTTCCGTCGCAGGAAACGCAACCGCTCTACCGGCATTCCGGCGATGTCCTCACCGTTGATCAGAATCTCGCCGGAGGTAGGCTTGTTCAACCGGTTGATGCATCTGAGCAGGCTTGATTTTCCGCTTCCCGAAAGTCCCATGATCACAAATATCTCACCCTCCCGGACAGAGAGGCTGGCATTGTTCACGGCAATCGTGCATCCGGTTTCCTTCAATATCTCATTTTTACTCTTTCCTTTTTTCAGCATTCTGAAAGCCTTGCTTCTTTCAGAGCCGAAAATCAAATACAAATTCCTGATCTCAATTTTATTCTTATCCATAATTCTTTAAAAATAATATCCTATATTTATATTGAATCTGACATTCCAATTGTCTTCCGTCCCCCGGGCGAAAGCTTCATCCCATACATCCCCCAGCCATGCGTGATTCCTTCCCATGGCATAGTCGATGTAGGCAAAGACCTTTCCCATCGCCAAAGAACACCCCGTTACGTTCTCCAGGCTGTCATTAAACCCAGCAATGCGTTTGTCCAGCAAGCTAAAATCATTGTACAGGCAGATACTGTCCAGAAAACACTTGTTCACAGGAATTCGGTAGGACAATGACACCGTATATATATCCGCCCTGGAGACGATCCGGTAAGACGAGCCGTAAGCCGCCATCGTCACCACACGTCTGTCTTCCCCTGAAGCCCGCACGGGTCTGAGATTATAGTTGGTATACTGCATTTTAAGGTTCCACTGCCGATAGTCGGCTACGTAGTGCAGGGCAAAAGCGGTACGGAGTCCCGTCTTCCGTGTGTCCATATTATACAAACCTCCCATAAGAACCGATCCCCCGAATTGGTGTCTCCACCAGGTGCCGAAATGATATACCACCCGGATATTGCCCTGATGCGCCTCCTTATCGCGTCCGGCGATGTCATAGGCATAGCGGCTGGCGAACAGTTCCGAGTCTCCGTCGCTCCCGGAAAGATCGGCATTCTGGAAATAGGCGAACGACAATTCCCAGCGATCTTTATAGAAGAGGTATTTTATCCCCATGTCCGCATCGTCCTCGAGACCGGCATAATAGTTCAGATTGAAAAAATAATTGTTGCCTGTATAAGGCAGGATGCCGAAAGGTACTGTTGTCAGTCCCATCTGTAACCGGTGTGATTTGTTGAAGCTATAGCCTATCCAGCCCTCCCTGAGCATCCCGCCTCCTGAAGAGGCGGGATAGAAGCGGTAATCTGCCGCTAAATCAAATTTCTTATAAGAAGCGTTCACGTTCAAGCGGAACACGTCGAAATCGAACTCCCCGCCACGTTTCCGGTTTTCGGGTTTCCAGTCCGAGTAATTGTAATTGAAGCGAAGTGCGCCTCCTATCTTTAACATTGTTTTTTCCTGTGCCGCCAAAGGTGAAACGGCTATTATTGCCCCAAAGAATGGCAACAGCAAACTTTCTTTATATCGCATAAAGTCACGTTTTTACAGGGGTATTTTTCCAATACCCCACAATGGTTTATAAAATGATTTTCTTAAAGCAGGACCTATGTGATTTTTAAGAAGGGATGAAAAATATCCAATGCGCAAAAAAAGAATTTATGTGCTAAAAAACAGTAGATTATTGCCTGCTATGCTTGCAAAGATAATGAAAACAAACGGATATACCAAATTTTGTTCAAATGGAAATTTTGAAAGCTTGTGATAATATCAGCAAATTAGCGATATTTTCATTAATATCATCTTTACTGGAAGATCTCACTAAACAGCTCTCTTGTCCACTGTTTTTATGGTGTATGAAATTGATGAAAAAATCATAGATATTGCCCCTCCCTGTCTCTGTAAACTGACCTCGTATATCTTAACCAAACCGAGATAGGAAGGGGTAAAAAAGACAATATCCATGATTTTTCCATTAGTATATTAACAAATTATAGAATGTCACGATAATGCATGTTATTAAATTTTGTCGGTTATGTAGAATATTATGTCTTTTATGTAAAAGTAGCTATAAACAGTATTAGGTCTATGAAAAAGTATCTGATTCTTATCTTTTTATATTGTTGTTTTATAGAGGTCTCTTATGGCTTCTGCCCTGAAGACAGTCTTCTTTGCCGGGTTTATTTCCAGGTAGGCAGTTCCTCTTTGGATTTATCCTTCAGTGAGAACAGCCGGCATCTGGATTCCTTATTATCACATGTCAGCACCCTCCAGAAACAAGACGTGCTTCATCATGTTTCTTTAATCTCCAGTGCTTCTCCGGAAGGAGATTCAGGAGTGAACCTCACATTGTCGGATAAACGTTGCAATGCTGTACGCTCATATCTCCAAGAACACCTTTGTCTGCCGGATTCCGTATTTGTATCCTCCTCTTTGGGACAAGCATGGGACGCTCTTGCTTGTCTGGCCAAAGATTCTGACATGCCATATCGTGAGGAGGTATTGCATATTCTTCATAATACGCCTGAATGGATCATACAAAAAAAATGGTGGTTGACTCTCGCAAGCGACAACTCATGATACTCCGTCAGGGTGAACCATGGCGTTATATGGCGGCACATCTTTTTCCAGAACTGCGCAGCTGCTCCATCCTTATTTATAAATCAGAACCGGTTTTCCCTTCCTTTCAAGAAAGCGAAAGGAAAGAAGTGCAAGTTATGGAACCGGTTATTCCATATGATACGATAGCGGCACCTCCGTCTCTTCATGATACGGTTTATGTTCCTTCTGTTTTTAAAGTCCGTAGATCATTTGATATGGCAGTAAAGACTAATATGCTTTATGATGTTTTTCTTGTACCGAACATCGGCATGGAATTCCATCTTGGCAAAGGATGGTCACTTGGTGGCAATTGGATGTACGCCTGGTGGAACCGTGACCACCGCCACCGTTATTGGCGTCTCTACGGTGGGAACTGGATATTCGCAGATATTTCGGACGCTGTACCACTGAAAGGCCTCTTACCGGACACCACCTTGGTCTTTGCGGACAACAGTTCACCTATGACTTCGAAACCGGGGGAACGGGTTACATGGGTGGCAAGCCTGGCGGCACACTTTGGGAGAAGATGAACTATGCCGTGGGGCTGGAGTATGGCTACTCACTGCCTGTCACCCGTCGCCTGAACTTGGATTTCGTCATCAGTGTGGGGTATTGGGGCGGTGAATATCATAAATATGCTCCCATCGGCGACTGTTATGTCTGGAAAGGACCCAGCTGCGCCATTGGTTCGGTCCTACAAAAGCGGAAATCTCGCTCGTGAGGCTGATCGGCCGGGACTATAGCAACGAGAAAGGAGGTGCAAAATGAAACGAATATTGAATATACATCATATACTACAAATGGTCTCAGCCTTTGTAATCCTGCTATCAACATCTTGCGAACATAAGGATTTGTGCTATGATCATTCCCATACCACTAAAATACAAGTCATTTTCGACTGGAAGAATGCCCCCGATGCCACTCCTGAAACCATGCGCCTTTACCTGTTCCCCGTGGATGGGAGCAAACCTCAGGCGTATGAATTCACCGATTACCGGGGCGGTTCTGTCAACGTACCTGCCGGTCGTTATAAAGCCCTGTGCGTCAATTCAGACACGGAGTCCGTGCTTTACCGCAACATCAGCTCGTTCGACGGTTTCGAGGCTTACGCTCCCGACGGAGTTTTGAACGTGAAGTCCTCCCTGGCTCCCCGTGCGGAAGGTACTTCCGGAGAACGTGTCATCAAATCTCTTGACCGCCTTTACAGCGGGCGTCTTGATAATGTCACGATTGAAGTCTCCACAAAGGATCAGACGATAACCCTCTATCCTGAACTTTCCGTATGCCGTTACCGGGTCACGATAATGAACGTGTCTAATCTTAAATACATCTCTGCTGATGGTGTTTCCGGCGCTCTTTCCGGTATGTCCGGGGGGCTGTTGGTAGGTCGTAACGAACTCACGTCTGCTCCTGTGACCGTTCCTTTCGGGGTAACCTCCGACGGCATCTCCACGCTGACAGCCGATTTCTTGGTATTCGGACAGAACGGTCCGGTCAATCCCGTACACAAGCTGGTCGTCTATGTGATCATGTCTGACGGTAGTAAGAATTACTACACGTTTGACGTATCCCGTCAGGTTGATGAAGCCGCCGATCCCCATAACGTCCATATCCTATTGGACGGACTTCCTCTGCCCAAGCCTATCGTCAACGGCAGTGGTTTCCGGCCAACGGTTGACGACTGGCAGAATGTCGACGTGAATGTTCCCATGTGATTTGCAGACTATGCTTTCCATGTTTCACGATACGAGAACGGGAATGAATGATTAATCTGTTTGATTTTTATATTTTTAATTTTAATATTTTATTTATGAAAAAGAATTTTTTATTCGCAGCAATGTCTATAATGGCATTGGCCTCTTGTTCCAACGATGATATCGTTGACGTAAACAATGGCAGCGGCATTTCTTTCCGCGCCTCTTTGGATAAAGCCGTTACCCGTGCCAATACAACGAACTTGCAGAATCTGGCGGCATTCAATGTGACTGCCATCGGTGATGGCAAGAGTTATTTCACGAATCTGGGTGTTACTTCTGATAATAACGGCGCAAGTTGGAAAACGGCTTCCACTTATTACTGGCCAAGTTATCAGCTTGCCTTCTTTGCCTATGCCCCTCAAACTCCCAGCGGTACTGTAAGCATAGAGAATGCGGCAAAGAAGATAACGGATTTTTCTCCCGCTCAAGCCGTTACCGGTCAAAAGGATTTAGTGATCTCTTATAACACAGGCACCAAGGCTCTTAATGAAAACTCCGGTGTCGCCATGAACTTCAAGCACGCCCTTTCTCAGATCGAGGTAAAGGCCAAATGTTCCAATGACAAGATAAAGATCGAGATCATGGGCGTTAAACTGGTGAATGCCGCCGCAAAGGCAGACTTTACTTTCCCGGAAACGGAGACCATTGGCTTTGCCTTGCAGCAAAGCCAATGGTCCAACTAGAGAGAGAAAAACGATCCAGCCAAGGCTTACATAATCAAAGGACAGAAGGCTGTTACCCTGACCGCTGACGCCCAATCTGTCATGTTTGGTGACAATAACTTCATGCTTATCCCACAGCAGTTGACGAAATGGAACGGTACTGCTGCAACTACCGGTGCTTACTTGTCGGTACTCTGACGTATTTACAGTCTGAATGACGGCAATGAGACACTGCTTTATCCACAACCGACAGCTGGTGATGATAAAGCCGGCAAATATGCATTCTCTGCCGTAGGTATTGACACCAGCTGGGAGCCGGGAAAGAAATACATCTACACGTTGAATTTCTGCGACAACGGTGGAGGTGCCGGAGAAATTGACCCGACCCCTACTGATCCGACTAATCCTAAGGACCCGACAATCGATCCGACTCCGATACCCGGCGGTAATGGCGGTGATACTATTCTAGGCAATCCCATCAAGTTCACCGTAACTGTTGACAACTGGACCGACCAGCCGATGGATATCAACATGTAAGTCTTGTCAAGCGGAGTGAATCATCCGGTTTCATTCCCGATCGTAATTTGACTTTCCAGCCCGGGCGGGATTGGACCGGTGTTACCCCATACCGGGGGCAGGGACGGATTCATGGCTTTGTCCGCCCTGCCTGTTCCTTCCCGGGCACTTTAAGAGTATATTCCCAATATCTTCTTCCAGGGGTGCCTATGTTGGGAATCTTTTTTTAACGACTGTATGGTTTCTATTACCGGTATGATTAATTCATTAAAGTAACATATATGAAATTTTCTCATTTTACATCATTTTCCGACAGATACACCTTTTTGAATCATCTGCTTTTGGCACTTGTTTCCGGCGGTATTTGCCTTTCCTCCTGTGAGGATGATATAGATCGTCCGTCACCTTCCTCATACGTATCTTTCACCTCCGAGATCAGTTCTTCCTGGACTCCATCCACCCGTTCCGCCACCGATGTTGATGCCATGCAAGGTACTGTCACCACCTTACAGGGCGGCAGCACCCCTCTTTACCTGCATACACTTTACACCGACAGCATCGAATCCCCCTCTTTGGATAGCAATCCGGACACGGCCGTGCTTACCCGTTCCGTTCCCATAAAAGATGACAATATGTACAACAGTTTCGGTGTCTCCGCTTACTCCTACACCGGTTCCTGGAATGAAAACAAAACTCCCAACTATTTCTACAATGTTGCGGCCAGCAAGTCCGGTAGCGGTTATAACCTTTCCTCTACCTATTATTGGCCCGGGACTGCATACAAAATGAAGTTCTTCGCCTATGCTCCGAAAGACAACGGGCGGTACATGCTTTCCGGCAGCACGCACTCCGGTTCTCCTACTATCAGCGTTACCATCCCGGGCAGCGTTGATGAGCAGAAGGACCTTCTTGTGGCAAAGACAGATGAATTGGCCGGCAACACCAACACTGCCGTGCCGCTAACTTTCCATCATGCCCTTACCGCCATCAGGTTCGTATGCGGGGATGACATACAGGGAGGTACCGTAAAGAGCGTCAGTTTGAAAAATGTCTGTTCCAAGGGGATTTACAACATGGGGACACAGTCATGGAGCAACGTGGATACGCCTGTCACTTTCTCGCAGACATTGAACAAGTCCACCACGGGAACAGCAAACGAAGCGCTCACTTCTGAAGCACAGACCTTCATGATGATTCCGCAGAATCTTCCTGATGGTGCACAGCTTGAAGTCATATTCACCGACAACTCCAATACGGACCACACTTTAACCGCTGACATCGAAGGCACAGTCTGGCCTATCGGCAAGACCGTCACTTATAAAATTTCCAGCAGTTCTATCAACTGGACCTATACGCTTGCCGTCTCCCAGCCGGCCGACTTTACCTATGCTGGTGGTACAAAGCAATACGGTGTCACCAGCTACCGACAGAACACTAAAGGAATTAAAGAAGCTGTCCGATGGACTACACAATATTCAGAGGATGACGGAATTTCTTGGACAGATATCAAACCTGATTGGCTGACTGCGTTCACCACATCCGGAAATGGTGGAGTTACTACACGATCATACAGTGTAACAGTTATTGCACAGACTGGTACGAATGATAACCTCCATACGACCGTTTTACAGAATACTTCAGTCCGAGGTAGTGTAAATGTTCCCTATAACCTCGCTAACCAGACTAATGGCGGTTCAACGGATGAAAATACTGCCAACTGTTACATAGTCAATGCTCCGGGATACTATTCTTTCCCTTTGGTATATGGAAATGCTATTAAAAATGGTAGAACCAACGCTTCTGCATATACCTCTAAGGCACCATCCGGAGCCAATATTCTGAGTAATTTCATCAATCATACTGGCAGGGCAATCACCGCCCCTTACATAAGTAAAAATGCTAACTGTATTCCTGCTAAAGCCGAACTGGTATGGCAGGACGCACCAAATCTGGTTACTGATATTAAATATAACGGTACGGGCAATGGTAATATATCTTTCAAGATAGATAAGAATACCATCCGAGAGGGGAATGCCGTCATTGCTATTAAGGATGGAAGTAACCAAACACTTTGGTCCTGGCACATTTGGGTTACCGATGAAAATATCAGTAATACTATTGAAGTTACCAATTTCCAAGGTAATAAGTATAAATTGATGTCTGCTAATCTCGGCTGGTGTAATGGTTATACCACAACTTATGCAGAGCGTAGTTGCAAGGTAAAATTCACTGTTGGAAAAGCAAGTCAGACAATAACCGTCAAACAAGTTTCGAATTCAATAACTGTAAGTGGTAATAATCCTTATTATCAATGGGGGCGCAAGGATCCTTTCCTGCCTTCTGATGGATTAGACAATACTAATAAAACCTGGTACGACAAGGATGGCGTTCATTCCACAAGCAGTCCTGCAACAGAGTCTTTCTCTCCTGGTATTACTTGTATTAAGAACTATATTCTCAAACCCAATGTGATGCAGAAGCAATTGGGTGGTGATAATACTTATCAAAACCTTTGGAGTGCCGATAACTATGTTTATATAGCGAATGACAATTTGGTTATAAAAACGATCTATGATCCTAGCCCTGTTGGCTTCAAACTTCCTGCCAGCAATGCTTTTACAGGATTCACAACGACTGGGGATTATACAACTACGTTTTCTCAAATCAAAGGAACTTGGGACAACGCCTTGAAGGGGTGGAGGTTTTACACTAGTTCCGTAAAAGACAAAACCATTTTCTTTCCTGCGTCGGGGTATCGTAACTATTCCAATGGTAATTCGACCCGAATTGGTATCTCCGGCTTCTGTTGGTCGGCGGTTTCATACAGCACTCACTCTGCTTACTGTATGTACTTCACCTTATCAAACGTGCTCCCGTTGCACTATTACAGTCGAGCGTATGGGTTCGGTGTGCGTTCTTCCAAAGAATAGGGAGTGTAGTAACCGTATCTGTTTCATTTGATTATTTTGAGGTTGTGTCAAAATGCTGGCACAACCTTTTTTATAATTACAGTCCTATTATCTTTTCTTTTGTCTATGCCGCTTTTTCCCCATTATTTGCTAACAAGTTGCTATATACTTCCATTGTATCGGGTTATAAATAGCCCAATAAATATAGATTTGGGAAATGTAATGACTTCCTTTCTTACCTTTCTCAGTTTTGCACACATTTTTTGGATATTAAAAACTATGGTAAAGAAAACAAAGTTCATTGTTACCTTGTCTTCATCCACATGCTGGAATCTTCTCTATGCCATATTGTATTCCATTTGTCTGAAAATAGCTTCTGGTTCTATGCACCGCTTGTCCCTATGCTTAACTCCTTCTTGTGAAACTAGCCTTTTCCGTGCCTGCCGTTTGTATTGGTTAAGCTGGTGATTGACTTCTATAATACAGCTCCCGTGCTTTAAAACGACTGCCACGCGAAGGACAGACTTCGCTTCTTTATGGTTTATATCGGGTACTTTCGATGATGTATCTGCTCGCTGTTTTGTCGTACTTACTTCCTATACGGTTCATGTGCTGTCCCATCGAACAAACCTAATAGTCTTCTTCCGCATTGTAATGAAGACTTTCCACATGGAACGGGTTGGGAGTATAGCGAGGACGCTGTTCTTTATGGAAATAGTTGTACCTGACTAAGGCTCCTATCCCGTTTTCCTGCATGAACCAGTTATTTTCTTTCGAGCCGTAACCTAACTCTGCCACACTGATACCCGCTAAGTCGCTATATCGGTGCTAAAAGGAGTGAAAGAAAGGGATTAGGGTTAACGTATAGGTAGGATTGGGAAATATAGAAAGTCTATGATGAATTGGTTTTCAGTACCTGTTTGTAAATTATATCCGGGCTTGGTCTGCCTGTTCTTCATGGCGTCTTCTTTCATACGCATGAATGTGGCATCAAGATCGGTTTTGGAATAGGAATTACGTTCTCCAAGGACTTCAAGATGGTTGTTGTATCCCATCAGCCTTGTATGGCTCCTTTCGAAAGTATCTGTAAAAATAATTATGTCGGATAACTGTATTCGAAGCTATGTTACAGGCGGTAATGGACAGCTCTGTATCGGGATTTTGAAAGCTCCTTCGATACATACAATAAGTGGGTATATTCCCTGGGGCGGGGTATCACAAGTATTCCAATGATGGGCTGAACAACGTTGGCAATATCGGCTCATCAAACGTGAATTCGTTGAATAATAGCAATCCTTTCTAATATGTAGCCCTACATAAACTGAACTTAAAATTAGTAATTACCGATTACTTTATGATATATCTTTCGCATGTGAAACTCAGCTACACAACCTTAAAATGGCACACAGCAAATAAATTTTTATGCTATGCGTTTTTATTAGTCTTCATTCGCGAGACATCTAAGTTCTATCCATCAACATATCCTCACATCCTTCAAAAATGTGTATTAGACATTTGGAGTTACGGTTAGGCTGTTTATCCAAGGTTTTAATACACGTCGCAGAATCTCAGAAAGAAGGTGAGTCCATTTATTAGCCTGAGGTGAAATCGTTTCAAAACGGATGATATAGAGAACCTCTGAAAAGAATTGATTTTCAAATATACCAGAATGAAAAACATTTTGTCTTGAACCGAGAGCAATATATTGATCTTTTTATGAAAGAATATGTACTGATATACTTTATCTTTCAGTATAAAATGGTTGTGATATTTATTTAAATAGTACTTGAAAGTAATCAGCAAAGCTTTAAATTCCATTGAAGTTAATATTGTTGAAATATA
>ERZ780067.611-NODE-611-length-11872-cov-3.02276_pt1 | contig 11872 bp, 23 predicted proteins | sample MGYA00511841_ERZ780067 | MGnify/ENA primary metagenome ERZ780067 (study PRJEB29588, sample SAMEA2143295) | human gut metagenome | biome: human gut; feature: human-associated habitat; material: faeces | place: Denmark | collected 2008/2010 ... | reverse complement strand
GATCAGCTCCGCTCGCTGTCCGTCTGGTAAGTTCCAGTAGTCTTCGGATGTGTAGGTGTGTTGTTTCGGTAAAGGCATAGATAAGACCTCCTTGCTCAGATGTTGCAGAAATTATTCAAGCAATTGTTACAGAAGTCCCTCCTTTCTGCAGTAGATTAAGAGGGACTTCTATTTAGCATAAGCAAAGAAATAACGAGAGTGATTGCTATTTACAGGAATTTTATTCTCCAATGAGATCAATATAATATGCTTTGATGGACGGAACTTCATCTTTTGCGCCGGTCAATGCGCGAGTTATTGTTTCGACACCAGAAAATTCGGCATAGATTTTCAAAATATCATCTTGAAGTATTTTGGTATTATCATCTACGCGATAGTCATACATGAAGTATTCGTCATCCATATACCAATCATAACCGTCATTGTCTGTTTGAACTCTGTAATATTCATTATTATCCAGCCAACCGCCCTGAACAACCTGCTGTACTTTAGCCGTAATCACGATTCTTTGACCAATGTAATCATCGGGATTACGCAGTAAATCCTTGTATGGAATTTGTTGACAAGAGGCAATAAATTCATCTTTTGATTCTGTTGGTGTGGTTGAAACAGTTTCACTTTCTGTTTCTGTCTCAATCTCTGTCTCAACTTCCGATGTAACCTGGGATTCGATTTCGGAATCTGTTTCTGCTATAAGAGTTTCCTGAGTTTGTGCAGGAACAGATTCTTCCACGATACTTTCAGAAACAGTAACTTGGGAGGTGTTTTTATTTGAAAGATTGGCAACAATGACCATAATGAGCCAAAAAACACCAACGCAAAGAGCAATGATAGAGCAGGTTTTTTTACGACCATCTTTTTTGGTGAGGTCGATAATCGCACAAATTATACCGAAAATAAAAGTACATCCAATGATAGAAAGAACAAGTGCTGTGATACCTAATTTTGAGTTCTTTCCTGATTTATCGTTTTGGGGAGAACGATATTTTTCAGAATAGTTTGTGTTGGGTTGTGAAACAGGATCAGGCGTATTTGTAGTATTTACTGGTGCGCCACAGTTAGGGCAGGTTGTTGCCTTGTCTGAAATTTCTTTCCCGCATTCGGGACATGTAATAAGTGCCATGATGATTCCCTCCTCTTTGGTTTTATTTGTACGCTATAATAGCGACATGGCTTGTTTCATTCTTAGTTCAATCAGATTGCTTTGATAACCAAGTGACCTTGCAACCTGATCTATGGTGCAATCCTGGTATTCCAGCAAAACTTCATCTGATATCAATAATTCCATTGCAAACTTATTGGCTTCGATCTCATTTTTTGAGTTGAGCAGCAGTGTTTTATTTCGTATAAAATAACAGTTTTCCTTTCTGTGCAGGATTGCGTGTCCGAGCTCGTGAGCCATTACCAGTTGCTTGTCGTGATATGACAGGTTCTGGTTCAAAAAAATGTATCTGTGATTCTTTAAAAACATATAACAGCCCTCATATTTCAGATCACCGAACTGATATAAAATGTTCATGCGGTCGGCAAGTTCAAAAGGGTCTGATGTGTTATATTTTCGTTTATAGTAGTTGACAATCTTTTTGATGTCCTGCAATCAAATCACCTACTTTTTATATTTCTTAGGAGTGTATTTCTCCTTGTTGATTATTTTCAGGCGGCGCAGGGCAATCTGAAGTTCGTCACGGAACAGATCAGCAGCTTCGGGGTCAAGGGCTTCGCCGTTGTAGCTGGCAGGACCATCTTCACCAGCGGTGAGCTTTGCCATGATGTTGTCAACGTCTTTGGCGATGTCACGTTCGTCTTTGGGTGTGATGCCTTCTGTTTTTTCATCAATTAAATCTGTTTTACCTATATTAAAGTAATCAGCTAAAAGTTGTACTTTTCCCATTCGAGGAAGAGCTATTCCCTGACACCATGTATTGAATGTTTGTGGAGAAACTCCAATAGCATCTGCAACTTCCTTTTGCGTTTTGTTATTCAAGGAAAGATAATTATTTAAGTTTCTTGAAAATATCTTTTTCTGTTCTTCATCTGCCATAACGATACCTCCTATTTGAATAATACAATAAAATAGTATTAAAAGCAACAAAAAGTCAAAAAAAAATTGATTCTAGTATTGACATCAAATTTAATTTGATTTATTATAATAAGCGAAAGGAAGGTGATTTGAATGGATAAATTCCAAATAAGTCTGGCGGCTGCGCGAGTTAATGCCGGACTTACACAGGAAGAAGTCGCAAAAGCCATGAAAGTCGGGAAACAGACGATCGTGAGTTGGGAAAAAGGTAATTCAGAACCTAAGATGTCCCAGAGCAGAGAATTAAGCGAACTTTATAAGATTCCGCTGGATTATATTTTTTTACCCACAAAATCAAATTTAAATTGATCTCAAAGGAGGTGGAGAGAAGATGGGATATGCTTCAAAGAATGCCAAAAAGCACAATGATAGAATTTCTGACCAAGAAAAAGTTTATCACTGTGCTTATTGCAAGGGAGTTGTTCTGAAAACAGACCATTACTGTCAATATTGCGGAAAGAAATTAAGGAAACAGAGCTTTTTTGGCTGTTTCGCTCACTACATCAACGAGAAGCTGGCGAAGAGATTCCCCAATAATAAGGAGAAAAGACAAGTTGGAAGATAATTATCTTTTCCAAACAGAAAACGGGAGGTGAGAAAGATGCCGAAAACAAAAGCAATTGGGATTTATGCAGATCGCAAAGAAGCTGTGCGGCGGGTCATCAATGTTGGGTTGGCCCGCAGCGGACTGACTGGGGTAGACCTTTCCCGCCGGAACATAATCAATATAAATACCCTCGCAAAAAGAAAGACAGAGGGCGAAACAATCCGGCTGGGAGAAATATGGGCGCTGGACAAGGTGCTGCATTTTACAGACGCCGAATTATTGCAGATGTGCGGGAGAGGAGAAACTCATGGATGAACAGAGAAAGATCGACAAGCTTTACGAGCTGCTGGAAGAAAAAGAGCGGAAAAAGGATACCGAAGCGGCTTCGGCGCTGAGGTGGGCGATCTTTGATCTGGAGAACAGGAGGTGAAAGTAAAGATGGACAAGTCTGATGTGTGTCTGATGACCGGATCGGTGCTGATTATGGCAGCGCTGATTATGTGGGAGACGTTTGGCATGATGATCACGCCGACGGTACTGACGGTCGCCGCCGCCGGCTGTTTTGTGTACGCGGAACGCGAAGAAGAATTAAGAAGCCGGAAAAGAAAAAGGCGCTGAACCGACCAAAGTACCAGCGCCAATGAAAAATATTACGCCTTTAGTATAAGGCGGGAATGGAGAGAATGCAATGATTAAATCAGAAAACGGAGAAGTAACCATAAAAGGATCGGGCTGGGATGTCCTTGTGGATTTCTCGGTGGCATCTGCAGCTGTGACTGAAACGCTTTTAAATAGTGGCGTTCCCAAAAGAACGGCAAAGGATGTTTTACGGAAAGCGCTGAATGTGGGCATGAAAGAAGCATTTGACATAAAGCGTGAGACAATGCCGGAAATGGATGAAATCGAGAAAGCAATAGATGAGCTTTTTGAGAGATTTCAGAGATGTATGAAGGAGTGACATGTATACAGGTCAGAAATAATCCGGAGAGAATGCAAGCCCGACAATAGATATGAAAGCAAAAGCGCAAAAGCGCATGAAAAGAATTATGCAGGCAATGCAGGAGACTGAACAGGAGGTAAGAGAAGAAAATGAGTACATTGTATGAAATCACAGGCCAGTATCTGGCACTGTATGAAATGCTGGAATCAGCGGATGAGCTGGAGATGAAAGTTATCACGGACACCCTGGAAGGAATGGATGGGGAGCTGGAAGAGAAGGCAGATGCTTATGCCAAGATCATGACAGAGCTGGATGCAGAGGCAGCAAAGTTTGAAAAAGAGGCAGACCGTCTGGCAGAACGTGCCGGGCAGCTGCATTCCAGAAGCAAGCTGCTGAAAGACCGGCTGCGCAGCGCAATGATCCTCTGCAACCGGAAAAAATTTAAAACAGACCTGTATTCCTTTGCAATCTGCAAAAACGGAGGAGCTGCTCCGTTGGAAGTCGATGAAACTGCAGTCACGGACGATTATATGAAAAAGATTCCGGACACGGCAAAGATCCGGGAAGCACTGACTGCCGGCAAGACGCTGCCGTTTGCAGAACTGAAAGAGCGAGGAGAGCATCTGAGGATTAAATAACCGTTGAGAGAAGTTATCAAACTAAGCTGCCAAAAAGCAGCGGAACCGTAGGTAGGTTATCAAAACAGGAGGAAATACCAATGAGCCATGTGATATGCATTGCCGGAGAGTCCGGCACCGGAAAGACAACATCTATGAGAAAGCTTGACCCGAAAACAACGTTATATATCGACTGTGATAAGAAAGGACTTTCCTGGAAGGGCTGGAAAAGCCAGTTCAATGGAGAGAGCAAAAACTATCTGGTGACGGACTTCCCGCAGGTTGCGTTGCAGGCGCTTCGTAAGGTCAATGAGCAGAAGAACATGAGCCATATCAAGGTAGTTGTTGTGGATACGATCAACGGCCTGATGGTAGCGGATGAGATGCGCCGGTCAAAGGAAAAAGGATATGACAAGTGGCAGGATCTGGCGCAGAGTATTTATGAGCTGATCGATTATTCCCTGACCATGAGGGACGATGTGACAGTTGTGTTTGTGGCACATACGCAGACAGACCATGATGAAAACGGATATATGTTTACGCGGATCAAGACATCCGGAAGAAAGCTGGACAAGATCACGCTGGAAAGCAAGTTTTCGACAGTGCTTTTGAGCAAATGCGTGGACGGACGGTATGTATTTGAGACGCAGGCAAACCTTTCCACAGCAAAGAGCCCGATGGGTGCTTTTGAGGACAAGGAAATTGATAATGATATCACTGCAGTGATCGAAGCGCTGAAAGAGTACTAGAGGAGAAGAAAATGAAAAAATGGAATGATTACGAGAGCACGCAGGCATATTCGGAGAATGAGAAGCTGCCTGTAGGAGGATATGTTTTAAAGGTGCAGAATGTGCGTCTGGATGAGGGTAAGAACGGAAACAGTGACGTACTGGTAATTGCCTTTGATATTGCAGAGGGAGAGCAGGCAGGCTTTTATAAACGTAATTATGACTCCCAGACGCAGGAGGACAAGAAGTGGAAAGGTGTTTACCGCCTGTACTGCCCCAAGGACGATGGTACTGATCAGGACAACTGGACGAAGCGCCGGTTTAAGACCGTCATGGAAGCATTCGAGTCTTCCAACGAGAAATACCATTGGAACTGGGATGAGAAGACCCTGAAAGGCAAGATGATCGGCGGACTGTTTAATAACAAGGAATACGACTTTGGCGGCCGGCACGGGTTCTTTACAAACTGCCACAGCCTGACAGATGCGCAGAGGATCCGCGATGGAAAGTTTACGATCCCGAAGGACACGCTGCTGAAACCTGAGAAAGGTACCTATCCGGCAGGTGCCACACCTGGGACGGATGGTTTTATGAATATTCCGGATGAGATTGATGAGGAACTCCCGTTCTAAAGGAGGCCGGAATGAATCATTTTGAAGTAGATGACTGCCTGCGTTCCATGGTAATACTGGTGGATACGCGGGAACAGGATACAAAACGGGCGAGGGAGCGGTACGGCCGCTTCCCCTGCGATTATGTTAGACAAGCTTTATCTTATGGCGATTATGCTTATAACTTCGTTCTGCCGGACGGAAAGCGCTTTTTAGAATATTCCTCGCATGAGGTCATATCTCCAATCGTAGTAGAACGGAAGATGAACCTGGATGAGCTGGCAGGATGCTTTACCCGGTCGAGAAAACGTTTCGAAGCAGAATTTGCCAGGGCAAAGGAGAACGGAGCGAGGATTTATCTGCTGGTGGAAAATGCCACCTGGGAGAAGCTTTTGGCAGGGAAGTATCGCAGCCAGTACAATCCTGCTGCCTTTCTAGCTTCCATCCTTGCATGGCAGAACCGCTATGACCTACAGCTGATCATGTGCAAGGAGGAAACGACTTCGACTCTGATTTATGAGATCCTGAAACGGGATTTGAAAGAGCGGCTGGAACGCGGAGAATTTGACCTTCCGGCAGAGGATGGAGCATGACAAGGGAAGAGATTAAAGAATCGGTATCTATGCAGGAAATCCTGCAGCACTGCGGGATGCCTGCTCCAAACAGGGCAGGGTTCATCCCGTGCCCTTTCCATAAAGGCGACAGGACACCTTCCATGAAGATTTATCCCAAAGATTACCATTGCTTTGCATGTGGGGCAAACGGGGATATTTTTACGTTTCTGGAACAGTATGAGGGCATCTCGTTTCGGGAAGCGTTCCTGGAGCTGGGAGGGGAATATCCGGATGCGAAAAAGGAGAGCTGGTTTGCACGCCGCCGGCGTCAATATGAGCGTCAGAAGCGGCAGGAAACGGCAGCTGGCAGAGCGCGGGCAGAAGAAGCAGAGAAAGAGATACTGCGCCGGACAATTAGGCTTCTGTGGACGTGTGTGCGCCTGTTTGAGCCATTGTCGGACGCATGGTGTGATTCTTATAACCAATTACAATTTGCAGCGTATAAGCTGGAATATTTAAACAGGAAGAGGTGAATACAGATGCAGAGCATCGCTTCCATGACTGCATCAGACGTGATTTCGGATGCGGTGCTGGATGAAGTTTTTTCAGAAGAGGATGAAATACAGAAGGCAAAGCTGCTTTTGACGCTGGAAGACAAAGCGACAGAGCTGGGGGTGAAGTCAAAGTTCCGGGCAATGGTTGCTGCTTACAAGCGTGTGGAAAAGCAAATGCGGACAGCAGCCAAAAGCAATGCTGCAGCATCCCTGGATAACTGGACGAACTTTGAAGGACCCTATGACCGGATGTATTGCGGGGCATGGATTGCCAGGGAAGACGGGGTGTGGGTGCAGAATACCGGAACCATGGATGTACAGGCCTGCTATCATCCAACCCTGCCGATAGAACGGCTGAAAAACCTCGAAACAGGAGAAGAGCAGATCAAGCTGGCATATAAGCGAAATGGCCGGTGGGATGAAATTATCGTTCCCAAAACGATGGTAACATCGGCAAATAAGATCGTTGCGCTGTCAGGAAGAGGGATTGCGGTGACGAGTGAAAATGCAAAGCTTCTGGTGCGTTATCTGGCTGATGTGGAGAACATGAACGAAAAATACATTTCTGTGCAATACTCCAGTTCAAAACTTGGATGGGTTAAAAAGGATTTCCTGCCATATGACACAGGTATTATTTTTGATGGGGACAGCCGTTTTAAACAGGTTTTTGAATCTATCCAGTCAAAAGGGAGCGATGAAGCGTGGTACCGTCATGTATCAGAGCTGCGCAGGTCCGGTAGGATTGAGGTAAAGATGATGTTGGCAGCATCTTTTGCAAGTGTGCTGATATCGCCGCTGGGAAGCCTGCCTTTTATTGTGGATCTCTGGGGAGAAACGGAAGGTGGCAAAACGGTAACCCTGATGTTGGCAGCGTCGGTCTGGGCGGATCCGGACGAAAGCAATTATATAGGGGACTTCAAGACAACGGATGTGGCGCTGGAAGCCCGTGCAGACTTACTGAACAGCCTGCCGATGATTTTGGATGATACGAGCAAGGTGTCGGCGCGGATACGTGATAACTTTGAAGGGATTGTGTATGACTTGTGCTCTGGAAAAGGAAAATCAAGATCCAACAAAGAACTAGGAATGAACCGGGAAAATAAATGGCGGAATGCAATCCTCACAAATGGGGAACGCCCCCTGTCATCGTATGTAACTCAGGGAGGCGCGATCAACCGTATTCTGGAAGTGGAGTGTGGAGAAAATATCTACTGCGACCCACAGGCAACGGTAGAAACGCTGAAAAAGAACTATGGATATGCGGGAAAGGATTTTATTGATGTGATCAAAAATATGGATCCGGAAGAGCTGAGGGAGATGCAGCGGAAGATCCAGGCAGAGATATATGACGATGAAAAGATGCAGAAACAGAGCATTTCCCTGTCTATCATCCTGACTGCAGACCGGATTGCGACAGATTATCTGTTCAAGGACGGTCAATACCTATCCCTAGAAGAAGCAAAAGAAGTGCTGGTGGACCGTGATGAGCTATCGGATAACGAGCGCTGCTATCAGTACATATTGAGTGAAGTAGATATTAACCGGGCGAAGTTTGACCCGATGAGCAATACAGCGGAAAAATGGGGAGTGATCGAAAAGGGATATGCGATCATCTACAATAATGTGATGGATTCCATCTGCAAAAAGGGAGGATTTTCCAAGAAATCGTTCCTGAACTGGGCAGGACGGGAAAACCTCCTTCAGACACAGGCCGGAAACATGACGAAGTTAAAGAAAGTATCCGGCACGGCTGTGCGCTGCGTATGGCTGAAAATGGAACGGGATAGTGCACCGGAAGAGGATAATTTTGTCAGCATTGATGACCTGCCGGAGTGCGTTCAGGAAGAGCTCCCGTTTGACTAAAAGGTAACAGGTAACAAAGGTAACAGCGACTTTTTACATGTATATACGAGAAAAAAATATAAGAAAGAGAAGAATTGAGATATTTTTCAGCCTATATAGGAGGTACAAAATTTACTGTTACTTTGTTACCGATATCCAAAAAGCTTGTATGTATGCGGTCTTGTGCGGTTACAGAAAAGTTACATAGCTATTTTAGAGGTGTTACATAATCAATATTTTGTTACACGGAGAGAATCAATGGATGAAATGAAGGTAATCTATCAGATTCAGACGGAGATATGGCATCTGTTTAAGAAATATGGAGCCAAACGTTTGAAGGAAGATGAATGGGATGAGCTGTATCGAGAAGGTGATCAGGTGTTAAAAAAATACAGGGCACTTAACTCGGACATGGGACAACTGTTCGAAGATATGTACATAGCCCTCAGAAAATATTACCAGCGGAGGGAAACGACTGATGAAATCTAGGAAGGAAAAAAAAGAAATCCATATCTGTCAGGTATGCGGTAAGGAAATCATGTTGGATGAGGCGTGTGAGTATTCCATGACAAAAAGGCGGACAGAATTATGGTTTCACAGACGATGTATTGAAAGGGGAAAGAGATGAAGACGGTATTATTTATCGTGGCTTTGTTGGCCTTAATCGGCATCGGCGCGGCGGTGCTGTACAAGATTGGAGAGACGATCGTGGAAATTCAGGATGCGACCAGCTGCGGAAAGCCGGCCAGGAAGGAGCACGAGGATGGACGTACTGAAAAGAGTAAACCGTGAGCTGAATCAGGAGATGCGTAAGCAGGTCGATCTGATTTACAGTGCGGCAGCAATTGCCTTTGCCCGGTACTGGGATAAAGGATGGGGCCAGAACGGATCCGAAGGATTTTTGATAAAACGCTTGAGACGTGGAATGAATGCGGAGCCACAAACCAGATCAGTATGATCCAGATGCTGGAAAATGAATCTGGAATCGAGCTGAGGATCCCGGAAACAGACAAAGGGTGGCGGGATTTGGCATACCTTAATGCACAGATTGACATGGGGAGAATGTCCGCAGCCCAGATTGTATATATGAGGCAACGGCAGAAGAAATGGATCGGCGCAATGCTGATGGCGTGCCTGTTTCTTTCCCTGCATCGCAAATATGGTTTCGGGAAAGACAGGCTTGTGCGGCTGATGGAGCAAATTCATGAAATTGAAGCGGAGTTCAATTTTGACAGAAAGAAGTTGGTTGCAGCCTGCCGAACGGAGGCGGGAGTGAATCTGCAGCATAAATTTGGAGGATGATATGAATAGACTGACAGAAAAAGACGACCAGGGAAATTGGCATCTGAAAGATGTCCGCTGGGAGCAGCTCCATGAGGGGCAGGTTATCACGGGAGAACTGCGGGAAAAGCTGTATGGGGCACTCTGGAAGCTGATGGAGTACGAGGACACAGGGGTGGATCCGGAAGAGGTGGAAGAACTCCTTAATTTTGAGAAGACAGATTCTTATAGATTGCTGGAAAAACTGAATGCGGAGGAAAGAAAAAATCGCTGGATTTCTGTGGAGGAGCAGTTGCCGGAAGATGATGTTCTGGTTCTTGTAACTGTTTCCGGGATATATAATGCACTAACATTTGCGAATGCAATACAGATTGGGGCGTACGATAGGGACAGATGGTTCATTGAGGGATACGAAGATTGGAATAATCCAAATGTGACAGTTTGGATGCCACTCCCCGAACCATATATACCAGCCCTGGAGCAGGACAAGCCTTCCGGCTGGCAGGGGCAGATGATAGGAGCGTTTTTGGGGGACAGCAGGTTATGAGGGAGTTGATAATAGATTGTTTCGCAGGAGGAGGCGGAGCAAGTGTGGGAATTGAAATGGCATTGGGTAGACCAGTTGATATTGCAATCAACCATGATCCACAGGCAATCCGCATGCACAAAGTCAACCATCCGGACACGCTGCATCTGACAGAGGACATTTTTAAGGTTGACCTGCAAAGATGCGTAAAAGGGCGTCATGTTGCGCTAATGTGGGCATCGCCAGATTGCACAAGCCATAGTAAGGCAAAAGGAGGACAGCCCCGAAAAAGTGGGCTGAGAATCCTTCCGTGGGCGGTATACAAGCACGCAAAAGCAATCTTGCCTGATGTGATTATCATGGAAAACGTAGAAGAGATTCAGCAATGGGGACCTCTGGATGAAAACGGGCATCCGATTAAGGAGCGCCTGGGCGAGGATTACAAGAAATTTATATCTGCCATGAAGGGGTTGGGTTACATATTCGATAGTAGGGAACTGGTGGCTGCTGATTACGGAGCACCGACAACGCGGAAACGCTGGTATGCAATCTTCAGAAGAGATGGGAAAGATATTATCTGGCCGGAGCAAACACACTTTAAAGATTCGGAGCCAAAGTGGAAGCAATGTGGCAAGTACATCGACTGGTCTGATTTGGGAAAATCTATATTTGATAGACCAAGGCCGCTGGCAGAGGCCACGCAGAAACGGATTGCAAACGGAATTAGAAAGTACATCCTGGAAAGCAAGCCATACATAGTTCAGGACAAAAGAGCGGCGGCATTTATCATCCAGTATCACGGGGAGCAAAAGGCTGGGGATGCCAGAGGACAGTTGTTATCAGATCCGATCAAGACTATAGATACCAGTAACCGATACGGACTTGTCACAGCGTTTATTACAAAGTTTTACAAGAGCGGCATTGGACAAGGATGCGATGAACCGTTGCACACGATAACAACATCGCCAGGGCATTTCGGATTAGTCAGCGCATTTCTGATTAAATATTATGGTTCTGGCGGGGGCTGCCAGACAATAGACAGACCATTAGACACAATTACGACAAAAGACCGGTTCGGGCTTGTAAATGTGATATTGGATATAGGTGGAGAGGCATATATAATCAAAGACATTTTTCTGCGTATGCTGAAACCGGAGGAGCTGAAGCGGATGCAGGGGTTCCCGGATGATTATATAATCGACCGCGATATTGACTGGAAGCCATACCCGATTAAAGAGCAGGTTGCAAGGCTTGGGAATAGTGTTGTGCCAGTTATGGCGGAAACATTAGTCAGGGCGAACTGCTCATACCTTAAAATTGGAGAAAGACTTCCGAATCTGAGAATAAATGACAGCGAAAATCAACTGAAATTTGCTTAAGTGAGCATTTAGCGGAGGATTAAAAATGAAAGGGTTTTTGAAAGATGGAAAAGATTATGCACCTTGTGGAACGTGCAAATATAGAGGGAAGATGACTGTTGAAGCACCTTGTTATGATTGCATTGACACAATGGATTTAGCTCTTCATAAACCAAATTATGAAACTGAATTTGCAAATTATGAGAAATCAGATTCTCAATAAAACTGATATTA
>ERZ780067.608-NODE-608-length-11878-cov-4.33714_pt1 | contig 11878 bp, 14 predicted proteins | sample MGYA00511841_ERZ780067 | MGnify/ENA primary metagenome ERZ780067 (study PRJEB29588, sample SAMEA2143295) | human gut metagenome | biome: human gut; feature: human-associated habitat; material: faeces | place: Denmark | collected 2008/2010 ... | reverse complement strand
GGACTATCCCGGCGGCATCTGGCTCGATGACATCCAGGGCTGGCTGAGCGAAGGTAAGCCCGTCATGATCTGCTGGAATGACTGAGGCGGCCACTGGCAGACCATCATCGGCTACGATACGATGGGCACCGAAAACGAAAACGACGACGTCTTCCTCGTCGCCGACTCCTACGACACCACCGACCACAATCAGGACGGCTACGGCATCTATCCCGCCGAGCGCCTGATGTACAACTTCACGATGTACGGCGCGTTCCCTGAAAGCGAGGGTGGCAGCGACATGCTGTTCCTCGTCGCTTCCCCCAGCGCGAAATAACTGTGATCGCAAAAGCAGCAGACCGACATGGCCTGCTGCTTTTTACTATGTCAGGAAGATCGCGGCGTCTCATTCGCCTGCTGGCTCTTTCGCGATGCTCTTCATCATCCACCACGGGGAACGTGGCTTTTTCAGCTTGTCGATCTCTGCGATATCAATACCAAGTTCCTCCGCCAGCTTTTTCAGCATTATCCGGTAACGTCCGGCCACCGTTGCCGTAATAAGGCTGTCCGAAATGGTTGCTCGCTTCTTCGTTCGTTTCTTTCAATTTTTCCTGAATGAGGCACCCGACCTCTTCCGACGATTTCCGAGAAAGCTTCATCAACTGCATCAGGCTTGCCCCAAGCGGATAGCCGTACACGAATTCAAATTCCTGCATTCCCCGGCTCATCCAAAACGTATCATAAATGGGACTGCATAAGCCTTGAGCCAGTCCCACATGATCTCGGGGTCCTTGACGTTCGGCCCTTCTGCATGGCAGCGTTTGCATAGAAGAACGATATTCTCCGGTGCGTCCGGCCCGCCGAGGGCATCCGGCACGCTGTGACAGCGCTCAATATCCCGCTCTCAGCGCCAGCAGCGTTCGTGTGCCTCTGCCCAGTCGACGCTCAAACCGCATTCGGACTGGTGCCGGCTCCAGTAATCGACCGCTTCTGCTATCGTTGTTTTGATCGTTCTTCCCATCGTACGCTCCTCTCTTATTTATCACACTGTATCGATGCTTTCCGTCGTCTCCTTGGTAAGCAGGCAGACGGCCTCAACTTGTGTATCGTTGTCCAAACTTATTTCCATATCTTCCTCTATGATCGGGAGCTTGAATTTGATGGATTTCAGCCATTGTCCGTTCGGCTTCCGTTCCTCAAAGATATGGATTTCGGAGATCAGCGACTCCATAAGCTGTCGGCGTTCCTGTTCATCCATCACGGCGTACAGCTTATCAAAGTAAATCAAAACTTTGTAGATATTATCGGCAGTCAGCTTTTCAGCTTCGATTGCCATTTTCTTTGCTCTGGCTTCAATCAGCAGAGACTCCGTATCCTCGATTTTATCATACATCTTGTAAAGACGATCATCAAGGTCTGCCTTGCGTTTGATGTAATGTTTATCATCGGGGTCAAGTGTATCAATTTCCTCTATCAATCGGGACTTGATGGAATAGCTCTGGCGAAGCTGTTTTTCGTAGTTTGCAATCTCCTGTTCGATAGCGGAAGTATCCACTTTCATGCTGATTTTCTGCTGCATCAAAGCGGCAAACTTCGGATTGCTGACCAACTTGGTAATCACCTCTGCGACAGCGGTTTCCAAGAGTTCTTCGTGGATTTGCTTCTTATAGTCGCACTTGTGACCACGGGTCATGGTGCGGTGTTTGCAGCCGTAGTAGTAGAAATCCTTGTACTTCGTGCCGTCTGCCTTGTGCTTGACACTCTTATTGCCGTACATACCGGCTCCGCAGATCGGGCATTTGAGCAAGCCTGTCAGCAGATGCACCTTGTTATCCTTACCATGGTTGACCTTCTCGTATTTCTTTGCCTGGGCAACCAATTTCACCTGTGCATCATGCCAGAGTTCTTCGGAAACAAGTGCTTCGTGCAGACCATCGACCAACAGATAGTTGTCCTGTTCAATAAGACGGTAATCGTTTCTTGTGCCATGCACCTTTTCCGTCCTGCGTCTGCCATAGGCGATCTTGCCGCAGTAAACAGGATTTTTCAGTATCCTGCGGATAAGCGCCGCATCAAACAGAGGATTCTTGCCGTTCTGTCTTTGGATTTTTCCAATGCCATGATTGGCGAGGTATCGGGCAAGACCGTTTGCGCCCATGTCGGTATGCACGTACTTGTCAAAGATGATGCGGATTGCTTCTGCTTCTTCCTCATTCACATACAGCTTGCCTTTTTCAAGCGTATATCCATAAGGAGCAAAGCCGCCGTTCCATTTGCCCTCACGGGCTTTCTGGATTCTGCCCTCCATCGTCTGAACACGGATATTCTCACGCTCGATCTCGGCAACCGCTGACAGAACGGAGATCATCAGTTTTCCTGCATCCTTGGAGGAATCAATACCATCCTCAACACAGATCAGATTGACACCGAAATCCTGCATAACCTGCAAGGTGGACAGCACATCTGCCGCATTTCTGCCGAAACGGGAGAGCTTGAACACCAGCACATAGGAAACACCGTCCTTGCCGGATTTGATGTCCTCCATCATGCGGTTAAACTCTAATCTGCCCTCGATGGACTTACCGGATTTACCGGCATCCTCATACTCACCGACAATCTTATAGTCATTGTACTCGGCAAATGCTTTCATTCTGGCTTTCTGAGCATCCAGAGAGTATCCATCCACCTGTATCGTGGTGGATACTCTCGTGTAAATATATACTTTTATCTTGTCTTTTTTCATATCGTTATCCTCATTCGTGCCGCCGTATGCAGCACCGTTATGTAACCCCTACTCCGAAATCACTCTCAGAGTAGGTTTGGACACTTATCACACGTATATTATATCATGCAATGTCCGTTTTTTCAATAGATTCCTCAAAAAGTTTGGAATTGTTTACAATTTCTTTTTTCTCGCTGTCCAAACAAATCGGCGGCTCCGGAAGATTTTCAATATCCAGAACCGCCGCATATTTCTCTATTAAGTTGGCAAGTAAATCGGCAAAGCCGCTCCATTCATCCTTTTTTCTGTTATCTATAATGGCGTACCTCCTGCGTTTTGCTGTCACGATGTGTATATGCTCGAATGATCTCCGGCGGGATGCGGTCAAGAATGCCCTTGATGCGCTCATAATCGCTATGCAGCCGCATTTCCTGCAACTTCTTGACGGTGCTTTCTTTCTCGCTCTTTTCCAGAGCGGCGGTCAGCTCGTCATTTTTCTTTTCCAACGCTTTCTGTTTGCCGTCCGCTGTTTTGAAGAACTTTTTGTATTTCTTCATCTGCGTTTCCATAGCGGCAACATCGGGGATATACTTTTCAAGAAACGCCGCAATCTGTGCCGAACGCTCCTTGTAGTTCGTGAACTTCATATCGGAGAGCAGTTCTGCCAGCTTGTCATGCTGCTTGTTCAGACGTGCCATCTGTTTGAATACCCTTGTGGGGATGTGGTCACGCCCGGTCTCGCTGGCACTTTCGCCACGTTCCAGATCGGGATATTTCTTTACCATGTGTTCCCAATACTTGTCCTGCCACTGTGTCAGCTTCTTTTTGTTCCCTAAAATCTCCTTGGCACACAACCTTTTATCCTCCGTCAGAGGTACAAAGCAAAGGTGCATATGGGGCGATTTCTCGTCCAGATGCACCACAGCGGATATGATCGTTTCGGGAGCTTGATTCTGCTTGATGAACTCCAACGCTTCATTGAAGAACTCACGGATTTCAGCTCGTTTCTTTCCCTTGAAAAACTCCGGCGTAGCGGTTATGAGAGCTTCCACCACACGAACGCTGTCCGAGCGTGTGCGGCATCCGGCTTCTGCAATCTGACACTCGGATTCAGCTCTGTACTTCCTTTCGGGCTTGATAAGATGGAAATTCAAGTGTGTACGGGACGGGTCAATGTCTGGATTGCTTGCGTATTTCTCCTTGGTGCGCTCGTTATGAGCTTCAATGCCGCTGATCTCCGGTCCCTTGTATTTCGCAAATCTTAAAATAGCGTACTGTGCATTTGCCATTATTTGCCCCTCCTTTTCTGCCATACGATGTCGTAGCCCAGCACATCGGCAAGCTCCACGACTTCCTTGTATCGGATACTTTCTCTCTGTAGTTTTGCGGACAGATTGGAAACGCTGTCGCTCCATCCGTACTCGTCCGAGAGCAGGTCAACAACTTCCTGCATAGTCATTCCGGTACGGATGATCTGTGCCTTTATTTCGTTGCGTACATTCATATTGATAAAATCCTCCATAAATTTTGTTTGTAATGCGGCGAAAACGGTACGCCCTACGGCATACCCACTTCACCGATTAGTGAAAATCTGCAATCTCTGAAATCCGTTCAGAATTTTGCTTGTGATGTCCTGCCCATATATGACCATATCCCACTTTACTGTTCCGTGTGATTTGCTCTGGAACAGAGAAAATACCTATTGTTCCGTAAACGGGATACATTGTTCAGAGAAGCACGATTTCGTGAAATGGTTTTGTTCTGCGGTCAAAATCTTTCCTGTTTTCATTACCATTGATTTTCAATGCCCAAAAACAGGGCATCCGCCAACAGCATTGAAAAATAATAGTGAAACGGACTGAAAAGTACGTGTACCAAGTGTACTTGCTGTACCGTGGTACACTTGGTACGGATGGTACACGTATTTTCGGGTCAATATCATTTTTACAGAAATGGTCTTTGCAGAAGCTCGATGCCGACAAATCCTCTGGCATACCTCCCGCCGCCGATATTGACCTTATTGGTGTACTCGATGTTGTACCGACTCTCATTCTGTTTGAGAAACGAGCAGAAACTCTTTTGGGAAAGGCTGCTCAAAGCGTTATCATCACACCACAGCTTGTAAACGGCGTACAGGTCTTTGGAGCTGACCTCATAATCTGCCTTGAAGCGGATATACCCCTCGGAGCTTAAAAACTCGATGATGTTGTTTCCGTCCGATACGGCAGCGTCCATGTTGTCCTGTGCCGACTGGCTGACCGTAAACTTGTAATCGTTGTCGATCAAACGGTGCAAGCCCTCCAACGCCCACAGGAAGATGCCCTCCGCTTCGGCGCACATCTTTTCAGCGATATAGGGATCGTCCTTTCTGTTCGGGTCTTTCTCCTTGGTGGAGAGGATGATCTGTCTGCGGAAAAAACCAACGCTGCGGTCATAGAGAGATTGCAGGACACCGTTACCCAAGCCGATGAAGCGTACATACAAATCACCTTGATAGCTCTGCTGTCCCTTTTTCTCCAAATCCATCGGCAGCTCCGCTGTGATAATCGCCTTGATGTTGTTGGTCTGGGGGAGAGCTTCCAGTTTCATATCATCGTCCAGCATCACAAGTTCATGTTCCAAATCTGCACGAGCAAAGGGACTTGTCTCCACCTTTGCGATACTGCCTGTGTTCATGTTGCTGCCAAGCAGCGCACGAAGGACGATACCGATGCGGCTTTTCCCCTCGCCGCCCTTACCGATCAGCAGGAGCATCTTCTGTCCCTTGGTGGAGGGGATAAAGCAATATCCCATAAACTCCTGCAAGGTCAGAATGTCCTCCGGCTCTAAAAGTTGGGATAAAAAATGCAGCCATGTCACAGGCTGCGGAGCATCGGGATTATAGGCAACGGGCAGACGGTTGCGGCAGAAATCCTTTTCGGGACTGAATGTGCCGTTCAGATAGTACGTGCCGTTCGCCACATGGATACGGTCTTGGTACAGAGATAGCTTTGCGGTGCAGCACTCCATACGCATGACATCCAGCAGATTGGTGACTTTCTTTGCAACGCCGCTGGTCACATAATACTTGATGCGGTCATAGATGACCTTTTTCAAGCGGTTTTCATCGTGTACTCTGCCATTGACCGTGAAAAAAGCATCGTTCACCGTGACCATCGGATAATCACGGAGAAATTCTTCACAGAATACAGTTTCATTGATTTTCTTTCCGTCAAACCACGCCGGACACTCAAAGGGCGAGGTCTGCATCATTTCTTCGCTCATGGCGCATATCCTCCTTTTTCTTTCTTGTGGTGTAGTCCTGTAGGAACGTGATCTTGCCATTTTTCATCAGCTCGTCCACCACGGCAACACGTTCTTCCAGATCACCTACGGTCAAAATATCTGCCAGATATTCGATATAATCAATCATCTGGCAGGCTTCCACAAAGCGATCATCCAGAGCATCATCCGGCGTTTTCGGTGCATACCACACTTTCCAATCTTCCAGCAGATGCAAATAATCCGTCAGCACTCGGAAGCACAGCATTTCGTCCTCCCGGAACTGACGGACACACGGATGCTTTAACTGTCCCGGCTCGGTGCTGATACCGAAGTCCGCAGCCAGTCTTTGCGCCGCTTCGTAGCTGCTCAGATCAAAGAGCCTTGCCACGAAGTCGATCACATCCCCCTTGGCTCCGCAGCCGAAGCAGAAGAAATATTCCTCGTTCAGCTTCAAGCTCGGATGCCTGTCATTGTGGAACGGGCAGCAAGCCATGCCGTTGCGGCTCACTTTCAGCCCGTAGTGTTCGGCGGATTGCTTTACGCTGATTGCCGCCTTGATGCTTTCATAAATGTTCATCGCATTCCTCCATAAATTTTTCTCGACGATTTTGTTCGTCTGCTTGAATATACGGAGAAAATGTCTATAGACCGAAAAATCACGCACAAATGCAGGAAAACAAAAAAGCCGCCCTGCAATTTTGCAAAAATGCAAAACGCAGGACGGCGATTGTTCACAGTTATGATATTGATTTTATTCCACTTGTGGTATATAATATAAAGTAGTACAGGAATGGAGGGTAATACCGATGAAATATCTTTCTACCTTTGAGGTTGCAGAAAAATGGGGCATTTCCCACCGCCGTGTCGGTATCCTCTGCAATGAAAACCGCATCCCCGGCGCACAGAGGGCGGGTGGACGATGGATTATCCCCGAAAATGCAGAGAAGCCCGCCGATGCAAGAGTCAAGAGCGGAAAATATATCAAGTCAAAAACAAAAGATTGATGCCAATAGGAAAGGGGGCGCAGAGCATGGAGCGCAAATACTTATCCGGCAACATCAGAGAGCGTTTGCAGGATTTGATGAAAGAACGTAAGATCACGCAGAGTGAGCTTGCCGCAAAAATTGGAATGGATGTCAGCACACTCAGCAGATTTATCAGCAATGCAACAGGCAAACTCGGTGACGAGAATATCAAAAAGATCGCAAAGGAATTTGAGGTATCCACCGACTTCCTGCTCGGCGTTACCGATATTCCCGACCGCATGAATTACGATATAGCCGAACTCGGCTTGTCGGTACAGGCGGCAAAAAATCTCTACACAGGAAAGGTCAATGCTGAGGTTGTCAATCGCTTACTGGAAAACAAAAACTTCGCCGCAATGACCAATATGATCGCACATTATTTTGATGATACCCTTGCTGCCGGATATGCCGCACAGAATCAGATGTATGCCACATTGAGTGCGCTGTTGATGGGAGAAGCAAAGCAGCATCCCGAAGATAGAGAAGCCATTACAGAAGCCGCAAAGACTGTCAGCGTTTCAAGGATGCCGATGTATCAAGCTGATCTTACTGCTATTCAGAACACCTTTATGAATGTGTTGAAAGAAATCAAGAAGGAGATCGGCTCCAATGTCTCAGACGCACAAGCCATGAGCAAAGAAGCGGCACAGCATATGTACGCAGAGCTGACAAAGGGGCAGGATGTGACAAAGCCGAATATCACGCCCGAAATGGTTGCCGAAGCGATCACGGGCAGCGTCAGCGGCATGGAGGGTGTTGACCCCGAAGCATTAAAACAATTCAATCAGGCATTGATCGGACTGCTCACGGTCAAGCCAACAGAAGATGAACATGACGGCAGTTGATAACGAAAAACTGTGTGCGCTGGCGCAGAACGGGAACATGGATGCGCTGAACAGTCTTGTGGAAAACAATCTGCGTTTTATCAAAATGACGGCGCATGAAATATGGAGCGCACAGATAGAAGTCAATCGGGCACTCGGTGTTACCTTTGACGATCTTGTGCAGGAAGGCTGTCTGGGACTGATGGGATGCGTGGAGAAATTCAATCCCGATGGCGGCAACAAATTTCTGACTTACGCAGCTCCGGCAATTCGCAATTCCATGATCGACTACATCCGAAGTCAGAGTACATCCTTTGAAGCAAAGCACATGGGCGAGATCGTCAGTCTGGATGAGGTGACGAAATTTGAAAATCGGGATCGTCATGCCTTTGTCCCCGATTCCAATATGACCAATCCCGCACAGATTTATATTGCAAAGGAAACGCACGAAGAACTTCACGCCGCCCTTGATGCAATCAGCAATCGAGAGCGTGAATATCTGTTGTACCGTTTCGGATTTGAGGACAATATAGAGCATCCTTTGACGGAGACAGCGGAGCATTTCTTCCTGTCAGAGAGCAGAGCGAAATCCACGGAGAGGCTGGCGTTGGATAACGTATGGTTGGAACTGCCGTGGTGGTTTCACTAACGAGGGAAACAGCCGCTGCGGCGGGTTTTATATACCTCTTGCGCCCCCGTTGTCACAGAAAATCTTTCCGCACAGCTTCAAGATTTCCTATGCCAACTACACACGAACAGGCGGATTTTGCTCATGCTAAATCCTTCGTTTTGTGTTCCTTTCAGCCCACAAAATCCGCCTGTTCTGCTTCCGCCGAAAAGTGTCTGTCTGGCGTGGGACAGCCCCTTTCCAGCGTCAGCGGTCGCCAAAGGTATAACACACTAGACTTTGCAAGCAAAATCGTGTGCCAATAGGGATGCTGCTCACCCCTATTGGAAACCCAGAGCCAAGGGATTTCACCCCTTTGGATACCCCCATCATTTTCTCACAAATGGTACCCACATTGAAAAAACTGCGTTTTACCATGTCGGACCTTTTCTCGAAAATGCCACAGCACACGACATTCATTTTTGCAGAGGCTTTGCAAAAATCTCAACCTGTGCCGTGGGGTGCCGAGCAAAAATTCCGTGTTTGCCAACACAGAAAATTTCCTCGTCACGCTGCTGCGGCAGAAAAACAATAGCGGACTTTTTGTTGATAGTACCTGGTCTGCTATCTCAAAAATATTTTTCAATAAATTCCAATAAAAGTGTAGTGAACAGCGTGTAACCCCGGTGTATTAGGGTGAAAGGCCTTGATACAAACGAAAGGAGTGTGATGATATGGATGATAGCAAAATCATAGAGCTTTACACGGAACGTCCCGAAAAAGCCATATCTGAAACTTCCAAGAAATACGGAAGATACTGCCACTACATTGCCTACAGCATTCTGCATAACGATGAAGATTCGGAGGAATGTGTCAACGATACATATCTCCGAGCATGGAACTCCATTCCACCTAAACGCCCGAGCAAATTGCAGACGTTTCTTGGAAAAATCACTCGCAATTTATCTTTGAATAAATGGGAAAAGCTCTCTGCTGAAAAGCGTGGTGCGGGACAAACCTCACTAATTCTCGACGAACTATCAGAGTGCATCCCTGCTGAATAAGATGCAGTAAATACTGTTGAGAATATGGTCATCAGAGATGTACTCGACCGTTTCCTTGATGAACTCCCAGCAGAAACAAGAAAAATATTTGTTCGTCGTTATTTTTATATGAGTCCCGTAAAAGAAATTGCAGATGAATATGGCCTTTCTGAAAGCAAAGTGACAGTTACCCTTTTCCGTACAAGAGGTAAACTTAAATCTGTATTGGAGAAAGAAGGTATAACGTTATGAAAAACAAACGTCTTTTAGACATTTTTGGAGAAATTGATGATCGACACATTGCCGAAGCAGCTCCCGTTGCAAAGAAATCTCGAAATAAGCCAATTTGGTTTAGATGGGGTACAATCGCTGCCTGCATGGTCTTAGTCCTGTCCGTTTGCTTCGGTTCCTTTGCGGTTGTTGCTGAAGCAAAGGAATATAAAGCTGCTGTTCAATTCTTTAATGACTATGGTATGTCTACGGAAGGACTTACTCGTGGTGAGATTAAGGAAGTGTATCGTGATATTACAACGAAGTCGTTCACTTATTCTAAGACCGCCGAAGTGATTCGAAACAGTATTTCTTCCGATAATATCGGTGGTTACGAGATTGTTCAAGACAATCCAACACCAGAGGATATTGAAAATCTTTGGAATTATAAAAATTATACCGGTGGTTTTATTGGTGCCACACAAACAGGCGTACACTATAAATACCATTCGGAATACAAAGAAGATGAATCTCTTGGCTTAGAGGTGCACGATAAGAGCTATCTCGAGAAATACGATGGAGATAACTTGCTTTGGAGTGTTTCTATTTCCGATTTTTGGATTGAAGATTATAGCATCGTATCGGATGGTGTAATTGCCTACGGTAGAACCGACACTTGGTCCAGTACTCAAATTTCCCATGCATGGATGGCTAAAATCGACTTAGATGGTAATCTCGTTTGGAAACACATGCTCAATAACGGATTTGACGATGAATACATCGCTTCCGTTTTGGAAAATGCTGATGGCAGCTATGCCGTAATCAGCCGTGGTGATCTGAAATATTTCTGTCTTAGCCAGTATACGGTGGATGGAAAAGAAACCTACTTCCATAAAACCGAAGTAGGTAACTACGGGATTTGGAATGCAGCTCGGTTTGAAGATGGTTACATGGTTCAGCTCGGTAGCTATATGACGAATGAGCACGCAAAAATCGTTAAGGTTGACCGCGAAGGTAATATTACAGAGTCCTTCTCCTATGGCGATGAAGATTCTTACTATTACATTACCGATATGATTGAATATAACGGAAATATCTATTTGTCTGCGTACGCTGTTCCGAGACTTGCTAATGAAGATCAGAGTGCAGGCGGTAGATATGAAATTGCCGGAGTATTGAATTATCTGTTTGATAATAACATCTGGGAAATTTCCAGTGATGAACTGACGCCTATGGTACGGGACAACTACACCGCAATGTTGTTGGTATGTGAGCCTAATGCAGGGAAACCCCAAGAATACTACTCTGTCAACGGGTCTCTTGGTGGAAAGCTTTCTGTGAGTGATACGGGAAATCTACTTTGGGATGTAGAAAGCATTACCTCCACATTCTTCTCTCCCGCAACAAGTTCCTTCACAATTGGCGGCACAAGCTATGTATTCAGATACACTTTTGATACTTCTGGAATGCTGATTAGCCAGGAGAAAACAGGTGAGGTTGTGAATTACAGAAGATAATACAGTTAAAATATGGCTGAAAACACAGCCCGTAGGATTTTGACGTCCTACGGGCTGTTTCCATGTCAGCTATCCAACGGCTTATACTGCGTGACCGCTTTCAGATACTTCTCCGGATCGCCGTTCAGTATCAGATCGGCGTACTCCAACGGCGCATTGTAGATCAGCCAGTCCAACTCTGACCGCTGATACATATTGTCGGCAACCTCGTTCTCCACGGCAATGGTGTCAATGGCAATCATACTGCCGTCGTTGAATTTCAGTTCCACACAAGCGGTATCCATGTTGAACTCACAAGAAATCAAATACGTCATATCCGCCCTCCTTAAATCATGCCGAAGTGCGTCAATGCCTCCTTGATTGCTTTTTCTTTATCTGGCGGGCATTGCGGCTGTTTAGCGTCCTCAGACTTCGGCTTATTGTAGTTCTCACGCTCAATGATACCGCACTTCTGTTTTACCTGTGCGATATACAAGCTGCTGACTTTCAAGCCGCTGTGCTCCAACACATAATCTTTGATTTCTTGGTAGGTGGCTTTCTTTTCCGCATCGGTCAAATCCAGCTCGTCCATATCCAAGTTAATCTCGATATGTTGCTTCGCATTAAGTTTGGACAATAAACATATAGTCTCAACAGTTGTTTCAGTTTCCAAGGGAAGTTCTTTCACTTCCTCACCATCAACAGGCA
>ERZ780067.607-NODE-607-length-11889-cov-6.0976_pt1 | contig 11889 bp, 6 predicted proteins | sample MGYA00511841_ERZ780067 | MGnify/ENA primary metagenome ERZ780067 (study PRJEB29588, sample SAMEA2143295) | human gut metagenome | biome: human gut; feature: human-associated habitat; material: faeces | place: Denmark | collected 2008/2010 ... | reverse complement strand
ACAGTTTTTTTGTCCGATAGTAAAACAAATGTCAGAACAAGTCTTGACTATTACAAATAATGCGCCAATAGCCATCATGGTCTGCTCCTTCACGAGACAAAATACCCATAGAACGTAACTTGGAAATATGTTTTTCTACGGCTCGGGAGCTTATTCCTATTTTATAGGCCATTGTTTCTGTAGACATTGACGGGTCGGAAATGACGAAATCAATAATCTTTTGTGCGGTTTTCCCAATACTTTTAGATTTGTTTTTCGAATCTCCGAACTTTTTCTCCGAACCTTTTTGGATTATCTCCGAACCTTTCTCCGAACTTTCTTGCGTATCACCGAACTTTTCCACCGAACTTCCTTCGTTTTCAAGGTACTTTTCAAGGGTACTGTTTACCCTGTTGGCTACTTCTTCCATAGGTATTCTTCCGTTTTTGCCCCAGTTCAAATTATAGAATGTGGTGTAGAAAGAAATCGCTTCCGTTTGATATTGCGGTTCTTTGCCTTGCAGGAAATTAGGCAGCTTCTCCGTAAGTTCCCGCATTTTGCGTAAACCGGAGCCACGTTTCTCCATGTAGTCCAATTGTGTAAATACATCCGCAATGACGGGGTTGCGGCGCATGGACGGCACTTTGTATATATCTCGGTCTTGAATCTGTGTACCGTCAAGTATTGCACCTGGTAACACTAGTTCTACTCGGTCATCGTAAATGTCGATATGCACTTCACCGCCCATTACAGTGTAATCCCAATGGATAAGGTGGTTTACCAATCCTTCAAAGATGGCCCGGTCGGAATAGTCGGGAAGGTTCAAGCGATAGTTTGGCATCTTTACCCATCCGCTCATGGTATAGTTCTTAATGAAGTCCATACCATATTTTAAGAGCAATACAAGGTTAGCCCGATGTTCCACGGAACTGATGGCATCATCCTTATAGAGTCCAGTCCAACGAGTACAGAAAATACGTGATTGAAATACAGTGCAATTATCCACAAACAACAATCCGGCATTAGTCAGTTTACCGTCAGGAGTTACTAGTCCAAATGATTCCAGATACTTGTCATTCCATTCTTGATGGGTTTGCTCACGGAAAGTATTGGAAGGATGATGAAAGAATGTTTGCTGGCATTCACTTGGGTAGGCAGTGAATCCCATGTCATGTGCGTACCTTTCAATACCAATGAAAGAAGTTGTTGAGAATTACATTCCACGCTTTCATTGCCAACTCGTGTATAAGCTGTACGTGTTCCGTCTTGATAATAATAATAAGGTGTAAGTGTTCCTGCCTTTACTTTCACTTCAATCAAAGTATGTCCTTCGTGTTCAATCGGAATAAGTTGTACCTCTGGTACTGGGTCAAGTCGTGCCTTTATCATTTCACTGATAAAATCAGCATCGGCTTGTGGATTCTCCAACCCTACAATTACGCCGTCATCATTCACTCCATAGAACAAACTGCCACCGTCCGTATTGGCAAAAGCCGACACGGATTTAAGCCATGACTTCACTTTCTTATGTTCCAACATTTCCTTGAAATCGTAAGCTGAGCATTCCGTTATCAATGTATTGTTATGTATTTGCATTATTCGTATCACAAAGGTAATGATAATATGATAATTTCAAGTGCTTTAACTTACAAAGAAAGTATCAAGTCTGCTAAAAGAACAGCCGTTTCCGTTTCATCTTTTGGTGCATCTTTGGGCTTCCATGCCACAACAAACCGTACAGATGCAGATTTCACCTTATAACCTCTTTGTTCCCATTCAGATAACGTGCCCTGCATTCTTGATGATAATTTTGCTATAGGTTTATCGGTCGATGAACTGTACAAAAAGAAATCACTGTAAATTAATGAATCTCCCCCTCTCAGTGCTAAGACCTCTTGCTTCCGTTCTTTGAAGAATCTCAAATTGACATCTTTGTGAGAGAGCTGTAGTATAATTTCTTCAGGCATATCATATTGTCGTTGGTCAATGAGATATTGGTTTACACTTAAATGATTGAAGCAATCGCCGTTTGTATGTATGAATAGTCTGTTTTTTGCACGAGTTATTCCTACGTAGTATCGACGCATCAGATGGATATCCTTTACATAGCTGTCAGATATGAGCATATATACGTCATCAAATTCCCTGCCTTTAGCCTTGTGGATGGTTGATACCACAACATCGGTGCCTGATGTGTCGCAGAAGTCTTCCACTGACGACTCAAATGCAAATTCTTTGAAGTCACTGAAATATTTTGTCTTGTTGGTTTGTTCAAACTGTTCCACACATCGCTTCACATACATCAAACCTAGACTTCTGTCATAAATAGAAAAGGTTGCATGTTTGGCTTCTTCCCATAGTTCTTCTGTGATTAGAGGTGTTTTTATCCGTTTGTCTATATACTTCAGGAAGTATCTCATTTCCGCCATGTTCCAAAAACGTAAACCGTCCATTGATTGTATCAGTTTACTGTTTATACCATGTTTTCGCAGGAGGGCTATCAAGATGACAGCCTCTTCGTTTGTTTGGGTGAGTACACACGAAGTGCCTTTGTCCTTGTGTTGAAGTAAGTTTTCGACAAGCGGCTGATACATATATGTTGAATGATGACGTATCACTTCCACCCAACCTTTCTCTTTTCTCATAGAGATGATAGGTGTACTTTTTATTCTTTTATTGATAGTTTTTAAGAATCCGTTGGCAAAATCAACCGGCTGGCGAGCACTGCGGTAATTCTCGGTCATTTCGACAAATGTACTTCCGGTTTCTTGCGCCAGCCGGTACATATAATCAGAATCGGAACCTCGGAATTCATAGATGTTTTGGTCATCGTCTCCCACTGCTATCACACGCATTTCTTCATTGTTGGTCATCAGAGCCTTTACAAGTGCGTGTTCTTCTGTTCCCATGTCCTGGGCTTCGTCTATAACCAATACTGTCTTACCGATTTTGTTCGGTTCTACTTCTTCTTGACATATCATCTCGGCTGCCTTTGAAACGACATTCTTTGAATCTTCAAGATTTCCTATCCGTCCCAGGAGATCGAAGCAATAGGAGTGGAATGTTTTTATTTCGACAAAATGGGCTGCATTGCCTATCAACTCCATAAGCCGTTGTTTGAACTCCGTAGCGGCTGCCCTTGAAAATGTCAGCATCAGTAGCTGTTCGTGTTTTACGTCTTCAAGTAGTAGGAGTGAAGCCAGTTTGTGGACTAACACTCGTGTTTTTCCACTACCGGGACCTGCCGCAACTACAATACAACGTGAATCCTTATCGGAAATAATTTCCATTTGCCGTTTGGATAATTGTCCAAACAATTGATTGTATTTCTGTGGCGTCAAGTTACGTTGTATCTCGCTTGTTCTGTCTCCTTTGAAATATTTTGTGACAAATTTCTTGTAGTCCATTTGGAAATAGTCTTGAACATATTGCAAGGCTGCATGATAATCTCTCACCATCAGATTGGCATATTCCCCCACAATATGCACTTGTTGGATTTTCAGTTTGTAGAATTCGTTCAGCATTCGGTAATCGTCTTGCTTGTATCTCGACTTATTGTCTTTTATTCTTTGGATATTCATGGCGTTGTAAAGTACCAAAAAGCCGCCTTCAAGTTTTAGCGCACCGATTTTCGATAAATATAGAAGTGCTTCCTCCACGTCTTCCAATTGAATGTCATCAAGTCCACCAAAAAGAGATTGGGAACTTGATTTTATTCGGTTCAGAAGCTCTACTATGGAGAACTGGATGGCTTTGTCGGATACATTCTTTTTTTCTGCATCAAAAGCTAGTTTGTATAGCCATTCTACAGCAAAGTGACTTATTTCCAATCGTTTTTCAAATCGCCTGATGGTGGATTCCATGTCTGCCTGACGACTTATCTCCATGTTACGGGCCGCATCTTCTTTTTTACGCGTATATCCCTTGACGGTGAGAAAATAGAGTAACGTCCGAATGTCTTTTTCTTTGGATGTGTTGATTCCGTCGTTTACGGCATTCTCATTCAGTTGCTTGTATGATATTCGTAAAGACTCATCGGGAATATGGTTGAGAATGTATTGTTCAAGTTTTGCAAAGCGTTCGAGGAGCATTTGCGACTTTCGTTCCGAATCACCTGCATCCTGCAAATAGGCAGATATATCTTTGCTGTCTGCCAATATGCCTTCCTGTCGCATGCGCTCCACTACAGATATAACATCTCTTTTGCTTAGTCCCAAAATATCTGCCAGATAGTCGATTCGTGATTCTGCTTCCGAGTCCTGAGCCTTAGCGATATGTTTTTGAGAAATCAATGACTTGATGATACGGACTGCCTTTTCTATTTCATCGTTGCCAAAAAGTAGTGATGTTGATATGCGTTCTCTAGCTTCGTCCATATTCTTTACTGTTATTCCTGTGGCATATACATGAGGTACATTGTTTCCTCTTACCAAGTATCCGCTTTGTTCCAAAGCTGCTAATGCTGTCCGTACACGGGTCTCAATGTCAGATACCGAATCATCCCATCCTGCTTGCCGGGCAATTTCCAACGCAGAACAGTTGACTTTCATACGGTATTTGGTAAGGTCTTTGACGGCTTTCCATACCTGTTGTATTTCGCTAATGCTAAGTTTCGTTTGGTTTAGCAATATAAAATGCTTGTCCAAATCATTGTCACTATAAAGCACATAACAACGTGCGCTAAGACCGGGATCACGACCTGCTCTGCCTGCTTCTTGAACATAATTCTCCAGCGAATCGGAAATATCATAATGTACCACAAGACCGACATCTTTCTTGTCGACTCCCATGCCAAATGCGGATGTGGCCACAATGATGTGTACCTGATCGTTCATAAAAGCATCTTGGTTGGCAATTTTTTCATCGGCTTCCATTTTCCCATTGAAAGGGAGTGCCTTGTAACCGTCGCGAGTCAGTTTTGCAGCCACTTCCTTTGTCCGTTTGGTGCGTGATACGTAAACAATTGTCGGACAATCGGCTTCTGCTACAAGTTCTCTCAGTTTTAAATATTTATCATTGTCATTCTCTACATGTATGACGGAATAGTGCAGATTCGTTCTTGAGGCCGTTGATGCGAATAATTCCAAGTTCAAATCCGAAGTCTGCTTGAAATAGTCACAGATGTCTTGGATTACTTTCTGTTTTGCCGTGGCCGTGAAACAGGATACAGGTATCGGGGTTTTGCATTTTTTCTTTTGCTGGTATTTTTGGATGAATTTGCCAATGTAGAGATAGTCAACCCTGAAATCCTGCCCCCATGAAGAAAAGCAGTGCGCTTCGTCTATCACAAACCTTACAACGTGGCGCGCCATCAATATTTTCTCGATTGTTTTTGAACGGAGCATTTCGGGAGAGATATACAACAACGAGGCTTCTCCGTCTTGTACTCTTTGTATGGACAGTGATCTTGTGATGGGGTCTAACATCCCATTTATGGTTACGGCATCCGTGATGCCTCTGTCGGCAAGGTTGTCTACCTGGTCTTTCATCAAGGACTGCAAGGGGGAGATGACTACCGTAAGCCCGTGCACGGAGTGCCCAGCCATGAGTGCGGGCAATTGGAAAGTAAGTGATTTGCCGCCGCCGGTAGGAAATATCGCCAGTAGCGATTCCCCTTTTACCGCAGCTTGGGCAGCACGTTCTTGCAGTGGCTCGCCTTCGTATGTCCGGAAGCGCTCATATCCGAAAAATATTTTTAGGTTATGGAGCACATCCAATTGCGTATGGCAGTAGTCGCAGCCTTCTTTGCAAGTAGTGTGTCGCAAGAGTTTTACGATAAATTCCACTTCCGGATAATTATAAAGTACCCATCCGGGAGTGATGGAGCGGTAATCGGTGGTGTCAATCAGAGCCAAAGCGTATGCCAATCCGCATGGGTATTGATTGGTGAGCATGTCAAGGTCGGCATGTTGGCAAATTTTTCCGGCATAAAGTTCTTTAATAAGTTCAGGTATTCCTTTATGAATATACTCCGCACTTACCATATTGAGAAATCCTTCAAATTCTTTCTTGTCCTTCAGCAACGATGCGAATAGTATACGCTTTTCTTTTGGTAATGAATGCCAGCATGCTATTTCATCCAGTAATAAGTCTTTTGCTTTCTTGCAATCGTTCACCGGATTGTTCATCTGTTCGCTCATCAGTTTATCATCTTTCACAAGCCTGTGGTAAGGGTGTTCAGGGAACAGTAAAGGCGAAACATAAAGTGTATCAACTAAAATCCAGCGGCAAATTTTGTCCGTAAACAGGTATTTAGCATCATGGTGAACGATATTGTGTCCGCAGATGTAGTCTATGTCGTTTAAGAAAATGAATAGTTCTTCTTTTGAGGTTTTATGAAATGTCGTGTCATCATGCTTGAGGGCTCCTATATCATGGATTCTGTGGTCTTTCAAGCCTATTTCAACATCTACTATGGCATAATTGTAGGCATTATATGGTACAGAGGTGGTTTTATAGCCGATGATATTGTTTCTATCCTCGGTTTTCTTGATTCCTATAAGCTTGCTCCATATTGACATATCTCAATATAATAAATAGTTTTACAACTTGGATTTGTTATGTGTCTGTATCGTTTTTTTATTATTTTATCTTTTCTTTATCACACTATTCACTACCCGTATAGAGGAAACCAGTTTATTGGTGGAAGTAAATACGTCCACATTCCATATATGGGATGAGCGTCCTTTGTGCAGGATAGTGCCTACTGCCCTTACGGTATCTCCTTCGTGTGCAGAAGAAATATGATTTCCGCTGACTTGCATTCCCACGACAATCTCATCAGGTTCGCAGATAATCATGGAGCCGAGCCCGGCAACGGTTTCTGCCAAGGCAAGGGTGGCACCGCCATGCAGAATGCCGAAGGGTTGGCGGGTACGGTAGTCGACCGGCATGGTTGCTTCTACGCGCTCATCCGAAGCGTATGTGTATTGAATGCCCAAGTTTCCCATCAATGCGTGTCGTGCCCGTTCGTTCAGTAAATCAAGAGGCACCTCTGCTGCACGCACTTCTGCCAATATTAGTTTTTCTACGGCCAGGGCCACTCCATCTTCTTCATTCGATGCAGTCACATAGTCTGCACAGACCTTTACAGAATCTTGTGAATGTCCCATAGCTACCCCCATGCCGGCCAATTGGAGCATGGTCACATCGCATACGCCATCTCCAACGGCAATGACTTCTTCCCGTGTTACTCCCAAATGCTCTAATAGGGCGCCTAACGTATTCGCTTTATTGACTCCGCAGGGCACCACCTCTAAAAAGTAAGGCTCGGAACGGAAAGCATCCAAAGTACCTGCCAGGCGTTTTTCCCAATGTTGTTCCAGCCCTATCAGAGCTTTTTCCTTATCACTCACCAGCATGCACTTGCAAGGCGCGAAGTCTATGGCAGTAGAGAATTCATCTTCCCTGATTATCTTCAAATTGTTTAGCAGGGCTTCATTCTTTATATATTCATTGTCCGGACTATCCGTAATGAGGGTATCATCGTGGTAGGTGAAGATGGCAAAGCCGTTCTTGCGGGCTTTCTTTTCCAGATAAGGCAGCATTTCCGGATTGATGCGTCGTTCAAACAATATTTCTCCGTTCTGTGCTTTTATTATCTGGCAACCATTATAGGAGAGAACAAACCCTCCATAATTGCCGAGTTCGAGGGTTTTGGCCAGTGGCATCAGTCCATAAGTCGGCCTACCGGATGCCAAAACTATGCGCACTCCCATCTGCTGGACCTTTAGCAGAGCAGCTAATGTCCTTTTACTGATTTCTCTTTCATCATTGAGTAGCGTTCCATCTACATCAAGAACCAATAATTTATATTTCATGGCAACTCGATTTTGGGGTTATTATGTTACAAAGTTAGAAAAATGACTGTTAAAACGGTAATATTCGTTTTATTGTTTACTGAAACTTCTTTTATTTATCCTATCTTTGTCCACGTTTTGTTCCCCGTTCTCTATCCGGAGAAGCGGATGAAAAGGGAATCGGGTGAAAGTCCCGAACAGTCCCGCTGCTGTGAGTTCCATGCTCGGTGTATCATACTTGTGCCACTGTTCTTCGGAAAGAACGGGAAGGCGATGTACCGGGAACGAGTCAGAAGACCTGCAAAACAAAGTCGAAAAATTGTCCATTCGAGGAAAGTGGGCAGTGCGCAAATGGTTTAAGATAATCTTCATTTATTTTATGTCAGGAAGGACTAAGGTACTACTGGTCTGTGCTGTTTCAGTGGGTGCAAGTATATTCCGGCTCTCTGCCCAGGAGGTGGGAGGAGATACGATTACAGGGAAAGTGCATCAGATAGAGAAAGTGACAGTGACAGCACGCAGGTCGCCCAATAAAGTGACTTCTGCCGTACCCATACAGACGATGTCACGGCAGGATATCAGCCAGCTGGGAATACAGAATATGGCAGATGCTGTGCGCCGTTTTGCCGGAGCCAATGTAAAGGACTATGGAGGTATTGGAGGACTGAAAACGGTTTCCATACGCAATATGGGAGCAGCCCATACAGCTGTCAGTTATGACGGGGTGGCGGTGAGCAATTGTCAGGCGGGGCAGATAGATATCGGGCGTTTTTCGCTGGACAATGTTTCCATGCTTTCGCTCGCCATCGGGCAGTCGGAGGACTTGTTGCAGTCCGCCCGCTTGTATGCGTCGGCCGGTGTGCTGGGCATAGAGACGGAAAAACCTCATTTTGATGACGGGCGCAATGCCGCTTTTCAGGCACGGGTGCGCGGAGGGTCGTTCGGCATGGTCAGCCCCTCGTTGCGCTGGTGGCAGAAACTGGGCAGCCGTACACGCGTGGCGGTAGATGCCGCTTATATGAGGGCGGACGGTAATTACCCTTTCACGCTGGTCAATGGAAAATACGTGACGGAAGAGAAACGTAACAACACCGGCATCTATTCCTGGCAGGGCGAAGCTACCCTTTATCATACTTTCAAGGATGACAGTGAACTGGATGTGAAGGGTTACTACTTCTATTCCCGTCGGGGACTTCCAGGGGCGGTTACGCTCTATAATCCTCTTTCCGATGAAACGCTTTGGGATGAGAATACTTTTGTGCAGGCACGTTATAGGAAGCATTTTTCGCCCCGATGGAGTCTGCAGGCACAAGCAAAGTATAATCATGGCTGGAACAAATATAAGGATGAGGGTAAGGAATATACCGACGGATATTATCGGGAAAATCACCGGCAAGACGAATATTATATTTCCGCGACCGTTCTCTACCGTCCTTTGGAAGCTTTGACCCTTTCGTTGGCGCAGGACGGGGTGATAAACAAGTTGCGCAACAGTTTGCCGGAATGTCCTTTCCCCACAAGATATACTTCCATCAGTGCCTTCAATGCACGCTACCGGCAAGGATGGCTCACGGCCACGACCTCGCTGGTGCATACCGCCACTTCGGAGCATGCCGAGAAAGGTACGGTCCCCGATGACTTCCATCGTTTTGCCCCCTCTTTATCAGTCAGTATGCAGCCTTGGCAGGACGAGTCGCTGTATTTCCGGTTGATGTATAAGAGTACGTTCCGTCTGCCCACTTTCAACGACCTCTATTATTACCGGCTGGGCAACCGCAATCTGCGACCCGAGAAGGCAGACGAATATAATGTCGGCATCACATGGAGCAAATCCGGATTGTCTGTGTTCGATTATATCTCCGTTACGCTTGACGGTTACTATAATAATGTGACGGATAAGATTGTGGCTTTTCCCACCACCTATGCGTGGAAGATGGCGAACTACGGCAAGGTGCATGCCGCAGGTGTGGATGCCACTTTGGCGGCAACCGTTCCATTGACGGAGAAAATAAGACTGATTATGTCGGGCGGATATACATGGCAAAAGGCCATTGACCTGACCGATTCCGACGCGAAGAACTATAAGGACCAATTGCCTTATACTCCTCTTCATAGCGGAAACGCGTCCGCCATTGTAGAAACGCCGTGGGTGAATGTGGGCTACTCGGCGGTAGGAGTGGGAAAGCGTTACTATTTGTCGCAGAACATTCCGGAGAATGAGATTGAGGGCTATCTGGAGCATACGATGAGCCTCTCTCATGAGTTTGTTTTGGGCGGTTGCCGGCTTCTGTTGCAGGCCGAGATTATAAATCTGACCGATGAGCAGTATGACGTGATAAAATATTATCCTATGCCGGGCCGTTCGTGGCGGTTGACGGGTACTTTCAAGTTTTGAATAATCTATTTATGAACAACAAAAACTAATTATAAACAATAACAACTGTGATTATGAAAGTAAGAAGTTTATTATTCGGTATGCTCTGCATGCTTGCTTTGGGTGCCTCTTTGGCATCTTGTAGTGACGACGATGACGATTCTCTGGATGACGGCGGGTCGAAGGTGACACTGCCGCAGACGCGTGTCTATATTCTGAACGAAGGCTCTCAAGGAGCCAACAATGCAGGACTTGCCTTTTATGCACCCAATAAGGATGCGGATTTTATCAGTGATATCTACAAGACCCAAAACAATGCCAAGTTGGGTGACCTTGGTCAGAGCATGATTGAGTATGAAGATGAAATATATATAGCTGTAAGCGGTTCCAATTATCTGACCAAGCTGAATGCTGCAGGTGTGGAGTTGAAACGTGTTTCGTTTGTAGATGATAATGACCTCAGTGCTGGTATTCGCTATATAGACGCTGAGGATGGATATATCTATGCTTCCTTCTACGGAGGAGCTGTGGCTAAAATCAATGCGAAAACGTTGGAGGTAGTGGATAAATTGACCGGACTTGGTGACAATCTGGAAGGTGTGGCAATCTGCGAGGATATGCTGTATGTGGCGAATAGCTGTACTGCTGATTGGAGCACTCGGCACACTGACGTAAAGGTGATAGATTTGCGCACTTTCAAGCTGAAAGAGCAGTTGACGGTAGGTTTGAACCCCAATGCTTTGATTGAAGAGGATGATAAAGTCTTTTTGATTTCATGGGGCAATTATGGCGATGTCGGCTATTCATTGCAGATGATAGATCCTGCTGCCAACAATAAGGTGACGGAATTAGGCAGTGCCACCCGTATGTGTGCTGCTGATGATATCTTATATCTGGTGAATTCAATGACGGACTGGAATACTGAACCATATACAACAGTCAACACTTTCTTTACTTATAACATCAAGACCGGGCAGATGAATAATGCTTCTTTCCTCAAAGACGCCCCTGCCGAACTTGCTTCAAGCACGTTGTACATGTTGGAAGTAAACGAAAATAACGGTGATATTTATATCGGTACTTCCGAGTTCACAACGAACGGTACCATCTACCGTTTCAAGAAAGACGGTACATTTATCGAGAAGTTCGATGCAGGAGGCATCAATCCTAATTCCGCTATCTTCTTTAATTAATATCAATGAAAAGAGGCTGCTTTTTTATCAGTATATTCGCAGTCTTGCTTCTTTTCTCCTGTGGGGGAAGGGGCAAGACTGCCTCTGTTTTGGTCAACGGTGACACCATTCCCTTACGTTATGCGGAGAATCTTACCTTAGTGTCCTATCCCGGCTATACCCTTGCCACCTTGCGCAATCCTTGGGATACGTTGCACACGCTACATACCTATATACTGGTCCCGAAAGACCGCGAACTCCCGGCACATCTTCCGGCAGGTACTGTGGTACGTACCCCACTCTCCAAATCAGTCATCTACTCTTCCGTCCACTGCGGACTGATGGATAATCTGGGTGTGTTTGGTAGCATCGGCGGTGTCTGTGACTTGAAGTACATCAAACTACCCGCCGTGCACGAAGCCTGCCGCCGGGGTGCCATCGCCGATTGTGGCGACGGTATGAATCCCGATATGGAGCGCATCATCGACCTGCATCCCGATGCCATCCTTCTGTCTCCGTTCGAGAACAGTGGCGGGGGGGACCTGTGGCGGGTACGGTGGGGGTG
>ERZ780067.602-NODE-602-length-11949-cov-6.2814_pt1 | contig 11949 bp, 11 predicted proteins | sample MGYA00511841_ERZ780067 | MGnify/ENA primary metagenome ERZ780067 (study PRJEB29588, sample SAMEA2143295) | human gut metagenome | biome: human gut; feature: human-associated habitat; material: faeces | place: Denmark | collected 2008/2010 ... | reverse complement strand
AAAGGAAAAACCACGCCCGCCGTCGGAGCGGTTGTTATGGACAGCGTCAGCGACACCGCGGCGACGACTGTATCTATGACAGCCCTTATTCTCTCGAAATTTACCTCTGTGCCGCTCGACGGATACATGGGAATCGTAGTAGCCCTGTTCATCATCGCGACCGGAATAGGCATATTCAAGGACACAATGAACGAACTGCTCGGCGCGCCCGCTTCGCCGGAGACGGTGCAGGAGATCGAGAACGACATTCTCTCATACGAGGGCGTTATCGGCGTCCATGACCTCATGGTTCATGACTACGGACCGGGCAGGATGTTCGCCTCCGCCCATGTCGAAGTGCCGTCCGACTGCGACATAATGGCATGCCACGACACCATAGACCGCATCGAGCGCGACATAAAGAAGAAGTTCGCCATAAACATTGTCCTGCATATGGATCCGATAGTCGTTGATGACGAACATATAAACGCCCTGCGCGAAAAGGTCGGCGAGCTGATAAAGGAAGTTGACCCGAGATTCACGATGCACGACTTCAGAATGGTGGAAGGTCCTACGCACACCAACCTCATTTTCGACCTCGTCGTGCCGCACAAATATCCGTTCACGAAAGGGCAGATAAAAGAGCTGATAAGCGACAAAATATCGACCGAGATCGGCGAGAACTACTACGCCGTTATGACCGTAGAAAACAGCTTCGTCGAAGACGAGAGAAAGTGAGAGCAACATAATGGGAAACATTGAAAAGACTGAACTTACCGTGATGTGCATGATCTGCGACGGCACGAAGATACTCGTGCAGGACAGAGTGAATAAGGACTGGCCGGGCGTAACCTTCCCCGGCGGTCATGTTGAGCCGGGCGAGGCATTCACCGACGCCGTGCGCCGCGAGGTTAAAGAGGAGACGGGACTTGATATCTTCCGCCCGACGGTATGCGGAATCAACGATTTTATCCGCGACGACGGCACGCGGTACATAGTGATGTTTTTCCGCGCCGACCGCTTCAGCGGCGAGCTCAAAGACTCCGACGAAGGCAGAGTATTCTGGATCGAGCGCGACGAGCTGACGCAGTATAAGCTCTCGCAGGATTTCATCGACATGGTTCATGTCATGGAAAACCCGTCGCTGACCGAGTTTTTCTATGAGCGCGACGGCGAAAATTGGAAGAAGAGAATAATATAAACCCGTATTCAAAGCAAAAAAATCCTGCCTGTGTTTTTTCCGTGGGCGGGATTTTGATTTTGTGGGGAGAAACAATCTTTCCGTTGTTTGCAGATATGTAGACTTCAAAATCAGGCGGTATATAAAATAAACTTGGCGGAAATTCTGTGCCGCTATCGTGGCATCGGTGCGTCGAATTGCCGCGCCCTACAAGTTTCACATCAATAAAATTGTGCGAACTTCGCGGGCGGATAACATCAGCTTCAGCAAGGTTGTGATGATTTCCAATATTACGGCGGTTGACCGTCGCCGATACTTATATCCGCAAATTCCGATTTGCCTAACGCTCACAGCCCATCAGCAGCCTTTCACCTCCTCCGAGCATTTACATTTTGGAAAAAATATGCTATAATGCGGGCACAAAACTCTGGGGAGAGATCATAAGATGATAAGATTGGCATCGGTCGGCGACGCGGGAGAGCTTGAGCGCCTCAATGCAGAGTTCAACGGCAAGGGCAAGACTACGGAAGAAAGCATTCGCGCCTCGCTTCTTACAAACAGGCGCGAGATTGTCATCGTTGCGGACGGCGACGGCGGACGGCTCGCCGGCTTCGTCTGCGTTCAGCTGAAAAAATCGTTCTGCTACGACGAATATATGCCCGAGATAACGGAAGTCTATGTCCGTCCCGAGTATCGCGGGCGGGGAATCGCACGCGAAATGCTGATTTTTGCGCAGGAATACTGCAAAAAAATATACCCGCTCCACAGCTTCGAGCTGCTGGCGGGCAGTGATAACACTGCCGCGCAAAAGCTCTACTCCGCCATCGGCTTCGAGTGCGACGGCGAAATGCATATGTCAAAGCAGGTAAAATAATTTGAGAGAATCGCAGGAACAGAGCTATGAGAATAATAAATACTTTTGATAAAATACCCGGCTGCTTTAAGAACAGCGCCTTTGATTTGGATGCATGGAGAGTATACGCCCGTGCGATTTCGCCGGAGCTTGGCGAAAAATGCGAACGGGATTCGAGGGAATATGATTTCAATAATGACGTGCTGCCCGTAGTCAATAACGTGCTGCTCAACAGGGACGCGGCGATTGCGGCAAACGACTCCTTTGTCGCCGTGACCGACAAGCTTGCGAGCAATATAGAGCGGCTTTTTGAAAACGGCGTCGAGACGGATATTATTCTCTATTTGGGGCTGTGCAACGGCGCGGGCTGGGCGACATCGCTTGACGGCAGAGACGCGGTTTTGCTCGGAATAGAAAAAATTATCGAATTGAATTGGCAGGATGAATCCGCCATGCAGGCTCTGATTTTTCATGAAATAGGCCACATATGGCATAAAACCTACGGGAATCTCTATCCCGAGGCTCGGTCAGAGAGCGAAAATTCACTGGCTCAGCTCTATCAAGAGGGACTTGCCATGGTCTGCGAACATATTCTATGCCAAGATGACAGATACTATCATCAAAATCAAAACGGCTGGCTCGATTGGTGCAAGGAAAACGAAGCCGAAATAAAGCGTGAATATCTCCGACGCGTCGACAAAAATATCAGCACGCAGGATTTCTTCGGGGATTGGTGCAGCTACAAAAATCACAGCGACGTGGGCTATTATCTGGGCTGCGAGTTCGTCAAATATTTGCAGCGGCAATACTCGCTTGTCGATATAGCAAGCCTCAATGTCAATCAGTTATATAATCATTTTAAGGAGTTTGCGTCGGCCGAATAAACGGACGGCAAGCAGCAAAAAAGCTTTTACATAGAAAGAGCGTACTGTTCGCGGCGTTTTTGATTATTCGAGATATCCAAATTATCCTGATTATACCGGCAGTGTTATCGGTTTGTTATCGAGACTGATAACACTCGACCTACAGCTATGATAACAGCAAGCTATGCCGCTTCGAAATATTGTGTTTTTACTTAGAAAAGCGAGAACTTATATGTTACTAAGAAACATATAAGGCAAGTTGTTCTATGATTTCTTCATGCGTATGCTAAGAAAATTTCTCTCATTTAATATATTTTTTCCGCCTTGACGGTATGTCAAAACGAAATTTTTATCGAATATGTAAAAGGCTTCTGCCCCTAACAGGGCAGAAGCCTTAAAAATTATGCGATTTTTAGGTTTAGTTGTAAGCCAAATGTTACTATTTCATCTGTTGCAAAAACGGTTACTCGGAAAGTGCCAAGTCCCGAAACTCGCATAAATACTGGGCTTTTCGGCACATCTAAACCAAAGGGAACTATTCCCACTCGTTGCCTGTAAATCAATCTTAAACACATTTGTTTATGAAATTTATCAGAGAGTATTTATATTATTTGAATTATCGGTAAAGCATACGCTATCCGATTTTTTGTTGCCATATCGTTGCCACAACTATTCTGTCGCAACTGTTAATAATTGTGCGTACGATTTTCCTTCATTAAGTAGCTTTCTATGTACAAATTTATTGCTTCCTTCAATATTTTCGCATTTAAACCATCTTTTTTCTCGCTCAAAGACGCCTTCAACTTGCTTCTTAGTTGCTGATTCGCCAAAAATATCCGTCATAAGGCAAAGAACATCTGCCGTTGTAAACCATTCGCCTTTACCTTCGTTGGTAACAATGTAGAGAATAAGCATCATTTTCTCTTTGAAACTTTTAAGCAATTTTACGTCAGGATATTTGCTTAAATTCAAATCATCACAGCAAATATGAGCATATGAGGATTCCACCTTTTGACGTTGTTTACGGGGCTTTGATGCCAGTTTCTTTTCTTTTGCCTCTGTTGGATGCATTTTAATAACTGCTTCTTCACCGTCAGAAGTCAACACATACACTTTGGGACTTAATCCTTTGGATGCCGGGTCTTCCATAATCAGTCCCTTTTTAACCAATTCGCTCAAAGACATACTTAAATTTCCAGGCAACGGTCTTTTTGCATCCGAATACAAGTCCTTTAGCGTAGCCGAAGAAAACGAAGAAATACCATTTTTCTTCTCATTATAGTATACAGCACAAATGATAAAATCATAATGTTCATTTGCGCCTTTACCTTTTACGAAAGATGCTAAGCTCGTCCGAGAAAAATCTTCAGTCGATGCCGTATCAGTTTGTTCTGGTAATGTTGGTATGTTTGCAGGAGCAGTAATAGCCGGGTGAGCTGACGCTTCTAATGAGCCAATATGCTGCGTGTTCTGAGCAACTCCACGAGTACGCACAATCGCCTCTATTGCAGCAGGAAGAAGAGTATTATTAAAAACACTACGTTCTCTTTCAACCAAGTCAGCAGAGCCTTCTGCCTCAAACTTAATGTCTCCAATTTCAAATTTTACACGAATTTCTTTCTTCTCTCCCATCACACTATTAACCCCGCTTTGTTATATAATTCTTCAAGCATTACCCGATAATTAAGTTTGATATCGTCTATGTCTTTTTTTCCAGCCGTGTATGTAATGTTGTGTGCAGAAAAATTACCGATCATACGAAAAGAATCAAACTCATTCTTTATTCTTGATAGTTTTAATGTTTGATTGTTCTTGGCGTTACCAACAATACTTTCAAGCATTACATACCCTTTACCGGAAGAATCTTTGATCTCATTATCAATGCCCATATTCTGATATGACAGCACCAGTAGAACTTCAAACAGTCTTCTCATCAGAACCGCCGCAGCATCATAACAGTTATTGGCATAAGAATGATTGATTTGCCTGATCAGCTGTGTAAGGTATTGTCTTTTTCCGCTGAATTTGGTTTCATCAATCAATTCGCTGTCTGATGTAATGGTATCTGTGTCTTCCCATAATGCAGCATATTTTTGATCGAGTTCCTGATAAACAGCTGGTACAAATTCAAGTGAAGTTTTCATTCCTTTAGGAATTCGCATTTGCTTTTTTTCAAGCAAATTCCTCTTCACCCTGCTGCTGTTTATTTGGCTATAGCCTGCATCAGAAAACAACTCCTGTATGCCCTTCATATCAAACACTTGCTCATCGGTGCATTTATTATGAAAATAACATAAAAGCACTGCTTGTTCGGTTTGATTATGGTCATCTAATGTAACCGCTTGTTTATAATCAAGTATTTTCATAATAAACCTCTTTTGCTATATGATCTGACAAATCAATTTCCGTTAACAAGACAATTACTAATTCTTTTATCAGATTAGTATTGGTCTTTCTCGTTTGTTAGATCCGTATAGGATATTTCAAAATCCTTAAACATACCATATTCATTATCGATGCGGTTCAAAATATGGTCGCAATAAAATGCCTCTGTTTCGACACCAATACTATTTCTTTGTGAATTGATGGCTGCTATCATCGTAGTTCCACTTCCGCAAAATGGATCTAACACAGTATCGCCAACAAAAGAAAACATTTTCACCAACCTTGTGGCAAGTTCTAACGGAAATGGAGCAGGATGTCCATTTCTTGTCGATGCACCTGGCAATTCCCAAATCTGGCTAAACCAATTTTGAAAATCCTCTTTTTCAATCATACTTGCAGCGCGTTGCTGATCCGTAGGCTTTCGATAACCGCCCGGTTTTCTTTCCATCAAAATGTACTCTACATCGTTCTTGATAATGGCATTAGGCTCGTAAGGTTTACCCAAAATCGAACTGTTGGTATTTGCTTCAAAAGATGCATTTGAAATTTTGTGCCAAAGAATAGGATTGAGATTATCGAAACCTATTTTGCGGCAAGAAACTGCAATATCTGAGTGAAGCGGCATAACAACATGTCTACCGAACTTCCTCCTTGATAAACATACATCTCCAACGACGCACACGACCCTGCCGCCAGGAACAAGAACTCGATAACACTCTTTCCAGACCTTCTCAAGTTCATCAATAAACTCCTGATAATTATCGATTATACCCAGCTGATTCTGTCCTCTACGGTATTCCTTAAGGTTGAAATACGGCGGGGAAGTAAGCACTAAATGCACACTTTTATCCGGTATAAAACTAAGGTCTCTTGCGTCGCCGTGAAATAATTTCTGGTCAGTCAAAATCAGTGCCTCCGCCCCATAAAATGTGCCAATGCAGCGCTTAACATAGAAATTACAAATGAATCAAATGATAGTGCTTCTTCAGGGAAATCATATGTAATTTCATTCGGTGAACACGAGGTAGTTGTGAAGCACGCCGCACTATACTGACGCTCCAATAACAACTTGTTGCAAAAAATCTCATAGCGCTCTTTATACGAAGCGTCGATGAATTCGTGCAAAACCTCAAAATGAGGTGATCGAACTTTCACAGGTTCGTTTGAACGTATACAGTCTTCCAAGACCAAGAAATACCCAATCCAAGGAGCCGGTTGAGTGCCAAATACACCTTCTCTATAAGCGGTCCACAAATCAAGAGCGGTTCCCATTGCTTCTTCTGTTCTGTTATTAAAATTGTTGCCAAAAGATGGACCCACTTGGCTTTTGAACTCAATCGCAATAACTAATTCACCGTTGTCAACAACAAGTAAATCCCATTTTTTGTTGGGGCGAAAATATCCAGGAAGTTCTAAATCCGAATTAATAAAGATGCTCTCTTCAGGCACCCCATTAATGGTTAGTAAATCGTGTATTAATTCAACAAAGCCATCAAGCTGCTTTCCACCAGTTACAGCACCTCGATTTCCTTGATCCCGTACCCCGCTTGCCGTTTGTCTTGTTATTTGACCTGTTCTTGTTGTCCAAAAGTACTCAACCGCATCTGCAATACGTCTATCTAAATCTCTGGGCATACGAATTGTATCCATCATATTCTTCCTTTCAACAGCTTTTTTCGTCTTTTGGAATGGTAAACTCCATAACTTCTTCGATATCACAATGTAAGGCAGAACATATCTTATAGATGCTTTCCATTGAGACAAATTCGTTTTTACCCATTCGTGCTAATACATTGAAACTAATCCCTGCCAAGTCTTTTAACTCGGTTCGATTGATTTTTTTATCTATAAGGAGCTTCCAAAGATTATCATAACTAACAGCCATTTTTGCACCTCTACCATATGGTTGGGATTATTATAACACATTTCGACCGAAGCATCAAGTATTTCTCACGAAACACAAAGAAATACTAAAGCAGGCGTGGAAAGTCACATCTCCACGCCTGTTATGTTCATTAAATAGCTCAATTAAATATTAACTCGTTATTGACGATTTACGTTGCTGTTTCCCGTACTGCGTTCATCCGCTGCACCCAAAATATCGTATCGGTGTTTCAAGCTTTTTAGTTCAAGTGTAAGCTGCAATAACCCTGCCAACGACAAAAACCCCGTACTGACTTTAATCCATCAGTACGGGGTTTAATGTTAATATGGTATTTTTGCGAGCCACAAGATATTACTTTTTACTCACAAACCACTCGATACACACGATAAAGGGTAACGAGCAGAATCTTATCAAAATCTTATCAACGGGCTCTTCGAAAACCTTGAAACCCTTGATATTACTGGGGTTTCAGACTTTTTCAATTTATTCCCACTCAATCGTGCCGATCGGCTTGGGGGTGAGATCCATTACGACACGGTTGATACCCTCGACCTCGTGGGTGATGCGGTCGGTGATATGATGCAGGAGGGCGTAGGGAATCTCCTCGATGGTGGCGGTCATGGCGTCGGTGGTGTTCACCGCGCGGATGATTGCCGGCCAGCCCTCATAGCGCTTGCCGTCGCGCACGCCGACGCTCTTGAAGTCGGGCACGGCGATGAAATACTGCCAGACCTTGCCGGCAAGACCGTTTGTGCGGCAGACCGAGAGCCTCGCCGACAACACGGACCTCATCTTTGAAGAGCAGCTTTACGGGCTCGACAAGCTCCATTTTCATGTCCTCCGGCAGGCCGCCGACATTGTGGTGAGCCTTTACGCCGTGGGATTCGAGGATGTCGGGATATATCGTTCCCTGTGCAAGGAACTCGATGCCCTCAAGCTTCGACGCCTCTTCGTCAAAGACCTTGATGAACTCGCCGCCGATTATCTTTCTCTTCTTTTCGGGGTCGCTGACTCCGGCGAGAAGATCGAGGAAGCGGTCGGTAGCGTCGATATAGACGAGGTTCGCGTCCATCTGGTTTCTGAAAACCTCGATGACCTGCTCGCTCTCGCCCTTGCGCATGAGTCCGTGGTTGACATGGACGCAGACCAGCTGCTTGCCTATCGCGCGGATAAGCAGCGCCGCAACTACGGACGAGTCAACTCCGCCGGACAGAGCCAGCAGGACTCTCTTGTCGCCGACCTGCTCGCGTACGGCAGCGACCTGCTCTTCGATGAACTTGTTCGCAAGCTCGGGGGTAGTGATGCGTTCCATGGATTCGGGACGTACATTACTGCTCATAGTTTGTTCTCCTTGTGAATTTTATTCCCATTCCACCGTTGCCGGGGGCTTTGTAGTGACATCGTAGACCACGCGGTTGACTCCCTTGACCTCGTTGGTGATGCGGTTCGAGACCTTTGCGAGCACATCAAACGGAATGCGCGCCCAGTCTGCGGTCATGAAGTCGTCTGTGGTCACTGCGCGCAGCGCGATAAGGCTGTCGTAGGTTCTCGCGTCGCCCATAACGCCGACGCTGTGGACATTGGTGAGCACCGCGAAATACTGGTTGATGTCGCGGTCGATGCCGGCGATTTTGACTTCCTCGCGGAAGATAGCGTCCGCATCCTTGAGAATATTGAGCTTCTCCTCGGTGATGTCGCCGAGGATACGCACGGCAAGTCCGGGACCCGGGAACGGCTGACGCCAGACAAGATCCTCAGGGATGCCGAGCTCGAGTCCGACCTTGCGGACCTCGTCTTTAAACAGGTCGCGCAGGGGCTCGATGAGCTCATCGAAATCGATGTGGTCGGGCAGTCCGCCGACATTGTGGTGGCTCTTGATGACCCCGCGCCTATAATTTTTCTCTTCTTCTCCGGCTCGGTCACGCCTGCGAGCTTGGTGAGGAAACGCTCCTGGGCGTTGACTCTGACGAGCTTCATGTCAAAGCGCTCGCGGAAGATGTGCTCGACCTCGTCGCCCTCGTTCTTTCTGAGCAGACCGTGGTCAACGAAAACGCAGGTCAGCTGCTTGCCGACTGCTCTGTGCAGAAGCACGGCGGCAACGGAGCTGTCGACTCCGCCGGACATGGCGCAAAGCACGGTCTTGTCGCCTATCTTCTCGCGCAGGTGCTTTACCTGCTCTTCGACGAAGCTTGACATGACCCAGTCGCCCTTACATCCACAGATATCAAAGAGGAATGTTTTGAATATCTCCTCGCCGTACTGCGTATGCATGACCTCGGGATGGAACTGAACGGCGTAGATTTTCTTCTCGTCGTTCTCCATCGCCGCGCAGGGGCAGTCGCGCGTGACGGCAGTCACTTTGTAGCCCTTGGGCGGGTTGCTGATATAGTCCGTGTGGCTCATCCAGCAGACACTCGTATCCTCGGGGATATTTCTGAGCAGTCGGCTGTCCTTGCTGCGGGTCATATCTATCTTGCCGTATTCGCTCTTCGAGCCGCTCGTTTTGACAACGCCGCCCGCCATATATGCGATAAGCTGAGCGCCGTAGCAGATGCCGAGCACGGGGATGCCCGCATCGAGTATCTCGGGCGAATAGTGGGGCGAGCTCTCGTCATAGACGCTGTTGGGGCCGCCCGTGAATATTATTCCGACATAGCCCGCCGCCTTTATCTCGTCGACGGTTATGCGGCTGTACGGTTTTATCTCGGCGTAGACATTGTGCTCTCTGACGCGGCGCGCGATGAGCTGATTGTACTGGCCGCCGAAGTCCAGCACGAGAACCTTCTCATGATTGTCCTGCATGATATCCACCCTTTTTTATCTGACTATAATCTCTTCTCTTCTCGGTCCGTTGGAAACGAGCTTTATCGGCACGCCGATCTCCTTCTCGATGAAGAGGACATAGTCCTGAGCCTCCTTGGGAAGCTTGTCAAACTCTCTTATGCCGCGGATGTCGCACTTGAAGCCGGGCATGGTGACATAGACGGGCTTTGCCTTTTTAAGGCGCGAGGTGACAGGGAAGTCCTTTGTGACTTCGCCGTCTATCTCATAGCCGACGCAAAGCTTTATCTCGTCGAGATACGACAGGCAGTCGAGCGCGGTGAGCGCGACCTGAGTTGCGCCCTGAGCCCCCTTGGGCCGCGGTCTGCCGGTCGTTGCGCCGTATTCGCCGGCGTCGCCGCCGTGGTTTCTCATCTTGTCCGCCTCTTCGCCGAATATCTCGCTGACGAATTCGCCCGCTCCGACGGCGCTCGAATAAGCCTTGGTGACGGTGACTATCTCCTTTATCTCATAGGGCGCGATGCCTGCGCCGACGGCGCCGAAGCCCGCGAGGGTCGACGACGATGTGACCATGGGATAGATACCGAAATCGGGATCTTTGAGCGAGCCGAGCTGACCCTCAAGAAGAATGTTCTTGCCGTCCTTGACAGCCTGGCGGATAATCTTGCCGGTGTCCGCGACATAGGGTCTGACCATCTCGCGAAGCTTCATCATGTGGTCGAACAGCTCGTCCACATCGAGAGTCGGCTTGTGATAGACATGCTCGAGCAGCAGATTCTTCACTTCGCAGACTCTTTCGAGCTTTTCTCTGAGATATTCCTCATCGAACAGCTCACAGACCTGGAAGCCGATCTTCGCATATTTGTCCGAATAGAACGGAGCGATACCGCTCTTTGTCGAGCCGAATTTTTTATCCTTGAGGCGCTCCTCCTCATAGGTGTCGAGCATAACATGATAAGGCATCATGATCTGCGCGCGCTCGGAAACGAGGATATTGGGCTGCGGCACGCCTGCCGAAGTGACATGCTCGATCTCCTTGACGAGCTTCTCGATATCGAGAGCCACGCCGTTGCCGATGATGTTGACCGTGCCGGGCTGGCACACGCCTGACGGCAGAAGATGGAGCGCGAACTTGCCGTAGTCGTTGATTATCGTATGTCCTGCATTGGCGCCGCCCTGAAAACGAATGACCATGTCCGCCTGGGAGGCAAACATATCGGTAATCTTACCTTTGCCCTCATCGCCCCAGTTGGCACCCACAATTGCTCTGACCATACTTAAAACGCACCTCCGAAAAATCAAATACACTTAATTATATATTATCGCCCGCGCGGTGTCAATGAGCCGAAGGGCTCAAAGAGTCGAATTTTGCGGGTTCTCAATTGATTTTATTGGTTATTGTGGTATAATATAAAATGGTATAATTCAAAATTAAAATGTTTTCGCATTCGATATTAAAATCGCCTTTTTCGGCACACAATAATCACGAATATCTGTGAAAGGACTGTGTTAAATGAAGAGACGAAGATTTTTAAGCCTCGCGCTCGCGCTGATGCTCATTATCTCGCTGTGCGCGTGCAAAACGAAAGTAGTTGACGACAGCACGGACGCCACCCACGGCAACGCGCCCGTGACGGGTCAGAAGCGCGACGAGACAACGACTGCGCCGCAGATCACAAAAGCTCCGCAGACGACAAAAGCACCCGAGAACACAACTTTGGCGCAGCGCAAAACGGAGAAAGGCAAGCTCGATCCGAACACCGGAACGTACACCGGGCTCTCCCCGCTGCCGAAGATAAAGCTGACCGCAGCCGACCCGCAGAACACGCGTGGGCTTTCAACAGCGACGGTCGGATACAGCTACGGCGTATCCAAAAACGGCGTTCCGCATCAGAACTCGACAAACGCGCAGAAATATTTCGACGAGAAGGGCTTCAACGCCGTCTCGATAGACACGAAGACGAAAGAAAAGGTTCTCTATCTCACCTTTGACTGCGGCTGGGGGGAAGGATTCACAAAGACC
>ERZ780067.599-NODE-599-length-11974-cov-3.22057_pt1 | contig 11974 bp, 9 predicted proteins | sample MGYA00511841_ERZ780067 | MGnify/ENA primary metagenome ERZ780067 (study PRJEB29588, sample SAMEA2143295) | human gut metagenome | biome: human gut; feature: human-associated habitat; material: faeces | place: Denmark | collected 2008/2010 ... | reverse complement strand
TCCATTGTGATCGCGCCGTAGTAGTTGTCGATAAAGGATACGCCGTTTTTGCGGCAGGCTTCGACTTCCCAGTTGAGGTAATCGACCATTGTGCCGTTGCCGAGATCATCGCGGTCGATATCGATGGTTTTGCCGTTTGCATCCGTGAAGGTGCCGTAGGGCTGGGAGAGCAGATAAATGCGGATATGCGGGCATTGCTCCTGAAAAAGCTTGATTGTCGCGGTTAAAGCACCGTAAACGGTCGTCAGGTTTTTATCGTTTGCCTCGTCGTAAACCGTGCGGTCGTCTCTGTAGTCCTGCAGGTCATAGAGGATCACGAGGTCGTCCACCTTGGAAAGATCAACGCTCTTTAAAGTTTCGAGCGCCTGCGCGGCAGCTTCGGAATTCATCTGCGGGACGATGACGTCCATTAGGTCGAAATTCTGGTTGAGCAGAGCAGCCGCAACCCAGTAAAGGCTGACGCCATCCAGCGGATAGCTGTTGTCAAATTCCTGATGCTTCATGGAAATGGAGCTTCCGGGGAACGCGGCGTTTAAAATGGTCGCATTTGCGGATTTTTCCATCAGGGCAGCCAGACCGGTGTCGGATCGATCATCGGACAGAAGGTCGTTTCCGAGGGCAAGAACGGTGGTTACCCCGTCATCCTCATGTCCTTCGAGCATTTCCGGATCGAGAGGCTGGAGATAATCCATAACCTCAACATCGAACTCTGTAGTCGTTTCGTTTGGGTTATAATCGGACTGACGGCCGCGGTTCCAGAGAAACAGCCGGACAATCGTTACAACGAGGATGATAGAAAAGACGATGACGAAAATCACATGTCCGGACGGACGCCCGGAGCTGGAAGAACGACGCCTCCTTTTACGGCTTTTTGTATGGGAATGGGTATGCTTTGAATGCTGATTTGGTCTGCTGTTTTCTGCGGTAGAATTATTTTCTTTCATAAAAAATCTGAACTCCTTATGGTTTACTGTCAATTTTGACCGGTAAAAAGTCGTTTTGATACATTCATCTTAGCATTCAGCCACACAACTGTCCAGACAGGGGTCAAAAGATTCAAAATAATTTAAGAATCTTAAATCTTCCTAATCCGTGAGAAAGATGATATACTGGAGCAACAGCGAGTCAACATGCTTGCATGATTGACGAGCGGCGACAGTAGCCCATGAACGAAGTTTGTGGGCGGATGGGCGAAAGCCGGTAACGAACGAACAGCCGGAGTAAGCAGGCAAAAAAGCACGTTAGCGCGGGTTCGTGAGTGCACTTTCGGCGACCAAAAAGGAATTTTTATATGAAAAAGAAACTGAATTTACGGGATTTTGCCATCCTGCAGCTTGTCGTGCTGATCTACACCAGCTCCACGGTCATCAGCAAAATCGCAGCGCAGTCCGCGGAGAGCGGAAAAGGATGGACATTTTTGCTGCTCTACGGAGCAGAAATCGGAGTGCTGGGCATCTACGCGCTTTGCTGGCAGCAGGTCATCAAACGGGTGGAACTGTCTGTGGCGTATGCGAATCGGGCGATGGCGCTTTTGTGGTCACTTTTGTGGGCGGTATTACTGTTCGGGGAGCAGATTACGGTGAAAAAACTCATCGGCGTCGGACTGGTGCTTGCTGGGACGCTGATTATCAACGGAGGAAAGGAGCAGGAAAATCATGATTGATTATCATTACTTCTTTCTGATTGGATCCGTGCTTGTGGCGGCGGTTTCCCAGGTTTTATTAAAAAAAGGTGCCCTGCATCATTATGACAGCTGGATTCGGGAATATTTGAATCCGTGGGTGATCACGGGTTATATTTTGATGTTCGGCTCCGTTTTTTTTAGTATTATGGGACTTCGGGGCGTGGATTTTTTCAACGCCCCTGTCATTGATTCGCTGGGCTATGTATTGGTTCCGGTCTGCGGTGCGGTGTTTTTTCATGAAAAGCTGACTGCTCGCAAATTAGTGGGAATATGCTGCATAGTTCTGGGAATGGCTGTGTTCTACCTTTGAGGTCAGCTGCAGCCATTTCGCATAATCGTAGGAGCGGCGCACATCTGCAGTGCAGGCGGCAAGCTCCGCCGGATCACCCAGACGGTCGCGGAAGGCACGTCGGTCTGCCGGGGCGAGATTGACATATTTCAGATAGGAAATTTTGAGTTCATTTAAATGGCCGCGGCAGGCGGGACAGTATTTTTTGTGCCCGTTCAGCATGTGGATTCGTTTACAGTGACGGCAATAATGGATGTACATCATAAGCGTAACTCCTTTCTTTTGGGTGACAAAAGTCTTTGTCCGGATAAACATATTGTGCCATTTAGACAAAAAATACACAACGAAAAAACGTTTACAATTTTCGACAGGAAAGCTGCCAGGAGGGAATCAGTGGAGGAACAGCATAAGAAGAAAAAAACGGGAAGTGCCAAAAAAGCGGCTCCCCATGGGATAAAAGACAGAAAGAGCGTATCAGAACAGAAAAAAAAGGCGCAGCGCGCAGAACGTATTCCCGAGCGGAAAAAGTCGAACTGGGACGATGGAGAATTTCTCGACGACTGGGACGAGGTATCCGGCAAAACAGCAGCGCACAGCAATAAGCGCCGCGTGAAAAAGCCTGCCGGAAAAAGCAGTCAGACCTTTCATGAAAAAAGCAGTCAGAACCGCGCTGTAAAGCGCTCTGCGTCCGCATCGACCGCAGCATCCGGCAGAAACCGAAAACGCCGCTCTGCCAGAAAGGAGCCGATGGCGGCGCTGGATATCGCGATTGCTCTGACGGGCGACATCGATGTATCTGGGACGAAACGAGCAGAATAAGCAGATGGAGGCGGTGGCTGCAGTCGGGAAAAATCTGGAAGCGATCGGGATGTCCGGGGAAGAGGTCCTGTCGGCGGTCGCTGTCGCAGCGCAGAACGTCTCGGAGGAGGCTTCTGAAGAAGAGACGACGGAGACGGAAACCGGATATGAGGAAAAGGATCTGGAAGCCAATGTCGACGTTATTTTAAAGCTGTCTTCGATGCAGAAGGATATGAAAATTAAATTCGCGGACAAAAACTCCGGTAAGCTGATAGGAAATCAACCCTTTACCGTAAAGCTGGAGGGCGCGTCGAGCCAGAACGCAAAGGATGACGACAAGGACGGCATAATTTATTTAAAAGACTTAAAAGCAGGCGATTACGTCGTTACCGTGACCGGACCGGATGAAATCAGCGGCAGAAAAGCAGCCGGAATTTCCGGGCGAGTGACGGTAAAGGACAAGATTGAGTATAAAAAGGTCGACGTGACGGACGAGATCAAAAAGGAGTCGGAGATCAACGTGGCGAAAGAGGATACCGCGATTGCACCGGCAGTGGAATCGGTTCTGCAGGATACTGTGGAATGGGTTGAGTCCACCAAAACACCGGCAGGAAACGGACAGGAATATGAAGAGGTCGGCAAGTCCGATATCCCGGAGCCTGCCCAGGCAAGACTTCTGGAGCCGGAGATAAAATACGCATATTTTGCAAAGGAAACGCAGATCGCCGTTTTCAATCAGCCCAGGGAGGAATCCCCTGCAGAGGGCGAGAACACGCCGCCTTCGGAGAGTGAATCTTCCTCCGAGAGCGAAAGCACAAAGCCGTCCGAGAGTGAAGGTACAAAGCCGACCGAGAGCGAATCGGAATCCGGAAGCAGCAAGCCGACGGAAAGCGAGAGCACGAAGCCGTCCGAGAGTGAAAGTACAAAGCCTTCGGAAAGCGAATCTGCAACCGAAAGCAGCACTGCAGCGACAGAGCCGACAAAAACGCCGGAAACCAAGCCGGAGGAGGTAAAGGTCAAGAAGATCACGATCTCAGGCTCTGCAACGGTTGAGGTTGGACAGACTGTTTCCCTTTCTGTAACGGTATCGCCGGACAATGCAGCGAACAAGTCCGTTCGCTGGGAAATCGTTTCCGGAAAAGAGTTTGTCTCGGTGGATGATAAGGGAACGGTAAAAGGCGTAAAAGCCGGAGAAGCGAAGATCAAAGCGGTCGCGCAGGACGGCAGCAACGTAGAGAGCGGAATCAGCACCGTGAAGGTGACGGAGAAAAGGATAAACCGCGGCGATACAAAGACCTTATTGAAAGATAAAAACGGCAACCAGCTGTACTGTAAGGACGGGGATACCTACCGTGAGGCAACGACGGCGGATTATTATACCAAAGACAAATTTTACCGCAAAAAAGCGAATGTGGAATATCGGTATACCGGGTGGCAGACGATCGACGGAAAACGCTTTTTCTATGACAAAAACGGAACTGCTGTTACCGGCGAACAGGTGATCCAGGGCGTGAAATACACGTTCAATGGGGACGGCAGCTTAAATACGGGAACTGTGATGGGAATTGACATTTCCAAACACAACGGCAATATCGACTGGAACGCAGTCAAAAATTCCGGTGTGCAGTATGTCATCCTGCGCTGCGGCTATCGCGGCTCGGCTTCGGGCGTGCTGGTCGAGGATCAGAAGTTTAAGAGCAATATTCAGGGCGCGACGGCGGCAGGTCTGAAGGTCGGTATTTATTTCTTCAGCCAGGCGGTGAATGAAGTGGAAGCGGTCGAAGAGGCCTCCATGACGCTTTCCCTGATTAAAAAATACAGAATCACTTATCCTGTCTATATTGACGTGGAGAGCGCGAATGGGCGCGCAGACGGAATCTCCAAAGCGGCGCGAACGTCTGTCATCAACGCATTCTGCCAGACGATCCGTAACAGCGGCTATACGCCGGGACTGTATGCGAACAAAAACTGGCTGACGGAAAAGATCAATACAGGTGCCCTTGGCGGCTGCAAGATCTGGCTGGCGCAGTATGTTGCTGCACCGACCTATGGAGGACGTTACGAGATGTGGCAGTATTCGTCGAGAGGGTCGATTGCAGGAATCAAAGGAAATGTTGACTTAAACGTTAGCTATATGGGTTACTGATATTGTGACAAAATTTGATACGGACAGGGCGCTGCAGTCTGCAGGATATCCGCAAGCTGCAGCGCGCATTGCCGGGAATGGCGGCAATGCCGTATTTTCCTGTTGGAAAAACACGGAAAATATGGTACACTGGAAAAAAATCAGGATTATGGGATTTTGCGTCCTTTTGCGCAGAATCGAAAAGGAGAAGAGGCATGAGAACCTATCTTGTTACCGGAGGAGCGGGGTTTATCGGTTCCAATTACATTCACTATATGTTCCGCAAGTATGACAACGAAATCCGCATCATCAATGTGGATGCGCTGACCTATGCGGGCAATCTCGAGAACTTAAAGGACATTGAAAACCGCGATAACTATACCTTCGTAAAAGCAAATATCTGCGATAAAGAAGCGATTGCAAAGATCTTTGCAGAAAACGATATTGACCGCGTGGTGCATTTTGCGGCGGAAAGCCATGTAGACAGAAGCATCAGGAATCCCGAGGTATTCGTACAGACCAACGTGCTGGGTACTGCCGTGATGTTAAACTGCGCAAAGAACGCGTGGGAGCTTCCGGACGGCACCTTTAAGCCGGGCAAGAAATTCCTGCATGTTTCGACGGATGAAGTATACGGCTCTTTGAGCGAAGATGGCGGCTATTTCTATGAGACAACCCCCTATGCGCCCCACAGCCCGTATTCTGCCAGCAAGGCAGGATCTGATATGCTTGTAAAAGCGTATATGGATACCTATCATTTCCCTGCAAATATCACAAACTGCTCTAATAACTACGGCCCTTACCAGTTTCCGGAAAAGCTGATTCCGCTGATCATCAACAATGCGCTGCACGGCAAGAAGCTTCCGGTATACGGCGACGGCAAGAACGTCCGCGACTGGCTGTATGTCGAAGACCACGCAAAGGCCATCGACATGGTGCAGGAGCAGGGCAGACTGTTCGAAACCTACAATGTAGGCGGTCATAACGAAAAACAGAACATTCAGATCATCGAAATCATTATCGAGACCCTGCAGGAGATGCTTGCAGACGACGACCCGCGCAAGGCGCTTGTCAGCAAGGATCTGATTACCTATGTAGCAGACCGCAAGGGACACGACAGAAGATACGCGATCGCTCCCGACAAGATTAAGAAAGAGATCGGCTGGTATCCGGAGACGATGTTCAAAGAAGGCATCAAAAAGACCATTGCATGGTACTTCGAGCATGAAGACTGGATGGAGCGCGTAACCAGCGGCGACTACCAGAAATATTATAACGAAATGTACAAAGCCTGAGAAGTTTCCGGACTGCCGGGGGGGAAAATGCCGGACAGACCGAAGAAAACAGGGCTTTGTATACCAGAATGGGGACGGCGCGCGACACCGTTCCCCTTTTGGCGCATCTGGGCAGGAGCGATCCTGTAAAGCAAAATGTTTTTCATACAGGCGAATGAACGCATAGGAATGGAGGAATCTATGAAAGGTATCATTCTTGCAGGCGGCTCCGGAACCCGCCTTTATCCGCTGACCAAGGCGGTATCCAAACAGATTATGCCGGTTTACGACAAACCGATGATTTATTATCCACTCTCCACACTGATGCTGGCGGGCATCCGGGAGATTCTGATTATTTCCACGCCCAGGGATCTGCCTGCTTTTAAAGAACTGTTCGGTACAGGCGAACAGCTGGGACTTTCGATGTCCTATGCGGTTCAGGAGACGCCCCGCGGACTGGCAGACGCATTTTTGATCGGCGCGGATTTCATCGGAAACGACAGCGTTGCCCTTGTTCTGGGCGACAATATTTTCTATGGACAGAGCTTTTCCAGAGTGCTGCGTCAGGCAGCGGAGCGGGAAAAGGGGGCGACGATTTTCGGCTATTTTGTCCGCGATCCCAGAGAATATGGCGTGGTGGAATTCGATGAAAACGGCAAAGCGCTTTCCATCGAGGAAAAGCCGGAGCATCCCAAGAGCAACTACGCAGTTCCCGGACTGTATTTTTATGATAACGACGTTGTGGAAATCGCCCGCAACGTAAAGCCGTCTGCAAGAGGCGAGATCGAAATCACTTCGATCAACAACGAATATCTGCGCAGAGGGACGCTGATGGTGGAGACGCTGGGCAGAGGCTTTGCATGGCTCGATACCGGCAACCACGATGCACTGCTGGATGCGGCAGATTTCGTCGCAGCGGTACAGAAGCGTCAGGGCATGTACATTTCCTGCATTGAGGAAATCGCGTTCCGCAGAGGTTTTATCGATAAACAGCAGCTCTTAAAGCTTGCGGAGCCGCTGATGAAGACCAACTATGGAAAATATCTCGTAGAGGTCGCAAACGGACTTTAAAAACGGAACAGGAGAATAGAAAAATGGGAAAAATTTCAGTAGAAACATGTCATATCGAAGGTCTTAAGGTGATCACCCCCCAGGTGTTCGGCGACGCCCGCGGTTACTTCATGGAGACTTATAACTACAACGATTACAAGGAAGCCGGCATCGATCAGGTTTTCGTACAGGACAACCAGTCCGCATCCAAAAAAGGCGTTCTGCGGGGGCTTCATTTCCAGATCAATTACCCCCAGGACAAGCTGGTGAGAGCGATTCGCGGCGAAGTGTTTGACGTTGCGGTTGACTTACGTCCCGGCTCCAAAACCTATGGTCAGTGGTACGGTGTGCTGCTTTCCGAAGAGAACAAAAAGCAGTTCTTTATCCCCAAGAATTTCGCACACGGCTTTGTAGTGCTGTCGGATTATGCGGAATTTGCCTATAAGTGCACCGACTTCTATCATCCCAATGACGAAGGCGGTCTGGCATGGAACGATCCCCAGATCGGCGTAGAATGGCCGATTCCGGAAGGAATGGAACTGACCTTGTCTGACAAAGATAAAAAGTGGGGCTCTTTTGCCGAATTTACAGAAAGCAGAAATAAATGAAGAGACTGAATAAAAAAACAGGAATCGCCATATTCACTGCGGTGATGGCGATTCTTGCCGTTATTATCCTTGTTTATCATAATCCCCTTGCCAATCCGCAGGATGAGCTGCTGAAAAAAGTGATTGCCTGCGTGCTGATCGTGGCAGCGGTCATTGCCTTTATCCGGTTATACGATAAGATCACGGTACTGCCGGTGGAATTATACCAGAACCGCAGGCTGATCTGGAAACTGGCAAAGAGCGATTTCAAAAAGCGCTACGCAGGCTCTTATATGGGAGCGTTCTGGGCGATGGTGCAGCCGGTCATCACAGTTGCGATGTACTGGGTTGTTTTCGTGATTATTTTCCCGAACCGGACTGGTTATGCCTCCGGAGGCGTAGAAGGTGTTCCGTATATCCTGTTTCTGACAGCGGGACTGGTGCCCTGGTTTTATTTTTCCGAAGCCCTGACCAGCGCAATGGTATCGCTGCTGGAATATAATTACCTGGTAAAAAAAGTCGTATTCAAAATCAGTATCCTGCCGATTATCAAGATTATTGCAGCGACATTTATTCATGCGTTTTTCGTGCTGGTTTTACTGATCGTGGCAGCATTGAACGGCTATTATCCGAGCCTGTATACACTGCAGGTATTTTATTACAGCTTCTGCATGTTCGTTTTTGTACTGGCACTCAGTTATACGACCTGCTCGGTTGTCATCTTTTTCAGGGATCTGCAGTCCATTGTCAATATCTTTCTGCAGGTCGGTATGTGGGCAACTCCGGTGCTGTGGAATATCAATGATTTTCCGATGAAGCTTCAGATGATCGTGAAAATCAATCCGCTTGTATACATTGTGGAGGGCTACAGAAGCGCTGTATACGGAAAACAGTGGTTCTGGGAGGATTTTTACTCCACGGTTTATTTCTGGATTATCACGGTGGTGCTGTTTGGCATTGGCGCGCTGATTTTCAAGAAACTCAAGATTCATTTTGCGGATATCATGTAAAGGAAAACTGGTTATGGAACAAAAAGAACTGGCAATTCATGTGGACAGGGTGAGCAAAGTATACAATCTGTACCGCAGAAACCGGGACCGTCTGATCGAATCCCTGGGACTGACAAAAAAGAAACTTTCCACGCCGCATTACGCATTAAAGGATGTCAGTCTGGACATTTATAAAGGAGAGACTGTCGGCATTATTGGCACGAACGGCTCCGGCAAATCGACGATTTTAAAGATTATCACCGGCGTATTACATGAGACGAGCGGCACTGTGCAGGTAAACGGCAGAATTTCCGCCTTGCTGGAGCTGGGCGCAGGCTTTAACATGGAATACAACGGCATCGAAAATATTTATCTGAATGGAACGATGATCGGTTTTTCTGAAAAAGAAATTGATGAAAAGCTGCAGGATATCCTGGATTTTGCGGATATCGGGGACTATGTGTCCCAGCCGGTAAAGACCTATTCCAGCGGTATGTTTGTCCGACTGGCATTTGCAGTTGCCATCAATATCGACCCGGAAATCCTGATCGTCGATGAGGCGCTTTCGGTTGGCGACGTATTTTTCCAGGCAAAATGCTATCGAAAATTCGAGGAATTCAAGAAAAAAGGCAAGACGATCCTGTTCGTCAGCCACGATCTGAGCGCGATCAGCAAATACTGCGACCGTGCGATTCTGTTAAATCAGGGCGTAAAGCTCGGAGAAGGCTCGCCCAAAGACATGATCGACGCCTACAAGCAGGTGCTGGTGGGACAGTACGAAACGCCTAAGGCTGGCGTGGATGTACCTGACCTGACGGCGGACGGGGATGTTCGGGCGGCGCTTGACAAACAGAAAAAGAAGCAGGAAGCGGCGCGCATGGGCGTCAACCCGGAGACACTGGAATACGGCACGAAGCAGGCGGAAATTGTTTCGTATTACATTACGGACAAAAACGACGTGCAGACGACCGCAATTTTAAAGGGCGACGAATTCACGATGCATATGAAGGTGAAAATCGGTCAGGATCTTCCGGCGCCGATCTTTGCTTTTTCCATTAAAAACATCAAGGGCGTGGAGATCACGGGAACGAACACGATGTTTGAAAAGACGTTTCTGGAGAGCGTAAAGGCGGGGCAGCTGCTGGAAATTACATTCCGCCAGAAGATGCGCCTGCAGGGCGGTGACTATCTCATATCCCTGGGTGTGACAGGATATGAAAAAGATACGTTTAAAGTGTATCATCGTCTTTATGACGTGCTGAATATTACGGTCGTGTCCGACAAGGATACGGTGGGCTATTTTGATATGGAATCTCAGGTTGAGGTGAAGGAGATTTAACGTATGCAGACAGGCAGGACAGAGAAGATCGGGAATGTTGTGCTGGATTATTCCCATTATCCGGAACAGGATTTTTACTGCGACGGAGCGTCGGAGGATGCACTTTTGGAGCTGGTAAAAACAATCCCGCCCCGGGAATATCCCCAGGAAATCTATAAAGCGGCGAGCTGGGAGGTGCTTTACCACCTTTCCGACCTGCGGGAAAATATCATCGGATGGCTGCCTGTTGACAAAAGCATGAAGGTGCTGGAAATCGGTTCCGGCTGCGGCGCGATTACGGGAAGCCTTGCACAGAAGGCATGCAGCGTAACCTGCGTCGACCTTTCGAAAAAACGCACCTTGACCACCCCTTACCGCCATCAGGACTGTGACAACGTGACGATCCATGTGGGCAACTTTTCGGACATCGAGCCGGATCTGCCGACGGATTATGATTTTGTCTGTCTGATCGGCGTGTTCGAATACGGGCAGAGCTATATCGGCGGAAAAACCCCCTTTCACGATTTCTACCGGATTATCAAAAAACATGTGAAATCCGATGGACATATCGTGATTGCGATAGAGAATAAACTTGGTTTAAAATATTGGGCGGGGTGCCGGGAAGACCACGTCGGCACGTTTTTTTCAGGCCTGGAGGATTACCCCCAGGGCGGTGCGGCTCGCACCTTTTCCCGGAGCGGTCTGGAAAAAATCCTGAAAGAATGCGGTGAGACGGAATATCATTTCTACTACCCTTATCCGGATTATAAATTTATGACGACGCTGTACTCCGACCGGTATCTGCCGAAAGTCGGAGAACTATCTAATAACCTACGAAATTTCGACCGCGACCGGATGCTGCTGTTCGATGAAAAAAAGGTGTTCGACATGCTCATCCGCGAGGGACTGTTTGGACAGTACAGCAATTCGTTCCTCGTGATGACAGGACCCATGACGGATATTGTATACAGCCGTTTTTCCAACGACAGGGCGGAGCATCTGAGCATCCGCACGGATATTCTGGAAAAGGACGGAAAACACACTGTCCGGAAATATCCGGCAGCCTCAGCTGCTGCGGCACATATTGAAGCCCTGGCAGAAAATGAATGCGTCTTCACAGAACGGTTTAAAGGCAGCACCCTCTCAGTCAACCGTCTGGAGCTGAAACGGAATCCGGATGGATTGCCCTTTGCGGAAATCGAATATCTCGAAAATAGCCGGACATTGGAAGAGCTGCTGGATGAGTGCTTACAGAACAATGACGAAGCCGGTTTTGATAAGCTGTTTGACCGTTACTGCAAAATCGCAGCGTGGAAAGCGGAGGGGACGAAGCAGGATTATGACCTGACCTTCCCGAATATCTGCGTACAGGGTGATATCTGGACGATGATCGATTACGAGTGGACGACAGACAAGCTGACGCCGCAGCAGATCATCAGCCGGGCATTGAACTGCTATGGTCAGGAGGATCCGGTTCGGATGGAGCATCCGATTGTGAAAAAGCATCTGGAAGCCCTTGGCATCGGCAAAGAGCAGATGCGGGAGCTTTCGGAAAAAGAGCTGGCGTTCCAGCACTTTGTCCTGCAGGAAAAGGACGGGCGGAGCCGGACGGCTCTTGGGCAGCTTCGGCATCTGATCGGCAACCGTGCTGTGCCGTATCAGGAATTTTTCGCCCGGGCGGACCGCAAAAAGGTGCAGGTATTTGAAGACTTCGGCGCAGGATATACACCGGAGCATTCTTATTATCAATATGATGCATATGAGGCGGACGATCTGATCAACGCCAGGATCATCTGCAAAGCAGGTACAAAAGCGATTCGCTTAGATCCTGCGGAGCTGCCGTGTCTGGTACAGATTCAT
>ERZ780067.587-NODE-587-length-12101-cov-4.86709_pt1 | contig 12101 bp, 7 predicted proteins | sample MGYA00511841_ERZ780067 | MGnify/ENA primary metagenome ERZ780067 (study PRJEB29588, sample SAMEA2143295) | human gut metagenome | biome: human gut; feature: human-associated habitat; material: faeces | place: Denmark | collected 2008/2010 ... | reverse complement strand
GGAGGGTGCGCGCGTCTGCACGGCGGCCGACAAGAACGACGGCGCCCGGCGTATCCTCGAGACCTTGCAGCAGTGCGGCGTGAAAGGCTCGTTCTTCTTCACGGGCGAGTTTTACGAACGATTTCCCCAAACCATCGAGCAACTCATGAAGGCCGGCCACTACGTGGGGGCACACAGCGACGGGCATCTGCTCTACTGTGACTGGGAGCGCCGCGACGCTACGCTGGTAGACCGGCAGCAGTTCGAGAGCGACATGCAGGCCATCTACGGCCGCATGAGCCGGGCCGGTATCGACCCGACACAGACGCGCATTTTCGTGCCGCCCTACGAATACTACAACGAGACCATCGCCGCCTGGGCGCGGGGCATGGGGCTGCGCATCGTTAACTTCACCCCCGGAACCTGGACCAATGCCGACTATACCACCCCCGACATGACCAATTACCGCAGCAGCCGGGACATCTACAACCGGGTGATGGAGGTCGAGAAGCGCGAGGGGCTCAACGGCCATATCCTGCTCTTCCACCTGGGGACCGATGAGCGTCGCACCGACAAGTTCTACGACCGTTATCTCGAGCGGCTCATCCGCACCTTGCAGAAGAGGGGTTACACCTTTGTCGCCTTGCCCGAAGCCATGGGGGAGTGAGATACCTGATTGTAGGTAAATATGGACCTCTTTCTGCCTGTCGTATTGGATTGTAAGATAAAAAGCCCTACCTTTGCGTCTTTAATAATCGAAAGATTATGAACAGGCTGCTCCGTTCCATAGCGAAATACTTTCTACCTGTATTGTTCATTTCATATATAGGTTGCATTTCGCTGTTTACCCACACGCACGTGGTAAACGGGGTGACCATCGTGCACTCGCACCCCTACAATCCCAAGGCCCATCACGGCCACACCACTACCGAGTTTCAACTCATACACGCTTTGTCGCATCTCACTACGGCCGAGCCGTCGGTGGGGGTGCTGCTTTCGGCTGTGCTGTTTGCCTTTTCGTGCCAGTTGCTCTATCCGGCTACCCGCTTCGTACGCACACTCAGGCAGTGGGGGGCTCACGGGTTGCGTGCTCCGCCCGTTTCGATTCTGTAAAATAAGAGGAAACAGAAGGTTTACTCCTGCTCTTGGCGAGTGGGGGATGGATGAGTCTTAACTATTCAGAATCGAAAAAAATGAAGAAATACATTATTTTATGCGTGATATGCCTGTGGCATATCGGCGTGAGTCGTGCCGAAACGGCAACTCAGAAAACATTGGATATAAACATTGTGGGCCATGTGCTCGACAAGCATACGCGGGAACACCTGCCCTACATCACGATTTCGTTGAAGGGGACCACCGTGGGGACGATGACCGACGGTTCGGGTCACTACTTTCTGAAGAATTTGCCCGAGGGCGATTTCGTGCTCGAGGCCTCGTCGGTAGGTTATGAGACGGGCCGGCGGAAGGTGTCGCTGAAAAAGGGTGTGACGCTGGAGATCGATTTCGAAATCGAGCCGAGTGCCGTGGCGCTCGACGGCGTGGTGGTTTCGGCCAACCGCAGCGAGACTACGCGGCAACTGGCCCCTACGCTGGTCAATGTGCTGAACATAAAGACCTTCGAGAATACCAACTCCGGCACGTTGGCCCAAGGGCTCAACTTTCAGCCGGGTGTGCGGGTCGAGAGCGTTTGCCAGAACTGCGGCTTCCAGCAGGTGCGCATCAACGGGCTCGACGGTCCCTACACACAGATACTCATGGACTCGCGTCCCATCTTCAGTGCCCTGTCGGGGGTGTATGGCCTGGAACAGATTCCGGCCAACATGATTGAGCGGGTAGAGGTGATGCGGGGCGGCGGTTCGGCTCTCTTTGGGTCGTCGGCCATTGCGGGTACCATCAACATCATTACCCGAGAGCCGTTGCGCAACAGCGGTTCGCTGGCACACACAATCACCTCGATAGGGGGTAGCGGCAAGTTCGAGAACAACACGTCGCTCAACGCCTCGCTCGTGACCGACGATAACAAGGCAGGGCTCTATGTATTCGGGCAGAACCGGCAGCGTGCCGGCTACGACCACGACGGCGACAGCTTCACCGAGTTGCCCGAGCTGAAGGGGCAGACGCTGGGATTCCGCTCTTACCTGAAGACCAGCAACTACTCCAAGCTCACGCTGGAGTATCACCACATCAACGAGTATCGCCGGGGTGGTAACCTGTTGAACCGTCCGCCCCACGAGGCCGATATTGCCGAGCAGTTGAACCACTCGATCAACGGGGGAGGACTCAGCTACAGCCTCTTTACTCCCAACGAGAAACACCGTATCAATCTCTACGCTTCGGCCCAGCATATCGACCGCGACAGCTATTACGGCACGAAGCAGAACCTCGATGCCTATGGCGAGACCAACGACCTGACGGTGGTGGCCGGTGGACAGTATATCTACAGTTTCGACCGCTGTCTCTTCACGCCGCCCGCCCTGCCTGCCGGTATCGAGTATAACTACGACAAGCTGCGCGACGAGATGAAGGGCTACAACCGCACCACCCGCCAGGAGGTGCATATCGAGAGTGCCTTCCTGCAGAACGAGTGGAAGAACGACCGCTGGAGTTTCCTCGTGGGCGGACGGCTCGACAAGCACAACCTTATCGATCACGTTATCTTCAGTCCCCGGGCCAATGTGCGTTTCAACCCCACGCCCAACGTCAACCTGCGGGCCAGCTATTCGTCGGGTTTCCGGGCTCCGCAAACCTACGACGAGGACCTGCACGTGGCTGCCGTAGGGGGCGAGGGGACTATCATCCAGCAGGCGGCCAACCTGAAGGAGGAGAAGTCGCACAGCGTGAGCCTCTCGGCCGACATGTACCGCCGCTTCGGAGCCTTCCAGTGCAACCTGTTGCTCGAGGGGTTCTACACCCGGCTCAACCATGTGTTTGTGCTCGAGGAGATTGGGTTCGACCAGACCCACAATGCCAAGGTGAAGGAGCGCCGCAACGGCAAGGGGGCCGAGGTGGCCGGTGTGACCGTCGAGGGCAAGGTGGCCTATCTCTCGCTCGTGCAGCTGCAGGCCGGTGTCACCTGGCAGCGGAGCCACTATACCCAGCCCGAGCAGTGGAGCGACGACGAGTCGGTGCCTGCCGAGCGTCGTATCTTCCGCACCCCCGACTGGTATGGCTACTTCACCGCCACCTACACCCCGGTGAAGCCGTTGAACATTGCCCTCTCGGGAACCTACACGGGTTCCATGCTGGTACAGCACATGAAGGGCTACATAGCCAAAGATGTGGCGGTGACTACCCCCGACTTCTTCGACATGACGGCCAAGGTGTCGTATGACTTCTCGCTCTACAAGGCCATCACGTTGCAGGTCAACGCCGGTGTGCAGAATATCTTCAACGCCTATCAGCGCGATTTCGACCAGGGTAAGGAGCGCGACTCGGGCTACATCTACGGTCCTTCGATGCCCCGCAGTTATTTTGCCGGTATGAAGCTGATGTTCTGAGGTGATTATCAGTTAGATTCATAGTTCTTATTCAAAGGGCTGTGTCCAAATTTTTCGGTTTGGGCACAGCCTTTTTTAGGATTGAAAGGCAGGGATTGTAATAGAACCAAAAAGGATGGATAGATTTTCTTGGTTTATTTTGCATATTTAATAATATTATACTACTTTTGTAATCTACATATTTAAATAGTCAAAAAACTAAAATATTCCGACAGCGGTTATACCATAAGAACACGGAAAAGGGGGATATGCAACGATAACTAATCAATTATGAAAAGGGGGTTGATGTTATCCATATTGGGCGCATTGACGATAGGACTGCTTCATGCGTAAGAGGCTCGGGAGACCGCTTTCCCCCGAGCTACCTATCCCGATTATGTTGTATTCTTGCCTCAGAGCGAGATTGACTCGGTCTATTATTCCCACAATACATCGATTATCCCGGTTGTCTTTCGGGTCAACAAATACGACCTGGTGCCCAATCGCCAGCTCGACAGCATCGTGCAGGTGCTGCACCGGATACAGGTCGACCCGGCCGTGCGTATTGCCTGCGTATGGATAGGCGGTAGTGCGTCGCCCGAGGGACCCAAGGCCTGGAACTACCGGTTGGGCGAATACCGTTCGCAGGCATTGGCCCGCTATCTGGCCGAGGAGGCAGGGTTCCCGCGCGACCAGATGGAGGTGGTGAATCTGTGGGAAGACTGGTATTCGTTTGAGGTTGCCCTCGAGAACGGGGCACAGATACCCCACAAGGAGGAGGTGATGAAAATCTTGCGTACCGAGCCCGACAACGAGCGGCGCAAGCGGAAAATCATGGCTCTCGACAAGGGGTATACGTGGCATCGGATCATTCGCGATGTCTTCCCGCCCTTCCGCAATGCCCGCATGGCCATTGTCTGTTACGAACAGCCTCGCGACCTGCCGGCCGAGCCCCAGCTGTTGCCGCTCTGCGACGGCATACCGGCCCCCCGGCCCGTACAGCCGGCGGCGGTAAATCCCGTATCGGTGGCCGAGCCCCGCAAGTGGCACCTGGCCGTGAAGACCAACCTGCTCTTTCTGGCAGCCGCCACGGCCAACGCCGGGGTAGAGGTGGAGTTGTGGCCGCACGGCACACTCGATATACCGGTATGGTACTCGCCCTACGACATTCCCCCCACGCGCAAATTGCGTTTACTGGCTACCCAGCCCGAGCTGCGCTGGTGGCCGGGCCAGGTGATGCAGGGCCATTTCATCGGGTTGCATACCCATGTGGTCGGGTTCAATGTCGCCGTCAACGACAAGGGTCGCTACCAAGACCCCAACCATGCGTTGTGGGGCATGGGTCTCAGTTATGGATATGCCCTCTCGTGGGGCAAGCAGAAGCAGTGGGGTGTCGAGTTCAATATCGGTGTCGGGTTTGCCGAGTATGACTACGATGTATATCAGAATCGGAAGGACGGGCAACTGTTCCGTTCGGGTTCCGATTTTTACTGGGGAGTAACCCGGGCCGGAATCAGTTTGTCGTACAAGTGGGCTTTCCCCCGCAAGAAATAGGAGGGTAAGAGTTCTATGAAAAGGAATCTGTCTTATATAGCAATACTTATATGTCTCTTGTCGCTGGGGGTTACAGCCTGCGATGAGACCATACACGAGTATCCCCGCACGAACGATGTGCGGGTGCTGGTCGAGTTGAATGCCGATCGCATGCCTCCCTTCTATTATAAAAGTATGATTTACGACGAAGAGGGAAACAGCACCGTGCAGGAGCTGCCCGAGGAGCAGGCGACGGGCTATATCCCCGACGAACGTCTGTGTGCCCGCTTTATAGTCGAACTCTACAAGCTGCCGTCGGCCGGAGCCTCGGTCGATAAGGGTATCCTGGTCGATCGGCGGGAATTTTCGACCGACCGGTTGGCTCAGCCTCCGCAAGATACGCTGGCTTTCCAGTTGCCTCAGGGCTACTACCGGGTATTGTCGTGGGCCGATTATGCCCCCGAAGTCCGGGTGAGTGAATGGCATTTCGATACCCAGCAGTTGGATGCCGTGAGAGAGAATATAGACCACACGCCAATGGTCAATCACCATAAGAATGCGGCAGCGGGTAGTTGCGACTTCTCGGTAACCGTAGGGCGATATGGCGAAGAGATTTCGGTCTCTACGCCGGGCAGTACGGCGACGGTAACCCCTTCGGGAGAGCCGCTGGTGCCGGTCTACATGAAGCGTCCTTCGGCCCGGTTCCATCTGTGGGCGACCGACTGGAACGAGTTTTCGAAAAGACGCAGTCGGGCTTCGGTCAACAACCTGTTGGTGCGAGTCGTATATAAACAATATGTAGGGGTAGGATACAATGTCGAGAGTGGTATGTTGAATGCCTTTATAGAGTCGCGTACGATGGAGATGATGCCGCCCGACGAACCCAGCGGCGGTGAAGTGCTGCTGGCCTATGACTATGTGTTGGCCAACGACGGTCGCGAAGATCATGTGCTTGTCGATATATTTATCTATAACACGGATGGCGAGGAGATAAACCACTATCAGAATGTAGATATACCGCTCTACCGCAACCACGAGACCGTGTTGCGGGGACCGTTCCTGACCAAGAAGATAGGTAGCGGCAATATAGGTATCGACGACGATTTCGACGATGAGTTTGTGGTGGTCATACCCGATTGATTTGATTGGAATAGAAAAGACAGTTTAGTTATATTATAATTTTAATAGTTCTGTTATGAGAAAGTATCATTATTTAATGGGAATGGTGTTGCTGGGACTGGCAACCAGCTGTTCCGAAGTGATGGATGAGCCGGGATTGAACCCCAACGGCGATGAGATAACGCTTCGCTTTGAGGCTCCCGAAGCTTTACAGATTACGCGTGCCGTACCGGGGACTAACAGTGGTCAAGGGGGATTGGTGAATGTAGACTGGAGTCAGTATGACTTGCGTTATCAGGTAGCCGTTTACTCCGAAGACGGTTCTACGCTGCTCGCTGAGCCTCAGTTGAAGACGGTCGATACCTACGGACCGGTTACCTTCAACTTCAGACTGACGCCCAACAATACCTACAAGTTTGTAGCCTGGGCCGACTTTGTGCGCCAGGGCGAGACGGCCGACTTGCACTACAATACGGCCGATTTTACCCGCATTGCCATACAGGATAGTGTGGATGCCCAGTTGAATGACGAGAGCCGTGATGCCTACTTCCTGGCCAAGAATGTGGCCGTGTCGCAGACCTTCGGTGAGACGATGACGCTGAAACGTCCGTTTGCCAAGCTGCGGGTAGTGACTACCGACTGGGCTTCGAGTGGTGCCAAGATGCCCGACAACTTCAAGGTTTCGTATCACGATTGCACCCGGTTTGTCGAGCTGAATGCCGTGACGGGCGAGGCTTCGGGCGGTGCCGATGCCGACGCGTCGGTGGTCTATACCGCCACCTTGCCGCAGGATGCCTCGGGCGACAAGTTCTACGAAGGGGGCTACGACGCCACGGCCAACAACCGTACGCTGTTTGTCGACTACCTGATTGCCAATGATGTGCAACAGGCCATTCACTTCAGTGTAGATTGGTTGCAGGGTACGGAGTCGATTCTTACCAAAGACTTTACCACCAACATACCCATACAGCGCAACTACCTGACGACGATTCTGGGTAACCTGCTCACTGTGGGCGGAAGCATGACCATCAATATCGAAGAGGGCTTTGTAAACGAGTGGATCGACGGTGCCGAGTGGTGGCAATCTTCGCCCGTGACTCCGGTGCAACCCGCTCTGGAGGAGACTCGTAATGGCGGTCAGACCGTGAGAGTCTATCGCATCAGCACCCGCGACGAGTTTGCCTGGTTGCCCGACCACATCTACGACATGGTTACCGAGACCTATACCGATACCGACGGTACGGAAAAGAGAAGAGCTACCGTTACGACCATTCTTCTCGAGAACGATATAGACATGAACGGTGTGGACTGGAAACCCATCTATACCACCGGAGAGAACACCTATACGGTCGACGGTCAGGGCCACGTGCTGCGCAACTTCTCCATGAACGGACAGTTTGGTGCCGTGTATGAATACAAGTTGGGCCCCTTCGTGCTGTTTACCTATCATGCCTACACCGGCGTATGGGGTAAATTTGAGGGTGTGATGAAGAACCTGACCTTCGAAAACATCACCATCAACGGTTTGGCCAACAGTGAGGTCGATGTCGATACCGACGGTAACCCCGTAGACCACAGCAAAGAGTATGCCTACTTTGCCGGTTGTATCGGATATACCGGAGCCAATTACAGTACGGTGGTAAATATCGAGAACGTACAGGCCCGCCACGTACGCATTAAGGCCTCCGACGGTTTGCAGACCCAGAATGTAGGCGGTCTTATCGGTTGGATTGGTATAGGCGGTGGCAATACCTGGTTGAAGAATTGCTCGGTCGACGATGTGACGATAACCGGTTATCAGGCTGGTGGTTTGGTAGGTCAAGTGGTTGGTGGCCGCGGTGTGGCATTTACCAATTGCAGTGCCGAGAATGTGATTATGCGCATGCGTGGTTTCGCAAGTTCGAGCATCTCGGGCTTCATCGGCCAGTTCAACGACGGTGCCGGCTCTAAAATCGAGAATTGTACCTACCCGACGAATGTGCAGTATATCGACGATGCTACCGGTCTCGTAGACGAAAGCTACGAACCTGCCAGTCCTTACTATGGCTATTGCGGCTACGGCAAGACTACGCCCACGATTGTCGAGTAACCGCAACAGGGCCTCAGTGCAGGCCCGATGATACAAGAAATCCCGGCTCATTCGTGAGTCGGGATTTTCTGTTTATATCGATGTGCAGCAGTGGCCCGTCAGTCGAGGGTGATCAGTTCGTAGCTCTGGGTGCCCAGTCCTATCTGCTCGCCATACTCGAGGGTGTGCATGCCGTGGCGCGAGTCGATGCGCTCGATCAGGTGCACCTTGCCGGGGTCGCTCGAGGCACGCACCAGGTCGGTGCAGGCTTTGTCGAGGGCCACGGGGTCGAGCGAGGCCAGTATGCCGATGTCGCCCATCCGGGGCGCTTCGGGCGAAGCGTCGCAGTCGCAGTCGACCGAGAGGTTGTTGGCTACGCTGATGTAGAGAATTTTGTCGCCGCAGTGGTCGGCTACCGATTTGGCCGCTTCGGCCATCGACTCCAGAAAATCGTCCTGGGCAGGCAGGTTGCTCCAGGGGTTACTTTTGGTCTTCCCGGCCGAGTGTATCCAGGCCTTTCCGCCCGACGAGGCGATACCTATCGACATGTTTTTGATGGCTCCGCCGAATCCGCCCATGGCATGCCCCTTGAAGTGCGAGAGGATGATGGTGAAGTCGTATTGCGGGTAGTGAGCCCCCACATAGTTCTCCTTCAGGTGTTTGCCTCCCTGCACGGGCAGTGCAACCTCACCCTCGGCATCCATGATGTCGACCGGAGCGATAGCTGTGAAGCCGTGGTCGGCAGCTGCCTTCAGGTGGCTTTCGGTGTCGGCCCGTCCGCCGCCATAGGCAGTATTACACTCGACAATGGTACCGTTTACCTTTTTCACAAGCGGTTGAATGAGAGAAGGTTGCAGGAAGTTGTGCCCGCCCGGTTCGCCGGTCGAGAGTTTTACGGCCACTTTGCCGGTAGCTTCGCGGCCCAGGGCTTCGTAGATTTTGACCAGATTCTCCGAAGAGATCTCTTTGAACATGTACACGCGAGCAACCTGTTGCTCTCCCTGGGAGGGCTGTTGCTCCTGATTCTGAGCCTGTGTGCTGCAACTGATGCCGGCCATGACCGGGAGAAATGCCCACAAGGCCATCGAGATGAATTTGGATTGCATAGGCTGTATTGTTTAGGGTTTAGAAGTTCAGATTCACACCGGCCATGACCGTAGCCCGTGGCATGGGGTAGCCGGCATTGATTTCGTAGCGCTGGGCCAGCAGGTTCTCGCCCCGGGCCCACACGTCGAGCCAGCGGTTCACGCGGAACGAGGCGTTGAGGTTCCACAAGACGAACTCCTCGGTCTGAGGGTTGTCGCCTACCGTCGTGTAGAGGTTGTCGATGTATTGCACGCCGGTCGATACGGTCCACCGCTTGTGGGTGTATTGGGCTCCAGCGTAAAGTTTGTGTTCGGGAGCACCCACGACGGGATTCTCCATGTGCAGGTAACTGTAATTGGCCTCGACCGACCAATGCGGGTCGATGCGGTAGGCTACCTCGCCCTCCACGCCACAGTTCTCAATCTTGCCGGTGTTCTGGTTCAGCATGCCAGTGCCGTTGGGGTTGGGCAGGGTGACGATGAGGTTTTTGCCGTCGATGTAGAAGAGGTTGATGCCGTAGGTGAGGCTATTGTCGAGCAGGTGTTGGGCCCAGGCCAGTTCGTAACTCCACATCGACTCGGGCTTCAGGTCGGGGTTCTGGGGTGGGAACATGTACATCTCGCGCAGGATGGGGTAGCGGAAACCCTTCGAGGCCGAGGCCTTCAGTTCGATGGTACGGGGCAGGTGGAACGAGAGTCCGGCTTGCGGTATCCACTCGGTACCTACTCGCGAATGGTGGTCTACGCGCACACCGGCATTGAGGGTGAGCCAGCTGCCCATGTCCTGGCGGAAGTCGACGTAACCGGCCAATTCGTCTTCGTGCTTGTCGACCAGGTCGCTCGTCGTGCCCGCCTTCTCGCCGCTCACAAACTTGTTCCAGGCATGGCCGCCGTAGCGGAACCAGTCGAAGCCCACGGTGATGCGGTTGCCCGGGAAGAACTGCGTGCTCTGGTAGAGCGACAGGCCCATCATGTTGTCGAACGAGAGGAATCGGCTCTCTTGCGGGGTCTCTCCTTTCGAGGGTGTATAACCGTCGTTAATCCAGTGGTTGCCCCAGTTGTAGAAGAAGCTGGCGGCACCCGAGGTTTTCTCGTATTTGTTTTCCACGGCAAAAGAGGTCATGCCGCGGGTGATGCTCTGGTCGCCGTCGAGCAGCGGGGCGCTCACCGGGCCCGGATAGGAGGCGTTGAAGTGGGTCACGTTTACGTCGCCGCGCAGGTTCCAGTTGTCGGTAACCCGATAACCCAGTTTGGCATAGCCGCCATACTGTTCGAAACCCATATCGGAGCGGTGGCCGTCGGTGCGGTTGTACGAGCCGCTGATGAGGCTCGTGAACCGACCCTTTCGGATGCGGTTGGTCACTTCGCTCTGCAGGGTGTTGAACGAGCCGTATCCCAGGTTGACGTTGGTCTTTACCCCCTCTTCGTGCAACTGGCGGGTGACGATGTTGATTACCCCGCCCATGGCGTTCGAACCGTAGAGCACCGAGGCCGGGCCGCGCAGCACCTCCACGCGCTCGGCCAGGAACGACTGGTAGGCGTCGGAGATGGGGTGCCCGAAGATACCGGCATATTGCGGGTGTCCGTCGATAAGTACCATCATACGGCCCGAGCCGCCGCTCAAGCCACGCAGGGCTATGCCGCCGGCTGCACCGTTGGATACGCCGTAGCCCATGATACCCCGTGAGGTGATGAAGAGTCCGGGCACCTGCTGGGTGAGTATGGGCAGTACCGAGGGTTGCATGCTCTGCTCGATTTCCTGACGGTCGATGACCGAGACGGTGAGGGGCAGATGCCGTACGTCGGTCTCGTTGCGGGTACCGGTCACCACCACTTCGCCGATGTGAATCGGGTCGGAGGGTTTTCCGGCCATGGCCAGGTAGGAGTTAGACAGCGAGTCGGTTTGTGCCGAAGCGATTCCGGCAAAGCATAGAAACAGGGGTAAAAGTTTTGTCCTCATTCGTTTATACAAATCTTCTTGATTGTTTTACAAATTGTTTATTCGGGTGAGATGAGCCCGGCGATACCTGGCGCGTTTTCACAGCGCGGCACCAGAGGGTACCTTGCAGGGACTCTCTTCTTTCTCTTTCATGTTCGTTTTTTTGTCTTTGCGAGACTGTGTCAGTAGCCAAATCGTTGAGCGGCCCGTTGCATCGACTCGACAATCTGCACGCCAAAGGGGCAGCGCGTTTCGCAAGCGCCGCAGGCAATGCACTCCGAGGCATGGTGCTCGAGCGCCTTGTAGTGTTCCCGTACGGTTTCGGGAATCTCACCTTGTGCAACAGTCAAGTTGTAGAATTTGTTCACGGCGGCGATGTCTATTTTCGACGTGCAGGGGGCACAGTGGCCGCAATACATGCAGTGTCCGCGCCACGAGAACCGGTCGAGATGGGTCATCACCGCGGTGTAGTCGCGCTCTTCGGGCGATGCCTGGCACCAGGCAATGGCGGCAGCCATCTCGTCCTGAGTCTTGCATCCCAGCATGACGGCAGCCACGGCGGGGCGGGTAAGGGCGTAGTCGATGGCCTGTACGGGGGTGAAGGCACAACCGAAGGGCGAGTTTTCCTGGTCGAGCAGGTCGCCGCCGCCGAAGACCTTCATCACGTCGATAGCTACCCCTTCGCGTTCGCACAAGGCATAGAGCTGCTCACGGGCCGGGTCGATGTTGTGCAGGGCCCCGGCGTAGCTCTGCTGATCGAAGAGTACATCTACATCTTCGTTGGGCGGGAGCAGGTCGTAGCAGGGGTTTATCGAGAAGAGCAGCACGTCGATGAGGCCCGTCTTTACCGCCATGCTGGCCACGAGCGGGTTGTGGCTGCTCATGCCTATGTGGCGTAT
>ERZ780067.586-NODE-586-length-12111-cov-5.19136_pt1 | contig 12111 bp, 9 predicted proteins | sample MGYA00511841_ERZ780067 | MGnify/ENA primary metagenome ERZ780067 (study PRJEB29588, sample SAMEA2143295) | human gut metagenome | biome: human gut; feature: human-associated habitat; material: faeces | place: Denmark | collected 2008/2010 ... | reverse complement strand
CCAGCTCCGAACACCCCTCCGGTCCCTTCGATTGATTCAGCATTTTCGACTGAATAAACGTTTTGTCAATATTTTTACCCATCTCGCCGCCGAGCGCATCGATCTCTTTTACGAGGTGTCCCTTCGACGTGCCTCCGATGTTCGGGTTGCACGGCATCATGGCGATGCTGTCGACACTTACCGTAAATACAACCGTTTCCAGCCCCATCCGCGCTGCCGCAAGTGCTGCCTCGCATCCCGCATGGCCTGCGCCGATGACGGCAATATCAATTGTTTCTTCTAAAACTGCCATTTTTCTTTTATCCTCTTTCTCTATCTACAGCTTCAGATTCTGTCTTAAGCTTTTTACTCTGTCAAAATCCGGCTGTCGTTCCTTGTAACTCTATTCCGGCAGATCTTCGTAATCTGCATTTGCTGCCTTTATTTACCTGTACAGAATTTGCTGAAAATCTCATTCACAAGGTCTTCTCCCACCGCTTCACCGATGATCGAACCCAGCTCCTCATACGCATTCATAAGATCAATGGAAAAGAAATCCTCCGGCATACCCATTTCGATGCTGCCTGCCGTCAGCTCCAGACTCTTTTTTGCTTCCAGAAGCGCCTGTTTATGGCGCGCATTCGTGATGTAAACCTCATCGTTGAACGAAATTTCGCCCTGGAAAAACATCTTTTTCATCTGTTCCTCCAGCTCTTCCATACCCGTCTCTTCCCGCGCGGAAATGCTGATGACCGGAGCGCCTGTCTTTTGCTCCATCTCCTCTTTTTCGATCACCGCAGTCAGATCCGACTTATTCAGCAGCACAATCGCCTTGCGCCCTTTCAGGATTTCCATGATTTTTGCATCATTCTCATCGAGCGGCACGGATGCATCCACCACATAGAGAATCAGATCTGCGTCCTTTGCATGCTCCAAAGCACGATCCACACCGATTTTCTCGACCGTATCCGCCGTTTTGCAGAACCCCGCCGTATCCAGAATCCGAAGGGAAATGCCCTTTAAGACCAGATTTTCCTCGAGCACGTCGCGTGTCGTTCCGGCGATATCCGTCACAATCGCTTTTTCCTCGCCTGCCAGCAGATTTAAAAGCGATGATTTTCCGGCATTCGGTTTTCCAAGGATCACCGTCTTGATGCCCTCCTGGATCATCTTGCCCTCATCCGCAGATGCAAGCAGCTTTTCCACCTGCTTTTTCTGCTCCGCAACAACCTGGGCCAGCCGCTTTGGATACCCGTCCAGGCTGATGTGCTCCGGGTCGTCGAGCGCCGACTCAATAAATGCGATCTCGTAAATCAGCTTCTTGCGGATTGCCCGGATCGCCTTTTTCACCGTTCCGCGAAGCTGGCTCTCGGAGCTTTTTAAGGCATACGCACTCTTTGCCGAGATGACATCCATAACCGCCTCGGCCTGCGTCAGATCCATTCTTCCGTTCAGAAACGCCCGTTTCGTAAACTCACCCGGATCTGCCGCCCGCGCACCGGCATTTAAGACTGCCTCGAGCACTTTTTTCACCGCCAGCACCCCGCCGTGACAGTCGATCTCGACGGTATTCTCACCCGTATATGTTTTCGGCCCTTTCATCACCATGACAAGGACCTCATCAATCACTTCCTCCCCTTCGGTAATCCATCCATAATGAATCGTATGGGATTTGACCGCAGAAAGCTTTTTTCCTTCTTTTTTTGCACGGAATACGCGATCCGCCACTTCGAATGCATCGTTTCCGCTGATTCTTACAATACCAATTCCCGCCGGCGCCATCGCTGTGGACACTGCGGCAATTGTATCATCCAAATGAAATCCTGCCATTGTTTCCAGTCCTTTCTAAAACCTCTCTTTTGGGGGATCCCAGTATTCAGATCCACATCTTTTCTTTCCTTTCGCATGGCTCTGAATAGTTCCATTTTAGCAGAAAACCAGAAAAGACGGTACCCCGTATTTTACACAGGTACCGTCTTTTTGCATATTTTTTACGCTTTCTTATCGTTTCGGCGCTACAACAACGTGGCGATATGGCTCGCTGCCCTCGCTGTAGGTCTCCACAAATTTATTTCCCTGCAGTGCAGAGTGGATGATTCTTCTCTCGTAAGGATTCATCGGCTCTAAGGAAACCGGTCTTCTGGTCTTTTTCACTTTGTAAGCGATGTTTCTTGCCAGGTTTTCCAGTGTTTCTTTTCTGCGCTTGCGGTAATTTTCCGTATCAAGTTTGACACGAACGTAATCCTTCTGCTCTTTATTGACTACAAGGCTGGTCAGATACTGAAGGGAATCCAGCGTCTGTCCTCTTTTGCCGATCAGGATGCCCATATCCTCACCGGCAAAATCAACTTCAAGAGAACCGTTCTCGGCATTATACTCCATCTGGATCTCAACCGGGAGCTCCATGGCTTTGAATACACCGCTTAAGAACTCAAGTGCCGTTGCCTTGATCTGGGCGATTTCCTCGTCTGTTCTCTGAACTACTTCACGCTCTTCTCTTGGCTCGGAGCGTCTTGCAGTTTCTGCCTGACGCGGAGCAGATTTTCTTTCCGTTTCTTTCTTTACAGCTTCTTTTTTCGGCGCTTCCTTTACCGGTGCAGGAGCTGCCTCTTTTTTCTCTGGTTTCTGGGGTGCTTCCGGTTCTTTTTCCGGTGCGGCTTTTACAGCGGCACGGATCACAGCCGGTTTACTTCCGATTCCAAAGAATCCGGAACTGCCTTCGCTGATGACCTGGATCTCCAGTTTATCGCTGGCAGCCTGAAGCTCAATGCAGGCTTTTGTAATAGCGTCGTCCACGGTTTTTGCGGATACTTCGATAAACTCCATAAAGATTTACCCCCTATTTTTTCTTTTTGCTGTTCTTTTCATCAAACTGTTTTACCATGTTTGCTTTCGCAGCGATGCTTCCGGCGCGGTATTCCTGATTACTGTTGTAATACTCAGTCGAAGCTTTTCTTGCTGCCTCTTTTTCCTCAGCAGACGGCTCTTCGTTCTCCTGTACCTGAATATTACGCACACTCTGCGTTGCAGCCTGTGTGATTTTCTGCGGCGGAAGGCCGGCTTTTTCTCTCTTCTTTGCAGCTTTTTCTTGGTTTTTGCGGATCACCTCATCCATGTCAATGGAAGACATATGACGGTTGATCACAATCTGCTGTACGCTTCGAACAAGCGCACCTGCAATCCAGTAAATACCAATACCGATGGAGAACGATAAACACATAAATGCGGAGAAAACAGGCATTACCGTGTTCATGGTCTTCATAGAATTTTCCATGGAGTTTGCTGTCTTATTTCCGTTGTTGGAAGATGGTGCCTGCGGCATCAGCTTGTAATTCAGCCACTGGGTAAACCATGCCAGAACCGGCACCAGAATTGCTCCTGCAATCAGAAGCGCAGATCCGTTTGCCATACCCTCGCGGATGACATCCATCGGAGACTGTGTGATATTAAATCCAAGGAACATGTTGATATGCTTGGACTCCGCGGCGGTTTTTGTAATGGTATCCGCAATACCGGAGAACTCGCTGATGTCGGCCAGCTTCGTCCACTGGGACGGTTTCAGCACATAAAACATGTCCAGAAGGTTATTTTCGGTTAATGTTTCACTTACTTTACTGTACATGGTAACACGGTTATCTGTGATAAACTGTGTCAGAATTCCAGAATATCCTGATACACCCATCATCTGTGTTGTCAGTCCCTGGAATACATTGCGGACACTTCCGATATATCCCGGAATATGATAGATAACCTGGTACAGCGCAAGCAGAATCGGCATCTGAATCAGCAGTGTACTGCAGCTTCCTGTCGGGGAGACACCGTATTTCTGATAAACTGCCATGGTTTCTTCAGATTTTTTCATCTGAGAAGCCTGGTCTTTTTTGTTCTGATATTTCTTTTCAATTCTCTGCAGATCCGGCTGCATTACGCTCATCATCTTCGACATCTTCTGCTGCTTGATCTGAAGCGGCGTCAGAACGAGATAAATGATAATCGTATACAGAATAATCGCAATACCGATGTTCGGAATTCCAATTTTTTCCAGGCAAAAATAAATTCCATTGATCAGCCAGCCGAGGATCTGGCATACCCACCCGATAATCGGCCACGTTGACTTACTCAGTACGATATCCAAAACGTCTTTTCCTCCTTATTTATCTACGGCACAGGGTCGTAACCTCCGTGTGAAAACGGGTTACATCTCAGTATTCTCCATAATGCCAGCAGACTTCCTTTGAAAGCACCATATTTCTGAATCGCTTCCAGCCCGTACTGCGAGCAGGTCGGCGTATAAGGGCAGTGCACCCTCTTCAGAGGAGACAGGTACTTCTGATAAAACCGGATACCTTTTATCAATACCGTCTTCATTCTTCTGTTTCCTTTAATATATGATGCAGTTTTCCCAGATGCAAAAGTGCTCCCTCTATCTCGAAATACGTACAGTTTTTTGCATTAACTCTTGCGATCACAACTACATCCATTCCACACTGAAATTCCTCTTCATGCAGACGATAACTCTCCCGGATCAGTCTCGCCAGATGGTGGCGCACAACGCTGTTTCCCACCTTTTTGCTTACTGAAATTCCAATCCGGTTCCGTCCCAGCTGATTTTTCTTCACATACATGACCAGAAATCGGTTTGCAAACGATGTTCCCTGCTTATAAACCAGCTGAAAATCTCTGTTTTTTTTCAGGCTTTCCGAATATTTCATGAATCCATTCTTTCCTTCATGATTTGTCTAAATTTTCTTTTCCTTGAATAGCTTTAGATAGAAGAAAAGACCACATAAATTTTATGCGGCCTTTGGTTTTATGCTGATAATTTTTTTCTTCCTTTTAATCTTCTTGCAGCTAAAACTTTTCTTCCACCTTTTGTGCTCATTCTTGCTCTGAATCCGTGAACTTTAGCTCTGGATCTTTTTTTCGGCTGAAATGTCATTTTCATAAGATAAGGCACCTCCTTTAAATTCTAATCAATAACTGCCTGCAAGGCAGTATTTCACTACATGTATGACAGAAAACATCATTTCAATTATATTCATAAACCCCCATTTCGTCAACCCTAAAATCAATAATTTTCGCAGTTTTTTTCGGGAAAAATGCCGCTCTAACGCGGTTTTCCGGTCTGCCGCTGCCCGTGCCTTCCGTGTGCTGATTTTCGGTTTATCCACAACTTATCCACACTGTCCGCCACACGCGTACAAATACCAGTTCGATTTTTGCGCTTTCCACACGATATCTTGTAACCGTAATCAACATTATCCACAATCTGTGGATAACCTTGTGGATAACTTTCGGTTTTGCTGTGTACAACCTGTGGGCATTTCCAATTTTTCCAGTATTTACGCCATGTATAATGTGTATATAAGTTTTCCAGACTTTACACATTTCGGTTTTTCCAGCCCTCTATCCACAATTTTATCAACATAAGATTCCCTGTTATCCACAAACTATCCTCCATTTCATCAACAGGAAAATTTTTTACACATTCTGTGGATAAAAAAATAATTATCCACATTTTTGGGTTGAATAAAACGGCATTTTATTATATCATATAGAAGTAAAAATGCGACTATTCGGGGAAAATTTCGTTTTCCAGACAGAAGTTATCCCCAAAAAGCAATGATTATAGAAGCGGAGCGACAGAAAAAGCATGGAAATCGTACAAGATAAATGGAAAGAAATACTGCAGAGAGTGCGGGACGAGCACGAATTATCTGAGATCTCCTTTACTACATGGATTGAACCACTTACGATCCATTCGGTTGAGGACAATCTGATCACAATCCTGGTTCCATCCGAAAAAATGGGTCTCGATTACGTGAGCAAAAAATATACTCTTCCTATTAAAGTGGCAATCGCGGAAATCACAGGTGTCAACTATGAGATCCGCTTTATTCTTCCGGAAGAAGTGAAACAGGAAAAAGCGCCTGCTCCCGTCCAGAAAAATCTCTATGTGCCGAACCTGAATCCAAAGTATACCTTTGATACCTTCGTGGTCGGCAGCAATAACAAATTTGCCCATGCAGCTTCTCTCGCCGTGGCCGAATCCCCGGGAGAAATCTACAATCCGCTGTTTTTATACGGTGGTGTTGGACTGGGCAAAACCCATCTGATGCACTCGATCGCACATTTTATTCTTCAGAAAAACCCGTCTTCGCGGATTCTCTACGTAACGAGTGAAGAATTTACCAATGAAGTCATCGAGGCCATCCGAAACAGCAACAACACCGCAATGACCAAATTCCGTGAGAAATACCGCAATATCGACGTACTTCTCATCGATGATGTGCAGTTTATTATAGGAAAGGAATCCACGCAGGAAGAGTTTTTCCATACCTTCAATACGCTGCACGGCGCCAACAAACAGATCATCCTTTCTTCGGATCGTCCCCCGAAAGACATGGATATCCTGGAAGACCGCATCCGTTCCCGTTTCGAATGGGGACTCCTTGCCGATATCCAGAGCCCGGATTATGAGACGCGAATCGCCATTCTCCGAAAGAAACAGGAATTAGACGGCTATTCCGTCAGCGACGATGTGATCGAATACATCGCTTCCAATATTAAATCGAACATCCGTGAGTTGGAAGGCGCTCTCAACAAAATCATTGCATACGCAAACCTTGAAAAACGTGAAATCAACATTGATCTTGCAGAGCAGGTGCTGCGCGACATCATCTCCCCGAACGAGAAGAAGGTGATCACGCCGGAATTTATCATCGACACCGTTGCAGATCACTTCGATATTACGCCGTCCGACATTGTCGGCAGCAAGCGGAGCAGCAAAATCGTATTCCCGCGCCAGATCGCAATGTATCTGTGCCGCGAAATGCTCGATGCCCCGCTGACCGGAATCGGAAAAATGATGGGCGACCGCGATCATACCACTGTCATGCACGGCATTGAGAAGATCGAAAAGGAAATGAGTGCTAAAGACAGTGTCCGCAACACGGTAGACATCTTAAAGAAGAAGATCAACCCGTCGAAATAGGCGGAGCCTTTGTAACTCTGTCAAAACGGTTAAAAACGATTTACATTTATATAAGAAGAAACTCATCGGTTGACAGGCCCTTATTTATACACAAACCGATGTGGAAAGCCTGTGGATGAATTGTGGACAAATTTGGGGCCTGAAGTTATCAACATTTCATACACAGGTTCACGTTCGATTATTCACAGAGTTATACAGATCGATTTTTCCAGTATTTCCGCATTCTTGACGGGGTTTTCCACATATCCACAGCCTCTACGACTAAGACTACGGATTTTTACTATATTTTTTCTTTATAAGCAGACTCACCAAGCAGTGAGGAAAGGAGAGTTATCCACAATTATGAAATTAGTGTTTGACAAAGCAGACCTTGTAAAAAGCGTTGGTATCGCTATGAAAGCTGTCTCCGGTAAAACAACCATGCCGATTCTGGAATGCATTCTGATTGATGCATCTTCCAACGTGATCAAATTTACCTCCAACGATATGGAACTCGGAATCGAAACCATCGTCACAGGTATGATTCTGGAACGCGGTATTGTTGCTCTGGATGCAAAGATTTTTTCTGAGATTGTAAGAAAACTTCCGGATAATCAGGTTACAATAGAAACAGATGAAAATCTGGTAACCACGATTACATGTGAAAAAGCAAAATTCAACATTCCGGGACAGTCAGGAGAAGATTTTTCCTATCTGCCGATTCTCGAAACTTCCGATTGTGTTTCCATTTCCCAGTTCACCTTAAAAGAACTGATCCGTCAGACCATTTTCTCCATTGCAGCCAATGAGAACAACAAACTGATGACCGGTGAGCTTTTTGAAATCAAAGATAACACACTTCGCGTCGTATCTCTGGACGGACACCGTATTGCGATCCGCAGAATTGAGCTGAAAGATTCGTATCCGGACCGAAAAGTCGTTGTTCCGGGAAAAACCCTGAACGAAATCAGCAAAATTCTGTCCGGTGAGATGGATGATCAGATTGATATTTACTTCTCGGAAAACCACATTATGTTCAAGTTCGATGATACAACGGTCGTTTCCAGACTGATCGACGGTGAATATTTCCGCATCGACCAGATGCTTTCGAGTGATTACGAGACAAAAGTGACGATCAACAAAAAAGAATTCTTAAGCTGTATCGACCGTGCGACGCTTCTTGTCAAAGAAGGCGACAAAAAACCGATCATCATCGACATCCAGGATGGAGCGATGGAACTGCAGATCAACTCCGCGATGGGTTCCATGAAAGAAGAGATCGATATCAACAAAGAAGGCAAGGATATTATGATCGGTTTTAACCCGAAATTCCTGATCGATGCACTTCGTGTTATTGATGACGAGGAGATTTCGATTTATCTGGTCAACCCGAAGGCTCCATGTTTTATCCGGAACGAAGAAGAGAGCTATATCTATCTGATTCTGCCGGTAAACTTCAATTCCGTGAGATAAGTCACATAAGTTTGAAATCTGCCGGAACCTTTTCTGAAAGAACTTTCAGCGGTTTTACAGCCACACAGGTTGAAAACTGCGAACTTACGTGAGGAAAAGGCACGGCAGTGCAGGAGGAAAAAATGGAAATTATTACGCTGCGTGAAGATTACATCAAACTGGGCCAGGCATTAAAAGCTGCGGCTCTGGTAGAAGACGGCGTGGAAGCAAAGCTCGTCATCAAGGACGGCTGCGTGACCGTAAATGGTGAAGTAGATACCCGCCGCGGCCGCAAGCTCTATGACGGAGATGTTGTCTGCTACAATGGAAATGAGATACAAATTAAAAAATAAGGCTTAAAAACTTAAGCTGATTTTTCACGGACGAGTGCTCATGTATATCAAATCTTTAGAACTGAAGAACTATCGGAATTATGAGAGTTTATGCATAAATATCAGCCCCGGAACGAATATTCTCTACGGCGACAATGCCCAGGGAAAGACGAATATTCTCGAGGCTTTATATCTCGCGGGTACGACAAAATCGCACCGTGGCAGCAAGGACCGCGAAATCATCCAGTTTGACCGGGAGGAAGCCCATATCCGGATGATGGTGGAGCGGAACGGCAGCACGCATAAAATCGATATGCATCTGAAAAAAAATAAATCCAAGGGAATCGCCATCGATGGAGTTCCGATCCGCAAAGCGTCGGAACTTTTTGGCATTGTAAATATTGTGTTTTTCTCTCCGGAGGACCTGAATATCATCAAAAATGGTCCTGCGGAGCGCCGGCGTTTCCTGGATAGCGAAATTTGTCAATTGTCAAGACTATACATGATCGAGCTTGCCAATTATAATAAAGTGGTGGCGCAGAGAAACAAGCTGCTTAAAGAGATTTCGTTTTCCGGCAGAATGGCGGATACGCTCGAGATCTGGGATGAGCAGATGGTCCGCTATGGAACAAGCATTATTTCCGAGCGGAAAAAGTTTATCAGCCGCCTGAATGATATTTTATCCGAGATCCATCAGAATCTGACCGGAGGAAAGGAGCAGATTCTGATTACTTATGAACCGAATGTGTCCGAGGAAGCGTTTTCCGAAGAGTTAAAAGCCGGAAGAGAGCGTGATCTGCGTTTCGGACAGTCCTACACCGGGCCGCACCGGGACGATTTCTGTGTGCGGGTCAACGACATTGATATCCGTAAATACGGTTCCCAGGGGCAGCAGAGGACGGCGGCGCTTTCGCTGAAACTGGCGGAGATCCGTCTGGTCGAGGAGGAAATTCACGATACACCGGTTTTACTGCTGGATGATGTTTTGTCGGAGCTGGACGGCAGCCGGCAGAATTATCTTCTGCAGAGCATTCACAGCATACAGACACTGATTACCTGTACCGGACTGGACGAGTTTGTCGAAAATCATTTTGAGGCAAACAGCGTATTCCAGGTGGTCGAGGGATCTGTGTTTCACAAAGAAACAGGAGGAATCTAAATGAGTACAGAGAACATGGAAAAGACAGAGTATGGTGCAGACCAGATTCAGATTCTGGAGGGTCTGGAAGCCGTACGGAAGCGCCCAGGTATGTATATCGGCAGTACCTCCGCACGGGGACTTCACCATCTGGTCTATGAGATTGTCGACAACTCGGTAGACGAGGCACTGGCAGGATACTGCAAAAATATTGACGTTACGATTAACCCGGACAACTCCATCACCGTCATCGACGACGGCCGTGGTATTCCGGTCGGCATCAATCATAAGTCGGGCCTTCCGGCCGTTGAGGTTGTCTTTACGGTGCTGCACGCAGGCGGAAAGTTCGGCGGCGGAGGGTACAAGGTATCCGGCGGTCTGCACGGCGTTGGTGCATCCGTTGTAAATGCGCTGTCCAACTGGCTTGAGGTGCGCGTTTATCACGATGGAAAGGTTTACTTCCAGCGGTATGAGCGCGGAAAAACCATGAATAAGCTGGAGGTCATCGATACCTGTCCGATCGAAAAAACAGGTACCGAGGTCCGTTTCCTGCCGGATGACACGATGTTCGAGGAGACGGTTTATGATTACGACGTTTTAAAAACAAGACTCCGCGAGACCGCATTTCTGACCAAGGGACTGCGCATTGTTCTGCGCGATCTGCGCACGGATCCGGTAGTGGAAAAAGCATTCCACTACGAGGGCGGTATCAAAGAGTTTGTCAGCTACCTGAACAAGAGCAAAACGGCGCTCTACCCGGACATCATCTACTGCGAGGGAGAAAGAGACGGCGTTCTCGTTGAGGTTGCGATGCAGCACAACGATTCCTATCAGGAAAATACGTACGGTTTCGTCAACAACATTACGACGCCGGAGGGCGGTACCCATATCGTGGGCTTCCGGAATGCACTGACGAAAACCTTTAATGAATATGCAAGAGCAAATAAACTGTTAAAAGACAGCGAACCGAACCTGACCGGAGAGGATATCCGCGAGGGTATGACGGCGATTGTCAGCATCAAAATCGAGGAGCCGCAGTTCGAGGGCCAGACAAAGCAGAAACTTGGAAACAGCGAGGCGAGAGGAGCAGTCGACAATATCGTGAGCACCCAGCTCGAGCTGTTTCTGGAGCAGAACCCGGCTGTTGCAAAAACGATCGTTGAAAAGTCCCTGCTTTCCCAGCGTGCGAGAGAGGCTGCAAGAAAAGCGCGTGACCTGACGAGAAGAAAATCCGCACTGGACGGTATGTCCCTGCCTGGAAAACTGGCAGACTGCACCGACAAGGATCCAAAAAACTGTGAGATCTTCCTGGTCGAGGGAGATTCCGCGGGCGGTTCCGCAAAATCCGCGAGAAGCCGTGCAACGCAGGCGATCCTGCCTCTGCGTGGAAAAATCCTGAATGTAGAGAAAGCACGTCTCGATAAAATTTATGCCAATGCCGAGATCAAAGCGATGATTACGGCATTCGGAACCGGAATCCACGACGATTTCGATATCACCAAACTGCGCTACGACAAGATCATCATCATGACCGATGCCGATGTCGACGGCGCGCACATCGACACACTGATGCTGACGTTCCTGTACCGCTTCATGCCGGAGCTGATCAAACAGGGCCACGTTTACCTGGCACAGCCGCCGCTGTTCAAGATTGAGAAAAACAAAAAAGTATGGTACGCATACGACGACGATCAGATGAATCAGATCCTCAATGAGATCGGACGCGGAGATAATAAGATCCAGCGTTACAAAGGACTGGGAGAGATGGATGCGGAGCAGCTCTGGGAGACCACCATGGACCCGGAACGCCGTGTTCTGCGCCGCGTTGTGTTCGATGAAGAGTATTCTTCTGAAATTGATCTTACCTTCAATACGCTCATGGGCGACAAGGTAGAACCGCGCCGTGACTTTATCGAAGAGAGAGCAAAATACGCAAACAACCTGGATATCTAAAAAGTCCTGTGAACTGAAGTGGAGGAAAAGATGGAAGATAATGTTTTTGATAAAATTCACGAGGTCGATCTGAAAGACACGATGGAGGAATCCTACATCAACTACGCGATGAGCGTAATTGCATCCCGTGCACTTCCAGACGTCCGCGATGGCTTAAAGCCGGTACAGAGACGTATTCTGTACTCCATGAGTGAACTGAACAATACGCCGGATAAGCCGCACCGTAAGTGCGCGCGTATCGTCGGTGATACGATGGGTAAATATCATCCCCACGGCGACAGCTC
>ERZ780067.585-NODE-585-length-12133-cov-2.35354_pt1 | contig 12133 bp, 5 predicted proteins | sample MGYA00511841_ERZ780067 | MGnify/ENA primary metagenome ERZ780067 (study PRJEB29588, sample SAMEA2143295) | human gut metagenome | biome: human gut; feature: human-associated habitat; material: faeces | place: Denmark | collected 2008/2010 ... | reverse complement strand
AAGCGACCTTCGTAAATGGCTTTTTGCTTTACAGCATCGCTGACGTTCGCTGCCGGTGCATAGTATTGGATGGAAAGGCAAGAACGGATACCATCATAACAATCGGTATAAAAAGTCTTAACCTTACCATGCTCAGGTGTAAAGTTTGACCAACGGTGAAGTGCGGCATCAATATCATTACGTCCATCTTGATAGAGGTCGGTACCGGCATTGAAATATACCGGTGCATCTGCACTGTTATATATATCAATCAGTTGGGCGTATGCATCATAAACGAGAGATTGGAACCCTGACGCTGTACTGAAATAGTCGGTATCCGTCCCAGAACTCTTATCCGGTGTGAGAAAGTCATCGCAACCAGTCAATGTCATGGAACCAATCATGAACATTGCATATAGTAATTTTTTATAAATCTTCATAGCTCTTATAAATTTATATTGTTAGAATTTAATGTTCGCACCAATCTGGTAAGTAACAGACGCAGGTCCGCCGTTTGTCAGGTTTGCACTGGCCCATTCAGGATCGAAACCTTCATAGTCGGTGAAACAGAAAGGATTGATTACATTTACATAGAGGCGCAGATGTTTTACGGCAATTTTGCTTAGCCATGCTTTCGGGAAAGTGTAACCTAATGTGATATTTTTCACTTTCACAAAGGATGTTTTGTGATAACGCACTGCTGCACTGCTGCTGCTGAAGTAACCGCCTCCTGTTTTTTCTGTATTGTTTGGATAAGGATATTTGCCTATGTGTGCTTCTGACAGATAGGTTACATCTCCTGTGTTTTTGTCCAGAACAGGGGTTCCTGCAGGGATGTAATAATCAAAATTCACTTTTTGACGTCCGCGATCACCATAGTTCATATATTGTTCGTGGAAATAACTGCGTGACCATTGTCCTTGTTTCGTGTAGAGCATAAAGGAGAAGTCGAATCCCTTGTAAGTCATAGTAGAGCTTAAACTACCTGTCCACTTAGGATCTGTACAGCCGAAGATTTGTTTATCTTCATCATTAATCTTGCCGTCATTATTCCAATCGTTTACAGCCATCTGACCTTCATACCATTTTAATCCTTGTCCGCCAGGACCAAAGGTATCGTATACTTCTTGAAGGGTATAATGACGGTCTCCATCTTTTGTGCGCATGGTGATACCATCGGTAGTGATGATTCCGGCACTTGTGTAATCGCGCAAAACGTTCAGACGTTCGCCGATGAACCAATTGTTGCTGACATCGTCTCCATTAGGAAGCTCGGTAATTTTACTCCAGTTACGAGCGAATGCAAGATTTACGTCCCATGTGAAATTTTTGTTACGGATAACTCCAAGATTCAATCCTAATTCGATACCGGTATTACGTACAGCACCAATGTTGGTTGTAATAGAACCTTCACCTGTTTCCAAAGGAACAGTGGCCTTCATGATTTGCCCGTCGGATAAACGGCGATAAGTATCTGCAGTTAAGTTAATGCGATTTTGAAGAACAGAGAAGTCAACACCGAAATTGAATTCTTTAATCTTTTCCCAAATTAGGTTTCTGTCAATTAACCCGTTGGCATAATAGCCTTGATATTCCTGTCCGCCAATAACGGAATAGTTAGGACCTGAAGCAGAAGATGCAGTAGCATAGTCACCCACATTGTTGTTACCCGTGATACCGTAAGATACACGCAGTTTAAAGTTGTCCAGCCATTCTACGTCTTTCAGGAAATCTTCTTCCGAAGCGCGCCATGCTACAGCAGCAGAGGGGAACCATCCCCAACGATTGTCTTTGGCAAAGCGTGAAGAACCATCAGTACGCATGGTAACGGTAGCCATGTAGCGTTCTTTGTAGGCATAGTTTAAACGGGCAGCTACAGACACCAAAGAGGATTCTGTATAAGTGGATTTAATAGTTTTCGTACCCGAACCTTTCTCCATGGAATGGTATGAGAGTTTATCATCTGAAATATCAGTTACAGTCTGAGTATAGGTTTCCCTATTGCTGGCATACATGGAGAATAATCCCATTGCATTTAATCTATGTTGTCCCCATGTTTTGCTGAAGTCAATTTGGTTGTCCCATGTCCAGTCTAAGCGTTCTGTATTAATTACAGAAGCCTGATTGTGTTTCTGGTTCTGATAATAAGCTGTTCCCAAAGGATACTTTTCGGAAACGCCGGTACCCATAAAGATACCTTGACGGCCATGATAATAATTAGGGGATAGGGTGGTTGTGAATTTCAAACCATCCATAATGTTAAAACGCATATAAACGTTACCGAAGACGTGGAATTTACGAGTTTCATTCTCGTAAGCGTCAAGTTCGAAGTCTACCAACGGAGAAGGTGTAGAAGTTAAGGACATATTGCCTACTTTTGCCGGGATAGCCAGCAAATTACCGTCTTCATCCCACGGTGAAACCACCGGAGCAAACCAGAATGCATTGTTGTAAGGAGAATAAGCATTCGAAGTATCGGTAATCCAGTCGTTCTGCACATCGTGCACTAAGTTGACAGCTATACCTGCTTCTACAACCTTTGACAGTTTGCTGTCGAATGATCCTTTGATATTGATACGATTATAATCATTCTTTTTAAATACATTTTCTTCACCTTGATAACCGATACCTAAACGATAATTTGTTTTTTCAGTTGCACCGCTTGCACTGATAAAGTGGTTTTGTTGAGATGCCGTTCGCAGTACCATGTCCGCCCAATCATAGCCTTCATTGTTTAGCCAGCTATTATATAAAGGAGAACCTTTCCATTCAGTACCATTTTGAAATACGGATTGCAGGTCGCTATCAGTAATCTTGTATGCACCACGTCCTGTTTCGTCGGAACTTCCCGTTGTGTAGCGTGCAAAACGATAGTTCATCCATTCAGTTGCATCCATGAAATCCGGCATGCGTGCTACTTTACGGATGCCGTAGTAGCCGTCATAAGTAATTTCCACTGGTTGGGCCTTATTTTGTCCTGCTCCGGTTCCTTTTGTAGAAATAATAACTACTCCTTCTGAGGCGCGTGAACCATAAATTGCTGTAGAGGAAGCATCTTTCAGAACGTCAATACGTTCAATGTCTTCGGGATTCAGGAAGTCAATAGAAGATACGACCATGCCATCTACTACATAAAGCGGACCGCTTGTATTATTGATGGAGGCTTGACCACGGATTTGAATATTGAAACTACCGTTGGCACGGCTGTTTGACTGAGTAATGTTGACACCTGGTACTGAGCCTTGCAATGCATCTTCTATACGGAGAGCACCGCGTGCAGCCAATTTATCAGCAGATACTGAGGATAAAGAACCTGTCACGTCATTTTTCTTCATAGAACCGTAACCTACAACAACCACCTCGTCGAGTGCCTGTGCATCATCTTTTAAAGTTACTTTAATGTTGTTCTGGTTACCTACCGTAATGACTTGTGTAATATAACCGATAAAAGAAATTTGGAGTTTTGCATTGGGCTGCACCATCAGGCGGAAATTACCGTCAATGTCAGTTATTACTCCGTTGGTAGTACCAACTTCCAATACATTTGCGCCTATCACGGGGTCGCCTGTACTATCTATAATAGTACCTGTAACTTGGCGACCTTGTGCAAGAGCGACTAAACACAACATACTCAATGATAGAGTAGCTAATGCCCTTTTGGCAAGTCTTTTTAAATCCATAATGATGTTTTTTATAGTTATTAAAAAATGAGGTCAACAATGTGCCTTATCTTTCCGTTATCGAACACAAAAGTATAGGTTAACAAAATTAAGCATGGGTAAAAATTTGTTGTTTTATGGGAAATATTGTGTTTTTTGTAGATTTGAAGGCTATAAATAGGGGAAAAGATGATAAAAGAGGCTATCTCAAATTTTATTTTGGGATAGCCTCTTTATTTAAATTTAATTCTGATATTCTGTTTGCGAAGGTATTATTATTTCATGTACCATTTTGGGTCACCACAGTTTGTTTTACCTGCAAAACTTCCATCGATAATAGTAAAGTCATATTGACTGGGATCTTTGAAAAGGTCAGTCTCACCACCGTCATAAGTAATCAAGTCGTTTATTTTGTTACCTGTGATTTTCATGTCATTCGTAATATAACTATTGGTAACTTCTACAGGTTTATCATTAGCACGAATTCCCTTGCCTTCAGCCAGTGTACTACCAAAGATACAATTGGTGATTGTTACTCCCTGTGACGGACCGTTACCATTTTTGTCACAATCCAATAGATAGTCACCGCTACCTAAAAGTTTACTGAATGTACAATCAGACAATATTAAGGACGTAAAGTCTGTGTTTCTACTGTACACTAAACATTTTCCGCTATAGACAATGGTTGTTTTACTGAATTCGATATTTTCAATCTTTCCTTTGCCTTTACTTGCGTCTACATGTATAAGACTGTAAGTTCTTGCATCTGCTCCATATACTATACAGTTTTCAAATTTTACGAGATTGATAATTTTCTCATCAGACCCCTGCAATCTTACTGGAGTGTTTTTGAAGCCATGGATGAAACTATTGCTGAATTCAATAGCCCCAACAGTAGCAGCTTTTGACTGGTTGAAGAGATAATCATTGGTTGTATTATTACCGTCTGCTTTTCTACCGGAACCTGTAATTTCTACATTCTCAAATTTGATGAAGCTGTGAGTTCCTGCAATATCAATACCCTTGACACCAATGATGGCTTGTGTTTCTCCTGGTAAACCGAAGAATGTTACAGACATGCCGTCAGGGATGTTTATATTGTTTTCGTTGTAATAAGAACTTCCGGCAGGCAATGCAATGTTTACAGTCTGGTAGCCTGCTTCAGCCATTGTAGTGAACAGGTCATTGTTCAGGGAATCACCTGCTTGCAAGAAAGCTGTATGGTCAGCATCAGGTACTTTGGCTGTTGTTGTAAAATCTATGACACCGCGTTTTGATTCCTTATTATAAAGAATTGCAGTATAAGATGTAAGAGGGGTCAGACCATCTATAACAATGGTGCCATCTTCCAGATTAGCAGAAGTCAAAATAATACTCTTTACTACAGTTCCGTTAGTGTCTATAATTTCGATGCGGTCAGCAGTGGAATTTGCAGGCCAGTATAGCGTTATCTTGTCATGGCTAACTGAGAATTTCTCAAAGATTTGCTCGGTACGAGTCTTGAATGAGAAATCGCTCATATATCCCCATTTAGATTCCGGAGTATTGGAAGAAAATGCCTTCATACGAATAAAATACTTGCTGTCACTGTATAAACCTTCCAAAGTGTAGGGAGATTTAGTGATAGATTTGTCTTCGCCGTATATAATTGATCCTTTGCCAGTTCCCATAGCTACATCATCGTATAAACTATCCAAACTGATTTCAATAATATAATATTCAGTTCCTGGAGTGGTAGACCATGTGAGTTCAGCATCTGTAGCATTAGCTGATACACTCATTTTGGGTACACTGAACAGTCTGTTATAAGATGAATCAGTAGTCCAGTCGTTTGCATCGTCACAAGATATAGTGGCGAATGCTGTCAGGAGCATGAATGCACCTGATAAGGCTATATATTTTAGTTTATTTGCTTTCATAACCGTTGTTTTTATGATGTTAGAATCCATAAGAGTTCTGTAACGTTCCATTAGAGTCGGATATTGTAGTGGCTCCGATCGGGAATACGTGTCTGTTGATAACCGGAGTGTTCAAACCTGCACTGATGTATGGCAGATTATCCACAACATTGCTACCGGTTTCTTCGTTCTCAGAGCCCCAGAAGTTTACGCTTTTATAGTCAGTAGTGACTTGTGGCTCTTCGTACCAGCAGATACTTTCGGGATCAATTTCTCCCGGTTTGTCAGCTTTCATTTTATAGTATAACTTTTTAGGGGCTACCTTGATGAGTTCTTTATAAGCAGCTTTAGCCTCTTCTATTTTTTGTGAGAGTAATCCCCAACGTATCAAGTCCCATTTACGGATAGCTTCACCTGCAAATTCCCAGGCACGTTCGTCAACGAGTGCATTGAAAAATTCATCACCACTACTTAAACTATTGACATAGCTGATTGCTTCAGCTTTGTGTGTTTCGGCAAATGCGCGGCTGCGTACTTCTTCAAAAGCTTTTCTTGCGCTTAAGCCACATGTAGGTCCAACAGCATCAGCACCTTGAAGCTCATTCAGTGCTTCTGCATATAGTAATAATACGTCAGAATATCTCATGATAACATTGTTGATACCTGTAGCTACTTTGTCAGCGGATGCTCTTGCTGCATTCAGCCATTTGTCTGTCATCTTGCGGGGATCCCATTTTGCTAAGTATATACCAAATGGAGAATTTCCCTGCATTGTTTCAATAGTATTGCCATTATCTCCTTCTCTGATATCGAAATTGGCAAAAGTTAAATCACGGCGTTGGTCATTTTTATTAAAGCTCCAGAAGAAGGGAGCTGTAACTTTTACTTTACCACTTGAGTTACCTTTTGCTCCGTAGTAAGTTGTTTTTCCGTTGATGCGGACACCGATGGTATATCCCATTTCTCCGGAGAAACTTACGCCATGTGCTACTTCATATAAATTCTCCTGATAAGTCTGATCTAAAGTTAGCTGGTTCAGTAGATACCATTCGTTTTCATAAGAAGGGTTAAGCTTGTGATAACCGCTGGCAATAATGGCATCTAAGTGTTTCACAGCAAGAGTATAGAGCTCTCTACGTTTTTCTGTGCCCGGACGTTGTGTTGGATAAGTTGCATCGCAATCAGGCATATTTTCATAACCGGATTTAGAACTTTCGCGGATAGAATATCCGGCGTATGTCATGGCGATGCGGGCTAACAAGCCATGGGCAAATCCTTTAGTCATTTTCTCTGTAGTATAGCCGGAAGTTCCTGCCCAAGGCAGATATCCGATTGCTTCTTCCAGATCCGTAATTAGGCGTTCCATGATAACATCACGGTCTGTTTTGCCTAAATAGATGTTAGAGCCGTCGGTATTGGTGGTTTCAAACTTCATAGGTACATCTCCGTAAGTACGGATTAAATCCAGATAAAGCATGGCACGCAATGTCAGTGCTTCTCCTTTGAACATCAACATCTTGCTTCTGGAAGCATTGCCTTCGGCAATCAGTGCACTACCTTCTATACCTTCAACTACAATGTTGGCATTTTCAATGGCTTCGTACATACCTTTCCAGTTATTATTGAGTTTTGACCAACTCAACTGCGGATTGTAGTTGCATGTACCTCGTTCATTATTAGAATTAGAGTTGGTTGCACCCAATCCGTCTACCAATTCAATATCTGAGTTCATTCCGAAATGGATAGGTACTGACTGTACATAGGTTTCATCTTTGGTGAGACCGGCATATACCTTATTTAAGGCTTGTTGGGTGTAGGTGGTTGAATTGAATACAGCATCTCCGGTCATTTCAGAAGGAGAGGTTTGATCTAGGAAGTCGGAACAAGAAGTGAGAATTATCGCACCTATTCCTACTATTGCAAATGATTTAAATATTTTTTTCATAATTCTTCTCTGTCTTTAAAATTAGAATGTAACATTGATACCTCCTACGAATGAACGGCTCTTAGGATATGCAGCATAATCGATACCCGGGGTCATAGGGGTGCTTGTACAACAATCTACTTCAGGATCGGTGCCTGAGTACTTGGTAAAGCAATGTAGATTGTATCCTGTAACATAAATACGGATATTTTGTATATTCAGTTTGCTTACAAACAGTTTAGGTAATGTATAACCGATTGTAATGTTATTGACGCGCAGGAAAGAACCATCTTCTACAGCCCAGTCAACGAGTGGCATAACCGTAGCGGCAGCAGGATTCCAAATGCTTGATCCTGTATTTACTTCGTTCAGACGGTTGATAGTCCATGCTTCACCATTTGCTTTGATAGAAGCGCTGCTCAGCAAGTTGGTACCTGTTGAAGGATCAATCCAGGAATAGCGATTGGCAGAAGTAAAATGATCATTGATATTCCAGTTCTTGGATGAACCACTATAAAAACTTGATCCCAGTTTGGTTGCATTCACAATCTTGTTTCCGAGTGAGTAGTTAAAGAAAGCTGTAAAGTCAAAACCTTTCCAACGGGCATTCAGACCAAAACCTCCGGATACGGTAAGTCCGGTATTTCCTAAACGTTCTTTCTTATATTCACCATCCTCATTCGCTTTCAGCTTAATGGAACCGGGATATACTTTGCCACCAATAAGAGAGCTACAGTCGTTAACTCCTGCTTTCAGGGCGTAGGTTCCTTTTTCTGCGTCGAAGGTAAAATCATCAGCGGTATAGAAACCATCTGTCTTGTAACCGTATACTTCGCCTAAACGTCCGCCTTCTTCCACTAAGAAGTCCTCGATACCTGCTGCGGCTGTTCCTGCCCAGCTACTGCTTTGCCAGAATGAACTGCCATTTAATTTGTCAATCTTGCCGCGGTTGTATGAGATGTTGAAATTGAAATTCAAGCCGAAATCTTTGGCATCCACTAATACAGCATCCAATTGGAGTTCTACACCTTTGTTAGATGTCTGACCCATGTTCTTGTATTGGTAAGAATAACCGGAACTGGAAGCAATAGTCGTTTTCATCAACAAGTCTTTCGTTGTATTCCAATATACATCAATAGCACCGGACAGGCGATTATTAAAGAAGCCAAAGTCAATACCGGCATTGCGTGAGACGGTTGTTTCCCACTTTAATCCGGGATTGGAGAGTACATTACCGTGTTTCAATACGACTGCTGTTGTTTCATCAAAATAGATACCTTTTTCGGAAGTTCCGGCAACCGAATAAGTGGTGTACATAGAACCACTTGGGATACGATTGTTACCTGCTGTACCATAACTCACGCGAAGCTTCAGATTGGATAACCATTCTTTGGCATTATTCATGAAAGCCTCATCGTAGATGCGCCATGCGATAGCTCCTGAGGGGAAATAGCCCCATTGGCTGCCTTTGGCAAATTTACTGGAACCATCGGCACGCATTGTGAATGTGAACAAATATTTATCCATCAGTGTGTAGTTGGCACGTCCGAAGAATGAAAGCAAGTTATCTTTAATGCCAATATAAGTGCTGGTAGGGAGCGCTGTTCCGTTACCGAGAGCAGCAAGAATTTCTTTAGTTGTTGCATCTTTACTGAAATCTACGGAGGTTACATATTTTTTTGTATCCTGAGAAGTAGAGACTTCATGTCCGATCATGACATTGAGCCGGTCACGTCCATTAAATAACTTCTTGTTTTCGTATGTCAATGTATTGGCATTTCTCCAGTTTTTATTGTCTGAATTTGTCAGATATGCTTGTGGAAGACCACCATGACCGAATTTGGAGTTTGCTGTCGCTTTATATCCCCATACTTGGTCTGTATCATCAAATTTCCAGCCATATCCGAATTCACTTCTGAACTTTAATCCTTTCAACGGTTCCCAGTTTATACCTACGTTGTAGTCCTGACGGAATCTTCTTTGCTGTTTATAGGTTGCATCTACGCGCTCCAATGGGGTGTAACGCGCATTCGTACTGTTTTCATCATCCTCGGAATCTTCATTTAATGCCTTTACCGGTGCATGAGTGATGGCACGGGCTACTAATGAGTATGCTTTACTGCTTTCATTATCGGCACCCCCGCTCAGACCGTCTATTTTCTGTTGTATCAGACGGGCATTGAAATCAAGGCTTAACCATTTGTTGATTTCCGTATTGATTTTAGCATTGATGTTGTTTTTGGAGTATCCGGAGCCTCTCATGATACTCTTTTCATCATTACGTGCGTAGCTGATGTTGAATTTGGTAGATTTAGTACCGCCGCTTACGCTGATGTTGTATTGCTGTTGATTACCTGTACGACCAAATAATTGATCTTGCCAATTTGAACCTTCTTTGGATTTGTAGATTTCCAGATCTTTATATGCACCGTAAGATGTACCTGACTGATCCAATTCGTATTGATAAAGGCTGAATTCATACGGGTCCAATACACCTACTTGTTTGATTACGTTGCGGAAGCCATAAGATGCACCGAAGTTAACTTGTGTTTTTCCTTCTGCACCGGATTTAGTAGTTATAATAATAACACCGTTGGCACCACGTGCACCGTAGATTGCTGTGGAAGAAGCATCTTTTAGTACGTCTACAGATTGGATATCTGTGGGAGCAATATCACTGATACTGGATACCGGAAAACCATCTACGATATAAAGAGGCGAGTTATCTTGTGAAAGAGAACCACCACCGCGTACACGGATTTTGATATCTGCATCAGGTGAACCTTCAGTTGTTGTAATCTGAACACCGGCCATCTTACCTTGTAATGCTTCTGATGCGCTTGATACAGGTATAGATTCCAATTGTTTGGCACTGACAGAGGCGACCGATCCGGTCAAGTCTTTCTTTTGTACTGTACTTTAGCCGATAACCACAACCTCTTCCAAAGCTTGTGCATCATCTTCCATAACAATGTCAACTTTAGTTTTACCTTTTAAGGCTATTTCCTGAGATTTCATTCCCACATAAGAAAATACTAATGTGGCATTGGCGGGAACATTAAGGGAAAAATTACCATCAATATCGGTAATAGTACCATTACCGGCATTTCCTTTCTCTACTACGGAAGCACCGATAACGGTTTCTCCCGTCTTGTCTGTCACAGTACCTGTTACGGCTACATTTTGCGCTGATACGCTAAGCGATATCACGGCTACTAAAAAGAATAGTAACGCGGCGCGCATGTTTTTCATCTTGTTAGACATTCTTTGCATGTTATTAATTTAGTATGATTTTTTTCGTTAGTGTGTTCGTGCACACTGTTAATTCTTTGCTGCAAATGTATAGGGATGTAAAAAGATAAATGTGTAATATCTGTTTTTAGGGTAGTATTTTTTGTTATTTGCTGTCTAATATGCTTTTGTGAATAACCTATATGATGTTATATAACAGAAAAGAGGGGAATTTATTGTTCCCCTCTTGACACTTTAACATATGAACGGCTCACTTAAGTCGTTGTCTCTATGTTTTTAATAACTATTTATTTTGTTGCTCTTTTGATGTTAGGATGTACTCTTTGCCTGCACTTGTTTCAATATCATAGACGTAAGTCTGTGCATATTCCGGTATGCAAATTGGAGCATTAGCGGCAATTAATGGCTTGCGGATGCCCTGTGGGTGCAAAAGCGGGTTGTCTGACACTTTTTGCGTAGTTGGGCTCAATTTTTCCCCATTCAAATACAAGGGAGTCTGGGTGCGGATACGGAGTGTACCACCAATATTGGAGGCTATAACGGCGGTTTGTAACTTACCGTTTTCCCACTTCATTTCATTCACAGTAAATCCACCACGGCAACGGATACCTTTCAGAGTTCCTTCTTTCCATACGTCGGGCAAAGCAGGAAGAAGATGGATGGCACCGTCATGGCTCTGGACTAACATTTCGGCAATACCGGCAGCACAGCCAAAGTTACCATCAATTTGGAAAGGCGGGTGGGCATCGAACAGGTTTGGATAGGTGCCTCCATTTTGCCCCTTTTCGTCAGTGGTGGGGTGAAGTTGGTCTGTAATCAGTTTATAAGCATGGTTACCATCCAGCAGACGAGCCCATAAGCAAACTTTCCATCCCATCGACCAGCCCGTAGAATGGTCACCACGTCCAATCAAAGACTTCTTGGCAGCTTCAAACAGGACAGGGGAATGGTAGGCGCTGATCTGGCGTCCTGGATACAGTCCCCAGAGGTGAGAAATATGACGGTGACGATCTTTGGGGTTATCCCAGTCGTGCATCCACTCCTGTAACTGCCCCCAACGGCCTACTTGCATCGGTGCTAAATTATTGACAACAGTCTGCAGGCTGTCGGTGAAAGCGGTTGTTTCGTTCATTAGTTTGGCTGCGGAAATGGTGTTGTAGAAAAGATCGTAAACCATTTGGTTGTCCATAGTGGTGCCGGCAACAACGACAAATGTGCGTTGTCCATTTACTGCAGGACTATTTTCAGGAGAATAGGAGGGAGCAACTACTAACCAATTGTTCTCCGGTTCGCGTACCAAAAAGTCGAGATAGAACTCACAGGCACCACGCATCAAAGGATATGCTTCAGAGAGGTAGTTCTTATCGCCGGAGAATAGATACCGATCCCAAAGATGCTGGCAGAACCAGGCATTGCAGGTA
>ERZ780067.582-NODE-582-length-12206-cov-6.41165_pt1 | contig 12206 bp, 8 predicted proteins | sample MGYA00511841_ERZ780067 | MGnify/ENA primary metagenome ERZ780067 (study PRJEB29588, sample SAMEA2143295) | human gut metagenome | biome: human gut; feature: human-associated habitat; material: faeces | place: Denmark | collected 2008/2010 ... | reverse complement strand
AAGAACTTATTTGGATGGGGAATATCGGAAGAATTGATGAGTGCTTATAAACGGGAATTAGCTCATGTTTATAGGATGGCAAGTGCTAAAAGGATGCTGTTTATAAAGCGTAAAGGCACTCATTAAAAAATGGTGCTGAATGAGTGCAGCCGTGATATGCGCGGAGATATTGGTGAACTGAAAAAGAAGTATGGAATCTACTATTGATGATTATTTTACAATTTCGGATAATGCCGGAATACTTGAAGAAAAGCGTTTGACAGGATATAATCGTGATGATATAATGTTTTTCGTTGACGGATCATTAGCTCAGTTGGTAGAGCACCTGACTCTTAATCAGGGTGTCCGGGGTTCGAACCCCTGATGATCCACCAGACATGATACCCGAGGTTATGATGGCTTCGGGTTTTTGTTTTTTCATAATTTGTTGGAGTTTTTAATATCTTTGTAAAAGGTTTTGGCAAAGTTGATAATTGCTGCGGAGGGATTTGCGAAGGAAGGGGTCTTTCTGCATTTATGCAGCAGGTATGATAGAATATAAAAAATATTTCGGAAGAGGTGCGGTATGAGATACAGAAGTACACGAAGTGAAGAAAAAATTTCTGCGCCCCAGGCATTGCTTCAGGGATTGGCAAAAGATGGCGGGCTCTATGTTCCTGAAATGCTGCCGGCGCCTTTTATTGAATATAATTCTTTAAGGGATTTGTCATATAAGGAATTGGCCAGCTTTGTTCTTAAACGTTTTTTGACAGATATTCCTGAAAATGATTTGAAGAAACTTACAGATGCGGCCTATACGGGAACATTTGACGCAAAAGAAATTGTGCCCGTAAAACGTATGACAGATGCTTTTTCTGTGGCGGAAATGTTTTATGGCAGGACTTGTGCTTTTAAGGATCTGGCGCTTTCTTTGTTCCCTTATCTGCTTGTATGGGCAAAGGCGCAGGAAAATGATGGAAAGCAGATTTTAATCTTAACGGCTACTTCAGGTGATACAGGGAAAGCAGCGTTAGAGGGATTTCGTGACATTCCCGATATCAATATTATGGTATTTTATCCGTCTGATGGAGTGAGCCCTCTTCAAAAGGATCAGATGCAGAAGCAGTCCGGTAATAATGTAAGGGTGGCAGGTATTGATGGTAATTTTGATGATGCCCAGAGTGCATTAAAACGCATTTTTATGAGTGGCTTGAGAGAAGAAGCATCAGAAAAGGGTGTTTTGTTTTCCAGTGCTAATTCGATTAATATTGGCCGGTTGTTGCCGCAGATCATCTATTATGTATGGATCTGGCTTCAATTGAGAAAGAACCATTCGATTGGAGAAAATGAGCGGTTTAATGTGGTAGTTCCTACAGGAAATTTTGGAAATATTCTGGCCGGGTGGATGGCAAAAGAAATCGGTGTTCCCCTTGGGCAGCTGATTTGTGCTTCCAATGAAAATAAGGTACTTACAGATTTTTTCGAAACAGGCGTGTATGACATCAATCGCGAGTTTTATCTGACGGAATCACCATCTATGGATATCCTTATTTCTTCTAATTTTGAGCGTTTCCTGTACTATGTACTTGGTTCTGCTGATAAAGTGGCAGCAGCCATGAAAGCATTGAACAAGGAAGGGCGATATGCGGTATCGGAAGAAGAATTAGCAGACGCTCTTGGTGAAATTACAGGAGGATGGGCCTCTTCCGAAGATATGAAACGGGCGATGAAAGCAGTTTACGAATCTTATGACTACCTTATGGATCCTCATACTGCAGTGGCTTATGCAGTTTATCACAGACTTCGTTGCGAAGGGAAGATAGAAAGACATTCTCATACAGTCATCATCAGCACAGCACATCCATATAAATTTCCCGGTATAGTAGCGGAGATTCTCGGTTTAGATGAAACAGGTACATCCTATGATGTTCTTCGGCGCATTGAAAAGAAAACAGGGATTCCTATTCCTTTTCAGTTGGGAGATTTGGAAATGAAGGAAAAACGTTTTATCGATACAATTGGAAAAGATGATGTGGCTGATGCAGTTAGTGAATACATGGATGATATTATGAATATAAGGATGCGAAATGAATAAGGCGGATTTGGAAGAGAAGCAGGAAAGACGGATGCGTTATGGATTCCTGGCACTTTTGCTTTTGGTGTTGGGAGGGATCCATTTTATGGATCCTGCTTTTTATCCAACAGTTTATCAACTGTCCAAAAGTGGAGATTTGGGCGGTACTATTACCTATTTAAGAGGGTTTGGTGTTTATGCCGTTTTTGTCAGCTTTTTTATTGATGTCGTTATCAATATTGTTGGATTTCTTCCGTCTATTTTTATTTCTACTGCCAATGGCCTGATTTTTGGTTTGTTTTGGGGGACGATGATTTCATGGCTGGCAGAAACATTAGGCGTCATGATTTCTTTCTGGGTTATGCGTGTTCTTTTCCGAAGTCTGGCAAAGCGGGTGATTGAACAGAGTAAGACTTTAACTGCTTTGGATTCCTACGATTCTTGGCAGGCGGTGGCGGCAGCGAGAGCGATTCCTTATATGCCCAATGGCCTTGTCACAGCAATCTGTGCTTTATCCGGCATGTCATTTCGCTCTCATATGGCGGGTAGTTTGCTTGGTAAGCTGCCGTCAGTGGCACTTGAGGTGATTGTTGGGCATGATGTGGTCCATCTGGGGGAACATTCTTTGCGTCTGACTATCATTATTATTGTTGTTTCCGCCGTGTATGGAGCCGTATGGTGGTATATGAAAAAGAGAAAGAATAGAGAGAGGGATATATAAATTTGTTTTAAAGCAATCTAAATGAAAATTGAATTGAACTGTAAAAGCCAGACATCCTTTAAAGGTATATAAAATAATATTGAGACAATAAAAAGTTTTCTTTGATTAACTGCTGGCAGCTTGCGAACTGTGGCTTCATATTGATCATAAGAAGACTTTTTGATATTTTAGCTGTAAGTTGGTATAAAGTTTTAGTGGGTGTTTTATACAGTAGAAAAGAAGATCTCTTTTGCAATACAATAAAGTTGCTAATTCAAGAAAGAAAAGAGGTCTTCTTTATGAATATTATAGAACTTGAACCGTATCTTAGTCCAATAGAAGATGAGATTTCTGAAATACTTCTTAAGGACATCATCAAAAAGGAAATCTTACACACTTCCATGAGTAAAATCATGAACTCTATCAACCGGATCCTAAGTAGGATAGGAGCCACTGTAGCCAAAAAGGTGTTGGAAGGATTAGATGAACGAATTTATGAACAAGAGAAAGAAACGAAAAGATACCGGATAAAAGCGAAGAATAAGGCAAGAAACCTTGTCACCTCTTTTGGGGAAATTTCTTTCAATCGGAGATATTACGAAGATAAACAGACAAGAACCTATGCAGCACTGTTAGATCAGATCCTCGGCATTCCCTGCCTATGCAAGAGTAGAAACCTCCTGTGCGGCGGCCATGATTACCAATGCGACCAAGGAATCCTATGAACAGGCGGCTGCCCACTCTACCATAGCCGCCGTATCAGGACAGACCGTGAGCAATTGCTTGAAGAAAATGGGACACATAACAGGAGAAGAACTCCCCTATCCGAAAAGAGAAAGCAGCGCAAAAACAATCTATATAGAAGCCGATGAAGACCATATTTCTATAGCGAATGGACGAAATCGTGAAATGAAACTGGCCTATGTATATGAAGACAAAGTGGAAGTATCAAGAAACCGAAGGAAGACCGTCGGATTAAGAACCTTTGTCGGTTATGAAAAAGCGGGACGATTCTGGAGCCGTGTAGCACAATATATTTACAGAATCTATGACTCCGACGTGAAGATATACCTTATTGGCGATGGAGGGAAGTGGATAAAAGCCGGGCTGGATATACGGGACAACTGCACATACATATTGGACCGGTTCCATTTAGAAAGATATATACGCCAGATAGGGAAAGAGAATATAAAAGTGATCAAACGGATTCACCATGGGCTAAGAGAAGATGACTACGAAACCTTTAAGAAAGAAGTAGAAATCCAAATAAGGATGCATGAGGAACGGAAAGAAGTCATAGAGAAAAGCTACGTATATATAAAAAGGAACTGGGAACATGCAGTAAACAGCATGAGGTATCCGGAAATAAAGAGCAGCACAAAAGGCCATGTAAGCTCAATCCTTGCAGCAAGACTGACAAGCAGGCCAATGGCGTGGAGTGAAGAATGCTCAAACACGATAGGGCAACTGAGAGGGGATGCGGCCAGCGGAGGTAAGGTACGAAACTATGTAGAAGAAATACTGGAGAAGAAAAGCCATGCCCATACACAAGCCATACAATTAAGAAAGAATGGAATGGAACGAAAGACACGTAAATGCGATTTAGCCAGTGGAGGGAATGAATATATGCTGCCGGGATTGGAAAGTGCCAAATACCGGTCTTTAAGGAACTATTTGGGTAACGGATTTGATTATTGGAATTGAGAGGGATTTTGTGAAAGAGATTTTTACCCACAACAACTTGACACCGTCCCATGCAAAGGCAGGTGTAACGGTGAATTAGGAAAATGGTATAATAAAAAAGGAATTTAAGGCAGGTGAGGATATGTATATTTCTGATGTGAGGATTGAGAATTACCGTACATTCCAAGATGTGACATTTCATTTTGACAGTCGTGCCAATTATATCGTTGGAGATAACAATATCGGGAAGTCTAATTTTCTAAGTTTTTTAAAAACAGTTACTCATGGATATGGATTCCGGGAAGCGGATTTTCTTGATGAGAATAATCCGATACATGTCTTTTTTACTCTTTCCTCTGCAGATATGGGAACAGGGGAATTTGCACATATCGAACTTCGCCAGTTAGTGAGTGAAGTGGTACCGACTCTGATCAATTCTGATACGGGCGAACGATTACCGCTCGAATATATGCGCTGTCTGTTTTATATTGATTATGCCTTAGATGATGTGCCGCGCAACATGGTTACGGATGAAGAGCTTCTACAGATATCTTCCTTATATAAGGATTATCTTTCTGCAGGAGAAGAGACGATTCGAGAGGCGGAAGAACTTTTGGCAAAAAAAGGGCTTCCGGTCAGCTTACCGTCCGATCCTAACTTGGCAGTGGTTAAAATATTGAAAGTTATTTTCACATCAGATAAAGATGCGGCACCGTCCGGTTTTACAATTCGTTTAATGTTTGCGATTGCCTCACATCTGTTGGTTCAGCTTGTGGAAAAAAGAAACAGTAAAGCAATTCCTTTTGAAAATATCATTGTATACAATAAATGGGGAAAACGATTTTTTCCCTTGGTGTTAAGCATCGATGAACCCGAATTGCATCTTCATCCATATCTGCAGAGAGCGGTATTGGCCTTTTTGCAGTCCATTTTAAATAATGAAGAACCTTTTTTTAAAAAACTGATACAAAGAACATTAGGGGTTGACGGACTTGACGGGCAGCTTTTTGTAGTAACTCATTCCACAGATTCTCTGGTAAATGACTATCGGCAAATCATCCGTTTATATTGGAATGAAGAAAAGAAAGTACAGGTGTCTTGCGGAACTACTTTCCATTTCAGCCGTGAAATAGAGAAGCATTTGATAATGCATTTTCCCGAGGTTAAAGAGGCACTGTACTCGCGGTGTACTATTTTAGTAGAAGGTGAAACAGAGTATGGTTCGTTTCCTTATTTTGCGAAGACTTTAGGTATTAATTTTGATTATTATGGAATCTGCCTGATCAATGCCCGTGGTGAAAGCTCTATTACAAAAATTTCCCAGTTGATCCGACGTTTTCATATTCCTACAGTTTGTCTTTATGATAAGGATGTAATGGTTGAAAATCCGAAACCTTATGTTTTTTATACTGACTATATTTGTTATGAAATGGATGTGGTACAGGCTTGTATATCCAGTGGGAGTATTGGCGTTTTGAATCGGGTGATACATTCTGTGGAAGACAGTTCCGATGTGGTAAATTCTTCTCTTGTGAAAAAAGCGGGACAAAAACTTGGCATGGCTCGTGGTTCTTATCCGCCGAGAAAGCTGTCTAATATTTCGAAACGGGATAATCGTTCACTGCAGTTCTACTACTTTGCCTGGCTTTATGGAAATAAAGGGGTCATTGTTGGAAGAGCTATTGGTGAATTTTTAACAGGGAAGGAAATCCCGCCTGCATTTAAGACTGTGATTGAAGCAGCAGTTTCTTATTCAAAGGGAGAAATACTTTAAGGGAAACGGATTCACCAAAATTTAATCGAGTTTATGTTGAAAAAAAGAGTTTGATATTTTAGAATCATAAAGATAACTATTTAGCTGTTTTAATTTAAGGAGGCCGGAATGGGTACAGTTTCGCTACAAGGCCGATCAATTTTAGGGCTGGAAGATTTTAAAGCTGGAGAGATTGAACGGGTGCTTGATGTGGCGGCACAAATGAAAAGAATTGTGTTGTCCGGGAATAAGAAAAAGGATTATCTTAAAGGGAAATCTATTGTTACCGTATTTTCCGAGGCTTCCACCAGGACGCGCAGTTCTTTTGAACTTGCCGGCAAGTATTTGGGGGCGGATGTTGTTAATATTACAAAGAGCGGCAGCTCAATGACGAAAGGTGAAAGCCTGCGTGATACATTGCTTACTGTTTCGGCAATGGGAACAGATGCGGTGATTATTCGTAATTCGTCAGAGGGGGCCGCTCTTTTTGCATCCAAAGTAAAAAGCCCGAAGGTAAAGACACCTTTGATTTTTAATGCAGGTGATGGGGCGCATGAGCATCCCAGCCAGACGTTACTTGAACTTTTTACACTTCGTGAAGCGGGAAAGAAGATCAAGGAAATGAAGTATGCAATTATTGGAGATATTCTTCACTCCCGCGTGGCGAGGAGCGATATTTACGGATTTACGAAATTAGGTGCGGAAGTTCATTTAACAGGACCGCGTACATTGGTGCCTAAAAAGTTAGAGGCCATGGGAGCGATTGTGGATGATAAATTGGAAGATGCTTTAAAAGACGCTGATGCTATTAATATCCTGCGCATTCAGCTTGAAAGAGCAGCAGGCGGTTTTTTCCCGACGACCCGTGAATATGCCCGTTTGTGGGGAATTAATCGGGAACGCTTAGCACTTTGCAAACCTGATGTGGCAATCATTCATCCGGGACCGATGAACCGGGGAATAGAAATTTCTCATGATGTAGCTTATGATGAACAGTCTTGGATTCAGGAAGAAGTGCGGAATGGCGTTGCAGTACGTATGGCATTGTTATATTTAACGCTGACGGAGGGAAAAGACATTGAAACTGATTATTAAAAATGGGACCATTATAAATCCTGTCCATCATCAACATGAGAAGGGTGATGTGGTGATTGAAGATGGAAAAATCGTGTCTTTGGGAGGCATAGCTGATGTGCCCGGCGCAGAAGTATATGATGCGGAAGGTTTTTTTGTAACGCCAGGCCTGATTGATATGCATGTCCATCTTCGTGAACCTGGGCAGGAAGCAAAAGAAGATATCCATACAGGAACACAAGCAGCCGCCGCAGGTGGGATCACTCATGTGGTGACAATGGCAAATACAAAACCGGTTATTGATAATATGGCTGTCCTTCGGGCAGTACAGAAGCGGGTTGAAGAGGATGGTGTAGTAAAAGTCAGCATTATCGGTTCCGTATCGAAGGGACTGAAAGGGGAGCAGTTGTCTGAAATGGGGGATTTATCTGCTGCTGGCGCGGTGGCGTTCTCTGATGATGGACATTATGTAGAAAATGCCAATTTCATGCGGCGTGCGATGGAATATGCAGGGCAGCTTGGAAAAATGATTATCGACCATGCAGAAGATATGACGATGTGCGGTGATGGATTTATGAATGAGGGTATCATTTCTTATCAGATGGGAGTGGCTGGGAGGCCGGCTGTAGGGGAGGATATCGCGGTGTCGCGAGATTTGCTCCTTTCACAGTTAACGGGATGCCATATCCATATTGCTCACGTAAGTTCCGCAAAAGCGGTGGAATTGATTCGAGATGCAAAAAAGAAAGGGATTGATTGTTCTACAGAAGTGACAGCGCAGCATTTATATTTCACTGACGATTATTTGAAAAATTATGAATCCGCTTTTAAGATGGCGCCTCCTATACGGACGGAAAAGGATCGGCAGGCATTGATTAACGGACTGCTTGATGGAACGATTGACGCTATTATGACGGATCATGCGCCTCATGCTGACGAGGAAAAGGATGTGCCTTTTAACTGCGCGCCGAATGGAATTGCAGGGCTGGAAACATCTTTGGCATCAACATTGACCGTCCTTTATCATACCGGTAAGATGTCTATCGATCGCATTGTCGAACTGATGGCGGTTAATCCTGCGAAACTTCTCCATATTTCCGGTGGTGTGCTGGAAGAAGAAGGAACAGCGGATATAACTGTTATTGATCCTGACAAAGAGTGGGTAGTCCGTGGAAATGAGTTATATACAAAGTCTCTCTTTACGCCATATGAAGGGATCAGCCTGAAGGGAAAGGCTGTTCTTACGATAGTGGATGGGGAGATTGTTATGAAAGGAGGAAAGGTGGTTAAATGAGGGGCCTGCTGGTTTTAGAGAATGGCGTTCGATTTAAAGGGGATTTGTTGGGGTCAACAGAGGGAATTGGCGAACTTGTTTTTAATACGGGAATGACAGGATATCAGGAATGTTTTACCGATCCTTCTTACGAAGGGCAGATTCTTGCGTTGACGTATCCCTTGATTGGCAATTACGGCGCTAATAATGAATTTATGCAGAACAGCAAACCTGCAGCTACTGGGTATGTCTTGGATCAAATTACGATTCATCCGAGCAATTGGGAATGTAAAGAAACGATTGCTGATTTTATTGAAAGATATAATGTGCCGTGTCTCTACAATGTGGATACTCGTGCAGTTACCCGTGCCGTACGAAAATACGGTGTCATGAAAGCGATTATTGTCAGAGCCGATACTGATGAAAAAATAATTCAGGAGAAATTGGCGAAAGAGCTTCATCGGGATCAGGTTGAAAGAGTAACGGCTGATAAGCCTTATATCTATGGTCATGGGACACATAAGGTATCTTTGCTTGATTGCGGTCTTAAGAAAAACATCTTAGTCAGCCTTGCTAAAAACGACTGTACTGTAACCGTATATCCCTGCCATACCACTGCAGCAGAAATGCTTGCGGATAACCCTGATGGTATATTTCTGAGTCCTGGTCCGGGGGATCCTCTCGATGTACCTTATGTCATCAGTACGGTTAAGGAATTGATCGGGAAAAAACCGATTTTCGGCATCTGCCTTGGTATACAGATGCTTTCTCTGGCATTGGGAGCGCATACTTTTAAGCTGCCTTTCGGGCACCGCGGATCAAATCATCCGGTGAAAGATCTGCGTACAGGGCGTGTCTATATTACCAGTCAAAACCATGGGTATGCTGTTTCTGATGAGGGCCTGCCGGAATGTATAGAAGTGACTCACAGAAGTGTCAATGATGGAACGATTGAAGGGTTCTGCCATAAAACTCTGCCGATTCAGGCAGTACAGTACCATCCGGAAGCATCACCGGGACCGACGGATAATTTTTACCTGTTTAAAAAATTTGTAAAGGCAATGGAGGATGCAAAAAGATGACAAAAAAGAATGTAAAGAAAGTCTTAGTCATTGGTTCCGGTCCTATTGTCATCGGTCAGGCGGCTGAATTTGACTATGCGGGGACACAGGCCTGCCGTTCTTTAAAAGAAGAAGGGATGGAAGTTATTCTTGTCAATAGCAACCCGTCAACCATTATGACAGATGTGGATATTGCGGATCGTGTCTATATCGAACCAATTACATTGCCTTTTGTGACGGAAGTTATAAAGAAGGAACGTCCTGATGCTCTACTTGCCACCTTGGGCGGGCAGGTCGGCTTAAATATGGCGGTGGATCTTTCAGAGGCAGGCGTCTTAGAAAAATATGGTGTGGAATTGCTTGGCTCTTCGCTCCATGCTATCAAGCATGCGGAAGATCGTGAGCTGTTCAAGCGCGCGATGAATGAAATCCATCAGCCTGTTCCTGAAAGCGGTATTTTTGATGAACTGGAACCGGCAGTAACTTTTGCTGATAAAATCGGCTATCCTGTTATTATTCGTCCTGCATATACGCTCGGGGGCACAGGCGGCGGTATCGCCCATGACCGCTATGAAATGGAGGAGATTTCCAATCGTGGTATTAAATTATCCCCTATTAATCAGATTCTGGTAGAACGCAGTGTGGCTGGTTGGAAAGAAGTGGAGTTCGAAGTGATGCGTGACAGTGCAGATAATTGCATTATTGTCTGTGCTATGGAAAATATCGATCCTGTCGGCGTCCATACAGGAGACTCCATCGTTGTGGCGCCGACACAGACACTAACAGATGGTCAGTACCAAATGTTGCGTACCGCTTCTTTAGATATTATTCGTTATCTCCAAATTGAAGGCGGCTGTAATGTGCAGTATGCGCTGGATACGAAAACAAATAATTACTATGTAATCGAAGTGAATCCCCGTGTCAGCCGTTCTTCCGCGCTGGCATCCAAGGCGACGGGCTATCCGATTGCGAAAGTGGCGGCGAAGATTGCTTTGGGGATGCATCTTGATGAAATCACGAACAGTATTACAAAGAGTACGAAAGCATGTTTTGAGCCGTCTATTGATTACATAGTCGTTAAATTCCCCCGATGGCCTTTTGAAAAGTTTACCCTGGCGGATCGTTCAATTGGGACGCAGATGAAAGCCACTGGGGAAGTCATGGCACTTGACCGTACTTTGGAAGGGGCTCTGTTGAAGGCACTCCGGTCATTGGAGGTAGGAGAAGGCTACCTTCACTTGAAAAAATTAGATGGGCAATCCTTATATGACATCCGTTGTCTTTTGAGTCGAATTGATAATGAACGTCTCTTCGTCCTGGCAGAAGCACTTCGTCGTGGTATTGAACCGGAAGAGATCAATAGGATCACCAAGATCGATTTGTTCTTTATTTACAAAATCCAAAATATTATCAGGATGGAACGCCGACTGCTTAAAGAAGGGCTGACGGAAGAAACATTAAAAGCGGCGAAACGCATACAGATGCCTGATCCGGCTATTGCCCACTTTGCAGAAATCTCTATAAAAGATGTAGAAAACTTCCGGAAGAAATTTAATTTGCATCCCGACTATAAAATGGTAGATACTTGTGCCGCTGAGTTTGAATCTTACACTCCTTATTATTATTCTACTTATAGTAGTGAAGATGAGGTGAAACCGCAGGGAGAAAATGCGGTCATTGTTTTTGGATCCGGACCAATCCGTATCGGACAGGGAATCGAATTTGACTATTGCTCTGTTCATGCTTCCTGGGCATTGCGAGGAGCGGGGAAGAAATCTATTGTTATCAATAATAATCCGGAAACTGTATCTACGGATTTTGATACATCAGACTCTCTGTATTTTGAACCGCTCTCGGAAGAAGATGTACTGGAAATTATTGAAAAAGAAAAGCCGGAAGGCGTTATTTGCCAGTTTGGGGGACAGACAGCAATTAATTTAGCAACGCCTATGGCAAAAAGGGGAATCCGTATTATCGGCTCCTCTAATGAAAGTATAGATATGGCGGAAGACCGTGAACGCTTTGATACACTTATGGGACAGCTCGGTATAGCAAGACCGAAAGGCTGTCTTGTAGAAAGTGTGGAAGAAGCTATGGAAAAAACACAGGATTTGGATTATCCGCTTATTGTACGGCCCAGTTATGTGCTTGGCGGCCGTGCGATGCAGATCGTTTATGATCAGGCTGAACTGCGCCAGTATCTGAAGGAGGCCGTTGTAGCTTCTCATGAACATCCGGTCCTTATTGACCAGTACATGGTTGGCCGAGAAGTAGAAGTGGATGCGATTTCTGATGGTATTGATGTATGCATCCCGGGAATTATGGAACAAATTGAACGTTCCGGTGTTCATTCCGGCGATTCTATTGCTGTTTATCCGCCTCAGCATCTAACACAGGAAACGATAGAGACTTTGACCGATTACACACGGAAAATTGCGCGAGCGATGAATGTTAAGGGCCTTATCAACATTCAGTTCATTGTTGTCGGTAATAAAGTTTATGTTATTGAAGTGAATCCGCGTGCCAGCCGTACGGTTCCCTTCATGAGCAAGATTACAGGAATCAACATGGTGGAGCATGCAACGCGAATTGCGCTTGGCGAATCTTTG
>ERZ780067.581-NODE-581-length-12214-cov-6.4947_pt1 | contig 12214 bp, 8 predicted proteins | sample MGYA00511841_ERZ780067 | MGnify/ENA primary metagenome ERZ780067 (study PRJEB29588, sample SAMEA2143295) | human gut metagenome | biome: human gut; feature: human-associated habitat; material: faeces | place: Denmark | collected 2008/2010 ... | reverse complement strand
CGGCCGGCTGTGCCGGGGCTGCCGCGGCCTTGCGCCAGAACTCCGTCTTGTTCAGGCGCGGTTTGCTCTGACGCAGGCGGTGGCTGTTGCTGGTTTCGATACACTGCCGAAAAGCGTTCATGATGGCGCAGTTGTTTGAATATTCCGCCTGCTTTTCGGTAGTGAGGTGGCGACCGTCGGCCAGCACATAGTCCGCGTAAAATTGCATGGCCTGTCCGTCGGGTGTGATTGTGTCCATAAATGGCTTGCTGTCGGCTTTTTCCTGTAAATCGGGGTAACGGCGGTAAACTTCCGTGCGGTATTTCAGCGGCAGGCTTTCAACGGCAAACAACGCGGGTGTATCATAACAAGCACGACGTACTTGTTTCAACTTGCCACGATGGCGGAGCAATTTCAAATTGCTTTCCGTCATTATGCCAGCCATTAGCTCGGCGTGACTTATGCAAAGTGTGTCACCGTAATACTCCATAACTACATCGCTTGCGCCTCTGCCTGTATGGCTGAAAGCTGGTCTATCGTTACATTGTCATAGCCTTTCACCACATCGCCGTCTTTGATGATGTCCACCCGCCCTGTGTTCTTGTCGCATTCCAACATCACACCGTTGGGGAAATACTGCCGCATGAAATTATCGGCATCGTGCATCGTTTCCATTGCAGGGGAGGCAACCATCAGAATGCCGCCGCGCTGCTGTGCCAGATGGCGGATTTTGCAGGCTCGGGGACTGTTACCGCCCCTTTCCGCAAAGGTCAAGGCGCGCCAAACAGCCATTTTCGTTGTCCTGAACGTCCTAATTAGGAACTCGCGGTTCTCTTTTGTTACTGCTATGTACTTTTCCATGTCCCTGTTTATTTCAGATTATCGTTGATATACTGCATATCCTCACTCCAAAGGGGAAGCCCCATTCTGATTTTGCAAAGCGTTACTTGCTTTTGTCCGACTAATTTCACGGCCTTGCTATAAAAATCAGTGTCGTTATATGCGCTGGCCTTGCCGATAAGGAACTCCGCAAGTTCTTCCTGCTCTTTCTTTACGGCTTTTTTCAAGAAACTGAGTTCTACGTCCATTCCACCAACGCGCCTGCCAATCTCTTTCAAGCATTGGCGCAGTTCGATATGGTCGTTCGCGCCATCATAGGCACACATGGCTCTCATCTCCTTGCAGAACTCGTCCTTGCCCATGTTTCCAGCAGCCATGTAGAGGTTTTCAACCAAATGGTAATCTTCCGCTGTTATCAATCTTCGTGTGCGCTCTTCAAATTCTTTCTGTGTCATTGTCCTTTTGCTTTTTAGTGAAACATTCTTCGGTCTCGGCCTTTTTTCGTATCTTTGACCGCTGTGTTATTTGTTACACGCTGCAAATATCGCGATTTCTCACGAATAAACAAAATAAAATCGCGATAAATATCGAAATTATTAGATTATATTATGTATGAACGAAACAATTCACGATAGAATCGGGACGTTAGTCCAAGAATATGGAGATGGTAAGAATACCGTATTTGCCAATAAGATAGGCGTCAGTGAAGGTAATATACGTGGTTACATCAAAGGCATTATGCCGAAAGCTGATGTCCTCGAAAAAATCGTGAAAACTCTCGATGTAAATGCAATGTGGCTACTCACAGGCATAGGTCACATGCGCGTAAGTAATTTAGATATAAGTGCACCTGTACTTATTTCCGATAATGACAGGCTTGCAACCGTGTTACAACAGTTTGATGTATTCATCCAAAAAAAAGACATGCAAATCGTACAACAAGCAGAAGAAATAGGGCGTTTACGAGAACGAATATCTCATCTTGAACGCGAAAAGGGAAAAGATGTCTCGGATGTCCAGACTTCTGGCATTGCAAATGTAGGGTAGCCGTGATACATATCTTACGCCGCTAATGCACAATTCTGCACATCCCTCATACAAGGCTATTTCTCCGATTATTATGCTATTTTCTTTATTTCACGAAGACGAACATATATTAAACGGTCATAGTCAATAACTTAAATAAATTATAATCATTATTTTTCTATACTCAAATAGGAATTAAAGGGGTAGATTTTCACGAAAAAGCCGTTATTTTACACTTGTTTTTCCCTTATGGGGTAGTATTCTCTCCTTGAAAGTAACCCCAACTGTAACCCCAACTGTAACCCCAACTGTAACCCCAAGCAACATTTTTCACACGAAATGTACTGAATTATCCCCTACCCTACCCGATCATTTACTGTCCCCAATCCTACCACTTCCGAAAGTCCATTTAACAGGTAATTAAACGCCAGTTAAACGGCACTTGTTCCCACCCCACAGACTCGCCTCTCCCCTACCCTACTGACGGCAAAGAGCAAGTAAGCAATGCGGGCAAAAGCCCTATTTCACGCCATTTTCAGCTATTTTAATCGCCCGCACACATGCACACAATAAAGGCGGCCAGATAGCCCGAAAGCCGCCTGACCGCCCGTATAATTAAAGCTAATTAAAGCTGATGCAAAGCCGCGTTTAACGGTCGATTAAACACCTTGCCCTCATTCTTAAAGCGAAATTAAAGCTGATTAAAGGTTTTGACCGTTTCGTTTTGTACCTCCACCTCTCGGCATACGTGAATACTACACACATTATCAATCGTTTACGTTACAAAAGGACATCATACTGTTGTACACTTCGTTTTCATGCCCATAGATGTCCAGATCTACACAAGAAGTCAATGACCCCATGCATAATGCAAATGCGAAGATATATTTTTTAATTTTCATGTTGATATTCATTTAAAATTTAAGATTTGCTCCAATAGTAACTGTTTTATTTAAAGGATAGTTATATCCATAATTTCCTGACGGGAATTCAGGATCACAATATTTCAATCCGGTAATGGTAAACAAGTTATAACCGCTTAAATAAACACGCAGCCCTTGTACACCAATTTTAGTCAACCATGATTTAGGAAGACTATATCCCACTTCAATTGTTTTCAAACGCAGATAAGCAGCATTTTGCATATTGAATTCTGAATTCCGGTTCGGCAGTGAACCAGTGTAAGCATAATGACCGCTAATCCATTTAGTTGCCGGATCGTAAGGATCTGCATGACTATCAGCAGGACGCCAACGATCCATAAATTGATCCAAAGCATTTGTATTAGCCCACAATGGATTGTAAAGCAACTCATCATAAGAGATATGACGTTTGGCAGCTCCTTGCAACAACAGACTTACATCAAAACCTTTCCAACTTGCATTAAACGTCAAACCAAAATTTATCAAAGGACGGTCTCCCGTGTTCGTCAAAGGATGTTCGTCCAATTCATTAATCCAACCATCACCGTTCCAATCCTCATAGTTATAATCACCGAGTACAGAACCACGTCCTATATAAATAGAATTGTAATAAATTTGATCCCATGAAGTAAAACGTTCGCCGGCCCCATATCCCCACCAAAGATCTGTAAAACGATCGTTTGAATTTTGTTTCCAATTCAAATAAGAATTACCTTTCCGCGCACCTTCCACATGTTTATTTTCTGAACGGGCATACGCAAAATTTCCTTTTATCTCATAACTGAACTCATTGATGGTATTGCGGTGGCTTATTTCTATTTCATATCCACGGGTCATATCTCCATTCAGATTCTCTTGTGGCAATGCGGCTCCCACTACTCCCGGAAGACTCGCTGCCCGAGTGGTCAGTAATCCATCACGATCACGTCGGAAATAATCAACAGTCAATCCCAATAGGCCATCCCATGCTTCCAAATCAAAACCTATATCAAAAGTTTTAGCTTCAATCCATGAGATGCTTTGATTAGCCAATCCCTTTGTTGCAGAAGCATTGACAAATGAGCCATCAAAAATGGCACCACCCGGCATCGCATATGCTGCCCCACCTACCGGATACGTATAACCATTAAGGAACTGATACGCTAAAGCACCATCGTCACCCATCTTACCCCAAGAAGCACGTATTTTAAGGTTATTAATGAAATTCAAAGAAGATTCTTTCCAAAACTTTTCTTCAGAGACACGCCATCCCCCTGACACTGAAGGAAACATAGCCCAACGTGAATTTGCAGGGAATTTTGAAGAACCTTCATAACGGAAAGCAAATTCAATAAGATATTTGGACTTATAATCGTAAGCTACACGCCCTACCAATGCTTGATTGGCATTATCAAACAAGGCAGAAGCAGCAGTACTCTGTCCAAATTGCTGGTTATCAGCATTTCCGGCAAAAACTTGATCTATAGGAATAGAAAGTTCCTTTTTACCATTAAAGTTATCCCCCTTATAAGTCGATTCCTCAAATAGCAGCATCGCATCAATATTATGCCCATTAAACTCACGAGAGTAATTAGCTTGTACTTGCCATAAAGTATTATCTTTTGAATAGAATGTACGACCTACTTTAGGAGGATCATTACGTGTCCATACCTGATTATCTCGATATGATTTCCAAGTATTTTCAAACTCCTTATTATCATTCATTATATAATCGTAACTATATAACCCCTTTAGTTTCAATCCTTCTACCCAAGGTACATCATAACTCAATGAAAAACTTGACTGAAACCATTTGCTCTTATAAGTTTTATATCCTACAACATCCTTATCCATCATCGCCACCGGATTCATCAAAGTAGAGTTTGAAGGCTGGGTAAAACCGCCATTCTCCTGATAAATGGGATCCATCGGCTGCATCAACCAAAGACCACGAATAATATCATAAGCACCATAATGCGGTGTATTACGCTCATCCATCAAACCTGAAAGATTAACATCCAATTTCAGATTCTTAGTAATATTGGCAGAAAGATTACTACGCATTGTCCATTTATCGTAATTCATATCATCTGTCTGCAAGAAACTTTGTTGCGCTTGATAGCCAACACTCGCATAATAATTTACACGTTCCGTCCCACCTGAAATATTGATGGAATGTTGTGTCTGAGGCGCAGAACCACGTAATACTGCTGATTTCCAATCTGTAGTCTGTGCAGCGGCTATTTCTTCATCAGAATAAGAAGCTCCTCCACCATCTACATTATGACGTCCCTTTTCATTAGCCAATGTCATCCATTCTTGTGAAGTAACCAAATCTGGGAAATTGGAAGGCATTTGCCAAGTAAAGCTACCCGAATAATTAATTTCCGGTTTCCCTTGCGCACCTTTTTTGGTGGTAATAAGAATTACGCCATTGGCAGCACGTACACCATAGATAGAAGCAGAGGCATCCTTCAAAACAGAAATACTCTCAACATCTTCCGGATCAACGCGTGCCATATTATCGCGAGGAATACCATCAATTATCACCAGTGGATTCCCCAGTCCACGAATATCCATCGATGTATTGAAAGCTCCCGGCTCACTTGAATTTTGAACCACACGTAAACCGGCAATCTTACCAGTCAGCATATTCTGTAAACTTTCATTTTTTGTAGAAACAATGTCCTTCGTGTTTACGGCAGACACAGCACCGGTCAATGTCTGTTTCTTTTTCACTCCATAGCCTACCACTACCAGTTCATCAATCAAAACATTGTCACTTTGAAGGATGACATTATAAACCTTCTGTTCTGCCTTGATGGCAATCGTCTGTGACTTATATCCAATAAAACTTACTTTAATCGACGAATTTGGCGTCACCTCTAAAGAAAAGTTTCCATCAACGTCCGTCACACATCCATTTTTTGTCTTGGTATCAATGACAGTCGCGCCAATCACCAGCTCACCGGTGTTGTCCTTTACTGTACCCGATACCTTAAAAGAGTTCCCTTGTGCATACAACGTCACTGTCATGAACGACACCATTGCACACAACCAAACCTTTAAAAGATTCTGTACCACTAACTTTTTCATACTTATTAAATTTAAAATTGCAATTTGATGATTATTCTATTATTACTTTCAACATGATATATTCATAAGGCTTCATCCAAAACATCTCGTCATTAAAAGGTCTTAAGGCCTTCTGACGATAATCACATACACTTACTTCACGCGGCCTTATACTACCCCAAACAAATGATGAACAAACACTCTGCTTACCCATATTGTGCAGGCAGACAATATACCCCTTTCCATCGTCAGCAGGTTTGATACTGGATAATGCAATACGATGGCGTCCTTTCAACCGAAACAACTGCTCTATATTCTGAGAAGAACGACTGGCTACAGCCACCAATTCCATCTCACGTTCAGCTCCTCGCTGTTTCAATTTCAGGTCAAGCGGATTACAAGGCTGCAAAGAATAGCGAAACTTCGCTGTGCCTCCTTGTGATGCTTTATAATTAGTCCTCCATGTATTCGTCATTACCCATGAATAGACAATCGGCGATATCTTGGCAGACTGCCACCAGCCATATCCATGACGGGGATTCAGGCGATAATCAAGCCCTGAGGGCGAACCCAGTTCAACAAAAGGCGCATCAACGGTGGTCAGGCAGACTGCATGCTCCAAATCTCCCACAGCCAATCCGTTTTGCAATGAATAATAATGTTTGTTTACTCCCTCCAGTTGCTCACGCTCAGGATGAATTTCACTCATGGCAAGATCCATTGTAATTTCAGGTTGCTGAATATTGAATGGAAAAACAAAACGCACATTTTCAAAATCTAAAATATCCTGCTTATCCAACGTATTACAAATATCTACCCTATCTATCCCTTTGTAAACTGTCACATCACGCCATAAAGTATTACATCCTGGAGCTTTAGACTCTATACGCAGTGTAGCAGCAACCGCTCCATCATCCAACACTCTTATATTTAATATCTGTTCGATTCCCTGTGGGTCAGAAGCATATCTTCCAGTATATAAATAATCATTCAAACCGCTATTCGAAGCATATTCATAAGAGTCACCAACTCTTTTGAAAGAACTAATTGTACCTTTCACCTCATCAATTTCAACGCGTACAATTCCATTATTTAATATTTTATTCTCTGCAATCATGGAAACGAAACGTCTTGAACTCTTTTTCTTCGAGACGATTTGATATACCTCAGAAGAAAGTGCTGGTATATTTTCAGCAACAAAAGCCCAACGGCCATCATACAGACGCTGTGTCTCTACTTTTTCACCAGTCCTGGTTATCAATTCTTTTTCATTCAAATTGACCATTGAATCCAAAAACACTACATCCGTACGATTCCAAAGATTTGTATTCAGCACATGTACAAAATCCCCACCTTTGTCGACATGCAATGGGCTTAAAGCCTGTTTATATAATATTTGAGACTGATTACTTGCATTATCAGCATAAGCTTTTTTCCCTTCCCACAAATCTTTTGTAAATTTAGAATGCGGGTCAGTTCCACTAGCAGAAGCCCCCCAAGTGTGCTCAGAAAACAGTATCACATTTTTCCATGCTTCTTTAAAAGCTTTATCTGGGAAAGCGTCTGTTTTATGAAGCATACTCCAAATAGTTTCAGTCTGTGCCAAGCGTGCAGCAGTAGTACGATTCATTGCTGTCTCACAAGCAGTAGAAGCCGCTCCGTCTTCCCAAGTGGGAGTCATGTCACCAGCAAAGACGGGTAATTCAGCGCCATATTGTTCTTCGAATTTCATAAAGAACTCACGGGCAGTTGATATACGGAATTGAGGAAACTCATAACGTTCATTCCACTCACGGATTACATCAGACATTGATTGATCGGGAGGGCCGTTATCACCATGAACTGTATAACGTAAATAACAAGTTTGATATGGAAACTCCTCAGTTTCTAATTCTGTTAAATAGTCCCAGATTGGCTCAAGTCCACAAACTCCGATACGGTTAGCCAACCAGCCATGAAACCATGAGTAACCGCGCCCTGCCTGCCATACAAGTACTTTATCAGTACCTGATTGAGATTGCCAATAAAAAGGTCTATCACCCCATCTGACATGTAAAGCAGCAGCACGGTCATTTCCTATCCTCCCATAAAAAGGTACATAATTTGGTCCGGGTGAATAATATTTCACTCCATTCTTAGCCATTGCAGTGACCAATCCCCAAGCTTGCCCAGGCACATCACTCATCATTGCAGTATTCAGCTCTACTCCCACTTCATCACTAATCCAATGTGCATCATCAAAAATATGCATCAATTCTTCTTGTCGGCTAATCCCAGTCAAAATACTTCCCAAAGACATATCAACATTAATAATACCATCGCGAATGGCCTGCTTCAAACGTTCAGCCTTTTCAGTTGCTGCATATTTTTTCAAATATGCAGCAACTGCCCATGTAGCCTCCGTATTCCAACAGTAACGTGAACCTTCCGGATATTCTTTAGTACGCTCAGCTAAATCGAGTGCGCGTTCCAAATTACGCCATTGAAGTTTCATCACATCATCCTGGCGATGTGTATATCCGATATCCAAATGAGAATGCGGAAAAAAGCAAACAGTCCACTTTCTTGCTCCTGGCACTTCATATTTACGTTTCACACAACCTTGACGGCTATTCACCTTTATCTCCAAAGAAGAGGTCTCTTCCATATATCCAGCAGGGAAATATCCTTTGTACTCATCCACCCCAGTCTTTGAAGCCTCTATTTCAGCATTCCATATTTTATCACCTAATTGACACGTTAAGGTAGCCCCAGCATACAATGGAGTATTAAAACGTAATAAGAATTCTCGTTTAGGACCTTCAGCACTCTTTAGATAGCCTTGCCCAGCCACAAAAGAAATATCATCAAGCTTTCCCAATGATTGTACTGAAACCACTGTTTTTTTATAAAAACGAATTTCGCTCAAACCATAGTAATCCACATTCTGATGCATATCAGCAGCTTCCTGTATCACAACCGGATTCTTACGATCATAATGATTACCTTCTCCATCCAACGCAGCCGTAAAGCATATATAACGTGCTTTTATACCTTTAGTATCCAAAGAAAAATCCACGGATCCAGGATTACGTCCTACCGATTCAGGAATTAAATAATATTCCAAATCACCATTCTTTAGTAATTGCCATTTATTCCCATCCTCTGAGTACTCTATATATACCTTATTGAGTCCACGCCGAGTATGCTCATTCTGATTATAGTTCCATATCTGAATCAAATCTACTTCAGGACATTTTCTACTTTTACCAAAATCACACAACAACCAGACAACTCCTTCATGAGTAGACTTATTGTAACGAACTGGCTTTTTAGAAACTTCAGACAACCACATGCCATGTCCCAGGTTATTAGCCACATGATAGCACCCCTGCATTCCATCTCCATTAACTACGGAACAAATAGTTCCTTTATTCAATTCGCTGCTGGCAGATACTTTAATTAAGCTCTCATCCAACTGTTTATACACAACAATACGTTGTGCATATCCGGTAATGAACATCATTAATAACAAAATAACGGTAATGATTTTTTTCATTCCACAAAATATTAGTTTTTAATAAAACTGCTAAACATATAAAGTAGTCTCAACAAAAACAAACCTCATTATATGTATGAACATATAGATGCAGAAAATATATATAATAAATTCAAAAAGCAAAAGTAAAACAAAGTTTTTTTTATAAAAAAATGAGATGTAATAAATTAAAAGTCAAACTAAACTTAAATTAATTTATCACTAAATTATTTATAAAAGAATACGTATTAAAACTTAAACGACTAATAATTAACTAATTATTCTTAAAAACATCTTTAACTACAATATTAAAAAACAAACATTTCAAAGAATAACATCCCAGCAAAGCCCGTATTTATCAAAATGATTACACAACACACTTCAATGTTCATACATTAATTATAAGGCATAAAATTATATTTTCATTAAATCATCATACCAAAGAAACCATACAACACAAAAAAGCGTCTTCGTTTTCGAAGACGCTTAAAAAATAAAAATGATGATGTATTAATAGTATCAAAAAACGAATCACTTTACACAAGAAGTTACTTTTATACCAAAAGCGCAATACGTTAGATATAATACGCAGGCCAACGTCACCACAACACCACCGATAATACCTACAGTACCGATGGCAAAACCGACAACTGGAGTTACCACTCCCCCCCCGGCAACAGCTGTAATCATTAGACCGGAAATCTGATTTGCCTTCTCCGGACACGCCTGCAAAGCCATTGAATAAATAATAGAGAAAACTGATGAAGCAAAAAAGCCTACTGCACCAATACAAACTATATTCACCACATCCTTTTCCACTCCTATTAAAACTAGCAGCGAAACAACACAAGCTACAATATTTATACGAAAGTACCTCATTTCTGCAATACGGGTCAATAAGAACGCCCCTAACAAAGCGCCAATCGTACGACTGAGGAAATAGACTTGAGGAGCAAATTTTACTTGCTCATCAGACCATCCAAAACGGATAGACATAAGTTTCGAACTAATAAAGTTTGTCGCCACATCCACGCCTACAATAAAGAAAATTCCTAAAAACAGTAATAGAATAGTCCGGTCTTTCAGCAAAGCAAACGTATTCCTCATGGAAAGATCACTGTTCGACACAACATTTCTTTCCCGTTCAATAGGGGTTGCAATCAGCCAAACTGTCGACAATAAAGTGATGAAGCCAAGAATGGGGAAGCAATAATACCATTTATCCATCCCCCAATAATGGACAGCCAGCAATACAATCTCCGGACCGACTAAAGAAGAAGCCGCTTTTATTACCTGCCCAACTGTCAAACTACTTGTCAGGAAAGCTTTGTTAGTTATAACATTATTAAGCAACGGATTTAAAGAAACTTGTAAAATAGCATTTCCTATACCCAACAAGGCATAAGCCACCATGCAAGTTACACCATCATACGCCAATAATGGCAGAATCATACCTACAATTGTAATCACCATACTAACAAGTACGGTATTCTTACGTCCCCATTTATTCATCCGATTACCTATCGGAATTCCTAAAAACAAGAACCAAACAAACACCATTGAAGGTACAAACCCGGTCATCATAGGTGACCAGTTAAAACTACGCTGAACATAGTCTGATGAAATACCGACAATATCACAGAAGCCCATCACAAAGAAACCGAAAAGTACCGGAAAGGCTGTCATTATAGAGTTTTGTTTTTTCATTTTCATGGATTTTTATATAAAATGTCTATTCTGTCACTCCCACGTCTTTACGCAGTTTTTCCAATTGAACAGTCAGTGCTTCCCGTACTTTTACATACTTCGGGTTATCATATACATTATTGACCTCCATCACATCTTTTTTCAAATCATACAATTCCCAAAAGTCAATAGCTTCATCATTCCCACTACCCTCTCCATGCCAATGAATCAATTTGTAGCGTTTAGTGCGAATGCCATCATGTTTGCGTACACTACCCACTGCCGGATAATCGTAAAAATGATAGTATAACTCATTTCGCCAATTTTCCGCCTTTCCATTTTTAAACAACGGTAATAAAGAGCGCCCAGACATCTCTTTCGGCACCTCCACTCCTGCAAGGCTCAGGAAAGTCGGTGCCAAATCAATATTCTGCACCAGCTCTTTGCATACCGAATGTTTCTTGACTAAAGAAGGGCACGAAATAATCAGAGGTGTACGGAAAGACTCCTCATACATAAAGCGCTTGTCATACAGTCCATGCTCTCCCAACAGAAAACCTTGATCAGAGGTATAAACTATCACTGTATTATCCAGAACTCCTTTTTCTTCCAAATAATCAAGCAAACGGCCCACTTGTTCATCTACCGAACGGATAGTCCGACAATACTCTTTTACATACCGTTGATATTTCCACCGAAGCAAATCCTTTCCAACCGGAGGATTTTTCAGGAATTCTTCATTTTTCTTGTCATAAATAGCTTCCCATGTAGCACGCTGTTCGCTATCCATCTCAGCCATTGCCATCAGCCAACTGTCTCTAATATATTGCAATGTAGGTTCGTTCTTCAATTCTCTCACCTTAAAATCGAACGCATATCCCATGTGCCGATCAATTGTCAGCTCCTGAGTTTTCATCTGCGGACCACGTGTCGTATAGTCATCAAATAGCGTTTCAGGTTCCGGAAAATCCACATCCTCAAATAAATGCATATTGGGAAAGTCAGGCATCCAATTACGATGAGGTGCCTTGTGATTTACAAGGACACAGAAAGGCTTCTCATCGGAGATGTTTTTCTCCAACCACTCTATGACATGATCGGTTATCAACGTGGTAGCATATCCTTTTTCTTTTACCTAATTTCCGCAAATAATCTCGACTCTCGTGTTATTAATGGATATTTTATAAAA
>ERZ780067.580-NODE-580-length-12248-cov-7.87148_pt1 | contig 12248 bp, 13 predicted proteins | sample MGYA00511841_ERZ780067 | MGnify/ENA primary metagenome ERZ780067 (study PRJEB29588, sample SAMEA2143295) | human gut metagenome | biome: human gut; feature: human-associated habitat; material: faeces | place: Denmark | collected 2008/2010 ... | reverse complement strand
ACACCAGCTTTGGCAAGGAGCGGGTATTCGATGTGGTTGACAAGCGGCTGCTGACAGGCAAGCCCATGATCGTTACCACGAATATCCAGCTTTCCGTTATGATGCAAGCTGCCGATCTGGATGACCGCCGCATTTTTGACCGCATCTTGGAAGTCTGCGTCCCGATCCGCTTCGACGGGGAGAACTTCCGCAAAGGCAATGCCAGGGCGAATATCAAAAAAGCCGCAGAAATGCTGAATGGGTAAGCTGTTGCAGCAGCTTACCCACCCATGAGACAGGAATATTATTCAACCGGCTTTCCTGTTTCTTCTGAAATAAAACGACCCTCAAACCGACAGCCGATAGCCGCCGCTATTTCCTGCAACTCGCTTTCCCTGAAATTGTCACGGCGCATTTTGCCGCTGATATTTTGGGTTGTGCAGCCAAGCTGCCTTGAAAGCTGACTGACAGTTACGCCTTGCTTCTTCATAGCAGCCCGGATAACCTGAGCCATACTCATTGACTTCACCTCCGGGGATTTTCAAAGTAATTATACATGAGAGCAAGCAGAAATGTCAATTCAGGAGTTACCGGAGAATCGCTCCGGAGCTATTGACCCAAGACTGGAAATAGCATATAATAGTAATTGCTGAGTTACCGTTGAAAGTGCGGCACTTCATTCGGCTGACGAACATAATGTCAAATGGAGTGATTATATGGTAGAAAACGAAAACTACAAGAGCTACACTGCAAACAATGGAACTGAGCTTCGCTTTCCCAAGGAGAGCGTGATTCAGATGACAGCAGAGCAGAGAGACTGCTACCAGAACTTTATCAATGTTCTGGCACAAATCCTGATTAAATATGCTGCCGCAGAAAAGGAAAATCAGAAAATCTGAGCAGAGTATTCCGGGCGGTCGATGACCGCCCGGATCTGCAATAGGAGGAAATATGTATAATACGAAAGAGGGCAAATCGTGTGTTATCTATATCCGCGTCAGCAGTGAGCGTCAGGTAAAGGGGTATAGTCTGGACGGGCAGAAACACTATCTGGCTGAATGCGCCGAGCGTCGGGGTATGACCGTTCTTGATATCTACGTTGAAGAAGGCAAAAGCGGCAAGAGCATCGAGGGACGGACTGAGTTCCAGCGGATGCTGGATGACATTCAGAGCGGAAAAGTGCATACGGACTATGTGCTGGTTTTCAAATTATCGAGGTTTGGCAGAAACGCACGGGACGTGCTGAACTCCCTTGAGTTCATTATGAAATATGGCGTTCATCTGATGTGCGTAGAAGATGGGCTTGATTTCTCAACCTCTATGGGAAAAATGATGATTACCATTCTCGGTGCGGTAGCTGAGTTGGAACGTGAGAACATCATTGCACAGAGCCTTTTGGGGCGTGAGGAAAAAGCAAAGTCCGGCGGCTGGAACGGCGGCTTTGCACCCTATGGGTATCGTCTGGTAAAGGGTGATGACAAGAGTAAAGGGAAATTGGAGACCGTCCCGGAAGAAAAGGCTGTCGTGCAACTGGTTTTTGATATGTTCCTGAACCGAAATATGGGCTACACGGCAATTTCGGGCTATCTCAATCGAAACGGTTATACTCGCCCACCGGCAAAGAATGCCATCCGCCCCAGCTATGGAGAGTGGAGTTCTGACCACATTAAGAGAATGCTCAGTAATCCAATCTATACCGGGCGCGTAGCATGGGGCAAGCGCCGCACAGAGAAAGTTCCCGGCAAAGATAACGAGTATCGGCTTGTGAAGCAGGACGAGTATATTTTGAGTGAGGTTGTTTCCCATGAGGCGTTTGTTTCCAAAGAAGATTTTGACAAGGTTCAGGAGATCAAAGCCATTCGTGGGAAAAAGGGTAATCACAACATTGGTCAGTATAACGCGCATCTGTTGTCCGGTATCGTAAAATGTCCGCAATGCGGCGCACCTATGTATATCGGTATGACCAAGTGGACAAATCAGGATGGCACGGAGCGCCGCACAGAATCTTATGTCTGTTCTTATGCGACTAAACACAGGGGGACTTTGGTATGCCGCAGAAATGGCGTGGTAGCCAGTCAGGTTGAGGACGAGGTGATGGAGTACACCCGGAAGATTGTCCGCAATCCGCAGTTTATCAAGGATTTGCAGGAAAAGGTAATGACCGCCGTGGACATGACCGAGGTCGAAAATGACATTACCGCCTATAAAAAGCAGCTATCCGCTTTACAGCGCAGCCGTGACAGCTTGGAACAGGATATTGACCGCATTGCCCCGGATGACAAGTATGCAGAACGACGCCGCGCGGATATGACGCGCCGCCTGAATGACCTCTATGACCAGATTTATAAGGCGGAGGATCTGCTGCAAGAGAGCCTGATGAAAAAGGCAACTTTGGAAAGCGAGCAGATGTCTGTGCAATCTATGATTGGAATCCTCTCGTCTTTTGACGCAATCTATGATAGAATGAATGCGGCAGAGCGGCGCGACCTTGTGAAATACCTGATTTCCGAGGTTGAGTTGTTCCCACGTGAGGAGCAAAAGACGCAGAAACGCTTTGTAAAGGCGATTGCGTACAAGTTTCCCATTGAGCAAAAGGTGCTCACGCAATTTGACGAATGCGGGGCATCTGTCGAGACGGTGTGTCTATTGACCAAGCATCCGGACTGAGGCAGAAATGCGGCATCATTGAGCGTGAGAATTACAACAAGCCCAAGTCTGAGGATACCAGGCAACCGCAATGCCCACCGGAGAAGGAAAAGGCGATTACGGAGGCACTGCGTCACTTTGGGATGATTTGAGGCGGATGTCTTAATCATAAAGGAAACGGTGAGGGTATGAAGTACAAAATTGCGATCTGCGACGACTCCGGTGCGGACAGACAGTTTGTTTTGAATATGGTGCGCACCTGGGCTTCGTCCGCCGGTCACACGGTGCATATCGACGATTTTCCCTCCGCCGAGAGCTTCCTGTTCCGCTACGCAGAAGAAAGCGACTACGACATTCTTCTGCTGGATATCGAAATGGGCGCGATGGACGGCGTCACGATGGCAAAAGAGCTTCGCAAGAGCAACGACACGGTGCAGATCATTTTCATCACCGGCTATTCCGATTATATTTCAGAGGGCTACGAGGTGGCAGCGCTCCACTATCTGATGAAGCCCGTGAAGGAAGAAAAGCTCCGGTCGGTGCTGGATCGCGCCGTGGAAAAGATAACAAAAAACGAACGGGTTTTGCATTTCGAGTCCGGCGGAGAAATGGTGCGTGTGCCGATTTATCAGATTCGATATGCAGACGTGCTCGGCAACTATGTGACCGTTCACGCGCGAGCGGATGTGACGGTGAAGATGACATTGGGCGAGCTTGAAAAGCAGCTCGACGAGTGCTTCTACCGCGTGGGGCGCTCTGCGCTCGTGAATCTGACGCAGATCAGCCGCGTCACCAAGAGGGTGTTCGGGCGGAGCGACGGAACCGCCATCCCGCTGCCGCGGGGCGCGTATGAGGGCGTCAACCGTGCCATTATCAACATGAGGTAAGGTGTATGGGCTTGTTTGCAAAGAAAATCGAAAAGCAGCTCGCCTCCTATCAGCAGGAGCTGATCGAAACGCATTACCGGGAGGTAGACAACATGTACCGCCAGATCCGCGGCTGGCGGCATGACTACCGCAACCATATTCAGACCATGAAGGCTTACGCTGCCGCGGGAGATTGGGACGCCATCCGAAACTACCTCGACCTGCTGGACACCGATCTGCAAACCGTGGACACGGTCATCAAGACCGGCAATCCCATGACCGACGCCATCTTGAACTCCAAAATCTCCCTTGCAAAGGCAAAGGGCATCGAGGTAGTGGCGGATGCCCACATCCCCGTCCGGCTGAAGTCCTCGGAGATCGATCTCTGCTGCATCCTCGGCAATCTCTTCGACAACGCCATTGAGGCCAGCATGAAGCTGCCGGAGGATAAGCGCCTCATCCGGGTCTATATGGATATGAAAAACACCCAGCTCTACATCTCCTTCACCAATTTTACCGCCGGGAAGAAAATGCAGAAGGAGGGAGGGCTGTTCCGCAGCACCAAGGGCGAGGGGCATGGCTTTGGCCTTGTTCGCATCGACGCCATCGTGGAGCGGCTGGACGGATACATCAGCCGCAACAGCGAGGACGGTGCATTCACCACTGAAATACTGCTTCCGCAGGAGTGATACCAAAACCTGTTAAAAAGCTTGAAAAGCTTTTTATAGCACCGAAGGTGCGTCAGGTTTTGTATGGGACGTCACAGCGTGCGCGTAGCGCACGGGATTCCTGATTAAATTTTTTAATCAGGAATCAGTATGAGAGCTGCAATTCATCCCCCGGAAAAAGCGATTCGTCCCCGGAATCAACCGGGGACGATTTTTTCTGCTATGCTATGTGCGTGAGGTGAAACGACATGAAACACAGAGAAAAACCGAAGTACAGCGTCCGGCAAAATGTCTGCTTTATGGTGCGGACCGCTTGGGAGAAGCGCAGGAGAGTGCTACTCCTTTGCGTTGTGGTCGCGGCCATCAAAGTGGCGTTGGATTTGGCGCAGCTCTACGTCACACCGGAAATTCTTACGAGGGTGGAGCAGGGCGTTCCCGTGGGGGAGTTGCTGACAACTATCGGATTTTTCACAGCGGCACTTCTTCTCTTACAGGGGGCTGCGGCGTATTGCGATGCCATCCGGATGCCCGGTGAGGTCGATGTTCGCTGTGCCATCATCCGCATGATCTCCCGGAAAAGCGGCGAGACCTCCTACCCAAATGTCCACGACTCCAAAATTCTGAAGCTGGAGGAGCAGGCGCAGCGGGCCACCAGCGGCAACGACGATGCGGCGGAGCATATTTGGCGAACGCTGACGGAGCTGCTGGCAAATCTCGGCGGCTTTGCCGTATATCTGCTGCTGTTCTCCCGCTTGAGCCGCTTTTTGATCCTGCTGGTGGTGCTGACCGCCGCAGCAGACTTCTTCGTTTCCCACTACATCAGTGAGTGGGAGTACCGCCACCGGGATGAACGGGAACAGTATGACAAGGAACTGCACTATTTTCTGACGCAGCCTCGGCAGATACAGCTTGCCAAGGACATCCGCGTCTTTGGTTTAGCCCCTTGGCTGCGGGAATTGCGGGAAAAATCCATGAAGGCACTCTCCGCCTTCATCGCCCGCCGGGAAAGGACTTATCTCTGGGCTAATGTGGCTGACGTGGCGCTGACGCTTCTTCGCAACGGCATCGCGTATGCGTATCTGATTCGGCAAACTCTGGTACATGGCTGGCCTGCATCGACATTTTTGCTCTACTTTACCGCCGTCAGCGGCGCTGCATCGTGGGTGACCGGCATCCTGACCCAGTGCAGCCAACTGCATAAGGAGAGCATCGACCTGTCCAAAATACAGGAATATCTGAACATTCCGGAGCCGTTTCGGTTTGAGGGCGGAACGCAGCCGCCCGCAGCCGACGGGTATGAGCTGCGGCTGGAGAACGTGTCCTTCCACTATCCGGGCACGGAGAGGGATATTCTCAGACACATAGACCTGACCATCCATCCCGGCGAAAAGCTGGCGGTGGTGGGCTTGAACGGTGCGGGCAAGACCACCATGGTGATGCTGCTTTGCGGCTTCTACGACCCCACCGAGGGGCGTGTGCTGCTAAACGGGCAGGATATTCGTGAATTTGACCGCAGCGCGTATTACCGCCTGTTTTCCGCCGTGTTTCAGGGGTTTTCCATTTTGGATACCACCATTGCGGAATGTGTTGCCCAGACCACCGAGCATATCGACAGAGTAAAAGTCGATCACTGCCTTGCACAGGCCGGCTTGACAGAGGCTATTGCCAAATTCCCCCAAGGGGTGGATACCCACTTTGGCCGGGAGGTGTATCTGGACGGCGTACAGCTCTCCGGCGGTCAGACCCAGCGGCTGATGCTGGCGAGAGCGCTTTATAAGAACGGGCCCATCCTCATTCTGGACGAGCCTACGGCGGCGCTGGACCCCATTGCGGAAAACGATATTTACCAAAAGTACAGCGATATGACGGCGGGTAAGACCTCCGTGTTCATCTCCCACCGGCTGGCGTCCACCCGCTTCTGTGACCGCATCCTCTTTATAGCAGACGGCGGCATCGCCGAGGAGGGTACCCACAAGGAGTTACTGGCAAAGGGCGGTGCTTATGCGGAGCTATTTGCCGTGCAGAGCCGCTATTATCAGGAAGGAGGCATGCAGGATGAAGAAGAAAGCTGAGGGCATGAGCCTGCGGGAGACCTTTGCCATCCACCGCCGGGCGGCACGAGATATGCGCCGGATCGCACCGGGCTGCTTTATGCCGTTTATCCTCTGTGCTGTTGTGGAGGCAGCATCGCCCTATGCGGTCATCTGGCTCTCCGCCCGGCTTGTCGATGAACTATCCACCCTTCGCAGACCGGAGATTCTGGCCAAATGGGTCCTTTGGATCGTAGCGGTCAGTGCTGCGGCAGAGCTGCTCAAGGCCGTGCTGGAGAGGTGGAAAAACGTCCGGAGCGAACTGCTTGACAGACAGAAAGAAGTTCTGTATACCGAGAAATTTCTGCGGATGGATTATGCCGACTGTGACAGGCAGGAAACACGGGATCTGTTCTCTCAGATCCGGCAGAATGCCGACTGGTCCGGTTGGGGCTTTGCCCATCTCAAGCTGTACTATACGCAGGCAGTCCAAGGCATCACCGGCATTTTAGGGGCTGCCGCCTTGACGGTGAGCCTGTTCACCCGGCAAGTCCCGACCTCGGCGGGAAAATTGACCGCTCTCAATCACCCGCTTTTCCTTGTGGGCATCCTTCTGCTGATTGCCGCCGTTACCTGCCTTGGTCCGGCGCTGGTCGGCAGAGCCTATTCTGCCTGGAACACGCTGGCAGAGCAGGTATGCTTCGGCAATCGCGTGTTCAGCCACTTCGTTTTCATGCAGCCGGGGGACAAGGAAAAAGACATGGATCGCAGAATGTACCGCCAGAGCGAACTGGCGGAGCATTATGTCCGCACAGTGAATATCTTCGGCGTCGGCTCTCCCGTGGCAAAGGCGTCCCAAACCACTGTGGGACTGAGCAAGGCGCTGGCCGCCTCTCTATCCGCTATTCTCTCCGGCGTTGTGTATGTGTTCGTATGCTTGAAGGCGCTGGGCGGTGCCTTCGGCATCGGCAGCGTGACCCAGTATGTCAGCGCCGTGACCACATTTTCCGGCAACGCCGCCCTGCTACTGAGCACCGTCAGTCATATGCGGGCCAATGCTGAGTTCCTCAAGGCCATCTATACGTTTCTCGACATTCCCAATTCCATGTATCAGGGGAGTCTCACCACCGAAAAGAGGTCGGATCGTCAGTATGACGTGGAGTTTCGGGATGTATCCTTCCGTTATCCCGGCTCGGACATCTGGGCGCTGCGCCATGTGAATATGAGGTTCAAGGTCGGAAAAAGGCTTGCCATCGTGGGCGAAAACGGCAGCGGCAAGACCACCTTCATCAAGCTTTTGTGTCGCCTGTACGACCCGCAGGAGGGGCAGATTTTGCTCAACGGCATCGACATCCGCAAGTACCGCTATGATGATTACATGGGCATATTTTCTGTGGTATTTCAGGATTTCCAGCTCATCTGCCAGCCCTTGGGCAACAATGTGGCGGGCAGCATGGAATATGACCGTGACCGGGCAAGGAAAGCTCTGATCGATGCAGGCTTCGCAGACCGTCTTGCAGCGATGGAAAAGGGGCTGGATACCATGCTTTACAAAAATCTCTCCGAGGACGGTGTCGAGGTTTCCGGCGGCGAGGCGCAGAAGATTGCCATTGCCCGCGCGCTCTATAAGGACGCGCCCTTCATCATCCTCGACGAGCCGACGGCGGCGCTGGACCCCATCGCCGAGGCGGAGATCTACAGCAAGTTCGATGAGATCGCAGGTGATAAGACCGCCATCTATATCTCCCACCGCCTGTCCTCCTGCAAATTCTGTGACGAGATCGCCGTGTTCCACGAGGGCGCGGTCATCCAGCAGGGCAGCCACGCCGAATTGCTCGCCGATCGGGGCGGCAAATACTACGCGCTCTGGAACGCACAGGCGCAGTATTATACGGAGTGAAGCTGCTCTGTGCGTCGGAAAGAAACCGCTGTAATCCCCATCCCGCGCAGGATGGAGATTACAGCGGTTTTGTATTTTCTGGGCAGGCGTGACATGCTGCGTTTTTGCAGTTTGTATATGCACCCGCGAGGAAAATGAGGGATTGCAAAGGGAGGTCTCGCCTGTCGGCTCGGTCAGCGCTTCAAAGCGTTTCACGCTTTGAGGTCTCCACCGGAGACCCGCGCCCCTTTGCCGCTGGGTTTCCAATAGGGGCGTGAGCATCCCTGTTGGCACACGATTTTGCTTTGCAAAGTCTAGTGTGTTATACCTTTGCTTCTATCTGGCGCGGAAGAGGGGTTGGCCTCGCCATCTGCTGTACGGACAGATAGCGGTTGACAGACGCTTTTCGGCGGCAGTATAAGTGACGCTCGAAATCTTTGATTTCGCCAGCGGAACTTATGCAGAGCTGGACAGGCGGATTTTGTGATGTGAGCTACAGCACAATCGCAGGATTTTTGAGCAGCAAAATCCGACTGGCCGGAAAAGGAAGTGAAGGTATATACATCAATCGAAGCATCACTCAAATGCAGCTCATGCAGAGCTGTGTTTGGGTGATTTTTTGTTTCCGTCCGCCCCATCAGATAGTCAGAAGAAACGCCATAGTAGTCCGCCAACATCGAAATGCTGTACGGGCTGATGTCCTTGCCATTATCCGATTCATATTTGCCAAGCGCGGATTTCGAGATGCCCACCTCAGTGGAAAGCTGCTCCAAGGTCAGCTTTTTCGCCACTCGTAAATCCTTCAAACGCTCTCCGATTGTCAGCTTAACCTGCATACATCCACCTCTATTTCAGCTTTTTTGTATGATATCACACTTTTTTATTTTTGTCTAAAAGCGTGGAAATTGCCGTCTTTCATGCAACTTTTCCCACCTTTCGGATATACGGGAGAGGGCCTCTTTTCTTACTAAAATTTAGATGGTAACCACGCAGCACCTTGAAAACTTCATGACCGTCCGATGGGATATGTTTTCCGGCGAAGTACCGCATTCCGCTATCAAGGAAGCGACAACGCCGGAGTAAAACTCGGGCAGGAACGGCACCGGGCAGAACGGCAGCACTCAAAACATTTGGTAGATGAATGGAGCGGCTTCGCCGCTTTGCTGGCAAATTTGATTGAAAAGTATGCCGTGGTTCTGGATCTTGATGCGCTGCCCGATCTCGTCATAGAGGAAGCCGTGCCTGAAAAAGACGGGGCAGATGAGATGATTCACGAAAACGATATTGAGCCCGCGAAAGCGGCATGATATAATTATCATGAAATAAGCGTCCAAACCGCCATTGCAGGAGCAAAAGCTCCTGCAATGGCAGAAAACGAGGTGAAGTGACCAAGGAACGCTGGGAGAATGAGCAGAACAATTCTGAAATGATGATTTTTACCACAGAGGACGGTTTGACAAAGATCGAAACGACCTTCGATGGCGATACCGTTTGGCTGTCCATTGACCAGATGGCGGAGCTGTTTCAGCGTGACAAATCTACCATTTCCAGACATATCAAGAACATTTTCGCTGAGGGCGAATTGAAGCGAGAAGCAGTTGTTGCAAATTTTGCAACAACTGCCGCTGACGGCAAAACCTATCAGGTGGATTACTATAATCTCGATGTCATCATTTCCGTCGGCTACCGTGTGAAATCTCAGCGCGGCGTGCAGTTTCGTATTTGGGCAACGGGGATTTTGAAGGAGTATATGCGAAAGGGCTTTGCTCTGGATGATGAGCGCCTGAAAAATCTGGGCGGCGGCGGATACTTCAAGGAGCTACTAGAGCGCATCCGCGACATCCGCGCTTCCGAGAAGGTGTTTTATCGACAGGTGCTTGAAATCTACGCCACCAGTATTGACTATGACCCAAGAGCGGAAATCTCCATTCAGTTTTTCAAGAAAGTCCAGAACAAAATCCACTATGCCATTCACGGGCAGACAGCGGCAGAGGCCATTTACACACGCGCCGACGCGGAGAAAGAATTCATGGGTCTGACTACTTTTTCGGGCAGCCAACCCACGCTGAAAGAGGCGGTAGTTGCCAAGAAATACCTGATTTCCGAGGTTGAGTTGTTCCCACGTGAGGAGCAAAAGACGCAGAAACGCTTTGTAAAGGCGATTGCGTATAAGTTTCCCATTGAGCAAAAGGTGCTCACGCAATTTGACGAATGCGGGGCATCTATCGAGACGGTGGTTCTGCTTTCCAAGGACATGCTCTGAATAAACAAGCCGAGGCTTCTTCGGAAGTCTCGGCTTGTTTATGGTATGGGCAGCTGCCGGGAGGGGCGCTTACTCCTTCTCGCAGATCACGTTGCTCTCATAGGGGCGCTGGCCGGAGAGAATTTCGTCATAGAAATTCTGCTTCCAGTCGATATAGGCCACGCTGTCCTCCAGCTCCCGGATGGAGCGGTGCAGCTCCTCCTGCTTCCGGGCCAGCATCTCCTTGCGCTGGGGGATCGTTGACTCTCCCATCAGGCACAGGGACAGATATTCCTTCATCTCCTGAATGCTCATGCCGCACTTTTTCAGGCAGATCAGGCTGCTGATCCAGGCGATGTCCCGGTCATCAAACACCCGGCGGTTGTTTTTGTCCCGCTTGACGTTGGGGACAAGCCCCTGGTTGCAGTAAAATTTCAGGGCCTGATAGGTCATGTTGGTCTCCTTGCAGGCCTGCATCATGGTGTGCAGCATAACAGACTCCCTCGCAATTTACAGAATGTTCAAATATTTTCACATGAAGGCTCTTGACCGGTTGCAGCAACCGGTTATTATAATCGACGGTATCAACCGGAAGGAACAACCGGATCATAGCCCAGGCCCCCCTCCTGCGCAACCGGAAAAATTCAGAAAGGACGATACCATGAAAAAACTGACCGCTTTACTTCTGAGCCTGGCGCTGGTGCTGGGCCTTGCCGTCTGCGGCAGCACCACCCCGGAGGTCCCCAAGGACGATCCCCAGACCCCGGCCGAAACCCCCGTCCAGGACCCTGCCGCGTCGGAGGAGCCCCAGACCGGTAAGACCCTGGTGGTCTATTATTCCGCCAGCGGCCACACCCGGCAGGTGGCCCAGGCCATCGCCCAGGCGGCGGAGCTGAACAAGGGAGTCTGAAGGTCCGGGCAAAAAATTTTATCGCCGAAAACCCAGTAAAATGGGCAATGGTTACCTCCGGGTACCCTTGGTTACCGAAAAGTCACTGCTACAATTGGATCATCAAGAGGAAACACCCCTTCGAAAAGATCACCCTGGAGGTAAATATCATGAACAAAGTCGCTGCATTTCTGAATGCCAATCCCGTGCAGTATCTGGCCACCGTGGGCCGGGACGGCAAGGCCAAGTGCCGCCCCTTTATGTTCGCCGGCGAGCTGGAGGGCAAGCTCTGGTTCTGCACCAACAACCAGAAGGACGTGTACAAGGACATGCAGGCCAATCCCGAGATCGAGATCTCCGTCTCCAGCCCGGAGTACGCCTGGATCCGGCTCCACGGCAAGGCTGTCTTTGAGAACAACATGGCCGCCAAGGAGATGTGCATCCGGAACCCCATCGTGAAGGGTCAGTACCAGACCGCCGCCAACCCCATCTTTGAGGTGTTCTATCTGGACGCCCCCCCACGGCGTCATTGCCGACTTCTCCGGCAATCCCCCCTATCAGTTCTGAAAAAATGCCCCCGGCAGGTGATCGAAAGGAGAGGCTGACCATGACCCAAAGCGAAAAGCGGCTGTTTCTTATCCAATCGCTGCTGAAGGAGCGGCCGGAGTATCGGCAGGTGGAGACGCCCCGGGATCCGGAGGGCCAGCGGCAGCTGCTGCGGGGCCTGATGAACGTCCGGCCGCCCCAGGCGGCGGACCCGGACTTCCTGCGGGTGCAGGACGCGTATCTGCAGGCGGAGCGGTATGAAAGCTTCCTCCGCACCCGCCAGGGGCAGAAGCTCCTCTTTCTGGAGCTGGGGGTGGGGTACAACACCCCGGTGATCATCAAGTATCCCTTCTGGCGGATGACCGCCGCCAACCCCCGGGCGGTGTATGCCTGCCTGAACCTGGGCCAGGCCGCCGCCCCCCGGGAGATTCAGAAGCAGTCCATCTGCATCGACGGAGACATCGGAGCCGTGCTGGCCGCCCTGAAAGACTGAACGCACGGCA
>ERZ780067.569-NODE-569-length-12370-cov-6.34779_pt1 | contig 12370 bp, 10 predicted proteins | sample MGYA00511841_ERZ780067 | MGnify/ENA primary metagenome ERZ780067 (study PRJEB29588, sample SAMEA2143295) | human gut metagenome | biome: human gut; feature: human-associated habitat; material: faeces | place: Denmark | collected 2008/2010 ... | reverse complement strand
ACACGGCAGCCCACGGCTCGTACTGCGAAGAATAAAAGACCTCGCCACGGATACGTGCCTGGAAAAAGACAGTATTGATACCCAATGCCTGCAGACGGTCGAGTATCTCGACAAGCTCCTGTTGCTGCCGACGGGCATTGACCGGCGTGTGCATCGGGCGTGACGGCCAGTCCAGCCCCCAGTTTGTCGTGAGCCACACGGCTCGCATCTCGTATTTGGGAGACGAAGCCAGAAGTGTGAGACCAGCAAAGCAAACGGAGAAGAACAGTAGCAGCCGCTTTTTCATTCCAAACGATTTATGGAGACAAAGGTACACTTTTATTCTTATAAAAATTCTTCACAATACTTATTTCATGCGACAAAAACATAGAGCCGACAAAAAGCATTGAATCTCACAAAAAATAGTAACTTTGCATTCTTATAGGGAAAATGTTATGAATACGACCTTTGCCACCATACTGGAGATTGTAGGAACACTGGCCTTTGCCATCAGCGGCATCAGACTGGCCGCTGCCAAGCGTTTCGACTGGTTCGGCGCCTATGCCGTAGGATTGGTTACCGCCATCGGCGGCGGTACCACCCGCGATGTACTGCTCAATGCCACCCCCTTCTGGATGATCAACGGCAGCTACCTCACTGTCACCGCCATAGCCCTCATATTCGTGATTATTTTCAAACAGTATCTGGTGAAACTCGAGAATACTTTCTTTATTTTCGACACCATCGGGTTGGCTCTGTTTGTGGTAGTGGGCGTAGAGAAGAGCCTCATGTTCGGCTTCCCCTTCTGGGTCGCCATCGTCATGGGTACGATTACCGGCTCGGTGGGCAGCATCATACGCGACATACTCATCAACGAAGAGCCGCTCCTGTTCCGCAAGGATATTTATGCCCTGGCCTGTGTGGCGGGTGGCATTATGTTCTATCTGGGGCAGAAGATGGGTTTCAACAGTATTACCAATCAGTCGATTTGCGGTATTTCGGTCGTAGCGGTCAGACTGCTGGCGGTGAAATTCCACTGGTCACTGCCCGCCTTGAAAGACGAAAACGACAACCCGACTAAAAAAGAATAACCTTGCTCCCATGTTGGATTCTCTGAAGAAATACGATAAAAATACCCTGTGGCAGCTCATCCGGTTCGGCATCGTCGGGGTCATCAACACGCTCATTACCCTGATTGTCATCTATGTATTGCAAGAGTTGCTGCACATCAAATATACGATTGCCAATCTGGCTGGCTATATAGCCGGCGTCATCAACAGTTTCTTTTGGAGCAAACTGTGGGTATTTAAGAAATTAAATAGTAACTTTATGCGCGAAGCCGTGCTGTTTCTCGTCAGCTTCGGGATCTGTTACGGCATACAGTTCGTAGCGCTGCTTGTTCTGGTAGAGGTGTTGCACCTGGCCGACACCTGGGCCCAACTGGTGAGCATGGTGGTATACACGCTGTGCAACTTTACTCTGAACAAGTGTATTACGTTTAAAAAATAAGAGAGATAGGCCATGAAAGTATCTGTCATCATTCCCTGCTATAACGAAGAGGAGGTACTCCCTTTGTCGCACAGGCGCTTCTCCCAGGTCATGGGCAGTATACCCTACGACTATGAGCTTATTTTCATCAACGACGGCAGCAAGGACCGCACCGAGGAGCTGTTGATGGGCTTTGCCCAGAACGACCCGCACACCAAGGTGCTGTCGTTCTCGCGCAACTTCGGCCACCAGAATGCCGTAAGTGCCGGTCTGCACAACTGCACGGGCGATGTGGCCGTCATCATCGACGTCGACCTGCAAGACCCGCCCGAGGTAATACCCCAAATGATCGAGACCCACCTGCGGGAGGGCAGCAACGTAGTCTATGCCGTGCGCAACAAGCGCGAAGGCGAAACCTTCATGAAAAAGTTTACGGCCAAGCTCTACTACCGCATGCTCAACTCGCTGTCGGACTATACCTTTCCCGTCGATACAGGCGACTTCAGGCTCGTCGACCGCAAGGTGCTCGAGGCCTTCAAGCAATTCCCCGAGAAACACAAGTACCTGCGGGGGCTCTTCAGTTGGATGGGATTCAAACAGACCCCCTTCTATTACGACCGCAACGAACGAGCTGCCGGAAAGACCAAATACTCGGTGCGCAAGATGTTTGCCCTCGCCTCGGCCGGTATCTTCGGCTTCTCCAAGAAGCCCCTCAAACTGGCCATTTCGCTGGGTACGCTGTCGATTTTCATCGCTCTGGCCTATGCTATCTGGGTATTCGTCATGTACCTGTCGGGCAAAGAGTCGATTGTGCCCGGGTGGTCTTCGACCATCATCACCATCGTATTCCTGGGTGGCGTACAGCTGTTTACGATAGGTATTCTCGGCGAATATATAGGCAATATCTTCGACGAGACCAAGAACCGCCCCGAATACATCATCGACAAAAAAATCAATTTCGACTCCTCCAACTCACAAACGCTTTAAGACTGCTCGATTATGAACATGCCTAAGATGAGTTCACGATTCTCATTGTTCTTGTTATTGCTGATTATCAGCTCACTCACCATCGTGCCCTACCTGGGGTTGACCAACTTCCACACCAAGGGCGAACCCCGCGAAGCCATCGTGGCCGTGAGCATGCTGCAAAACGACAACTGGATATTGCCCGTCAACAACGGGAGCGACATAGCCTACAAGCCCCCCTTTTTCCACTGGTGCATTGCCGCACTCTCCCTGCCCACGGGCGAGGTGACCGAGTTTACCTCGCGGCTGCCGTCGGCTCTGGCCTTAATCGTCATGTCGGCCATGTGCTTCCTCTTCTTTGCCAAGCGCAGTCGCAACGACCTGGCCTTTCTGGCCTCGCTGCTACTGCTCTCGGGCTTCGAAGTACACCGGGCGGCCATGGCCTCGCGGGTAGACATGGTGCTCACCTGCTTTATCGTGCTGGCCCTGCTGCAACTCTACCGGTGGTGGGAACACCACTTGCGGGGTATCCCCGTTTGGGCCGTTCTCTTTATGAGCATCGCCACCCTCACCAAAGGCCCGGTGGGCATCATTCTGCCGTGCGCCGTCATCGGGGTATTCCTGTTGCTCCAAAAGGTATCGCTCTGGCGTACCATCTATAAAGTCCTGCCGCTGGCTCTGCTGGCCTGCATTCTGCCCCTGCTGTGGTACTTTGCCGCCTATCAGCAGGGAGGCGACACCTTCTTGCAACTGGTATTGGAAGAGAACTTCGGCCGATTCCTGGGCAAGATGTCGTACGAGTCGCACGAACAGCCCGTCATCTACTACTTCTACATCACCCTGGCCGGCTGGCTGCCGTGGTCGTTGCTGGTCATCATGTCGCTGTTTGTGCTGAAATACAAACGACCGCACGGTACGGTGAAAACATACTGGGAACGGTTCAAAGCGTACATCACCCACATGGACCGCATGCGGCTCTTCAGCCTCCTGGCTATCGTCATCATCTTTGTATTCTACTGCATACCCAAGAGCAAACGGTCGGTATACATCCTGCCCATCTACCCCTTCATCGCCTACTTCCTGGCCGAGTACATGCTCTATCTGCTCAAACAGAAGCCCAAGGTGTGGCGGGTATTTTCGATATTCATCGCTTCGGTAGGAACCTTGCTGCTGATTATTCTGCTCCTTGTCAAGAGCGGAGTCGGCGACCACTATCGGGCAATATTGCCCGACGACCTTGGTTACTACATGACCGCCCTGGCCGAGTCGTGGAACATCGTGTCGATTATCTCGGGCATATTCATCGTCTTCCTCATTTACGACATCTACAAGAGTAAGCGCTACCTGACCTACAACAACCGGTATGTCTACTCGGTCGTGGCGCTCTTCTTCGGTATACAACTCATGCTCGACGCCTCTACGCTGCCGGTCATACTCAATGCCAAGTCGATGAAACCCTTTGCCGATAAAGTCGTAGCCGAAGTACCCGAGGGGAAGATATACTCTTACGTATCGGTACCCATGCTTCACTTCTTCATCATCAACTTCTACACGCAAGACCGGGTAGTCGAGTTTGAAAAAGAGAACCCCGAAGCAGGCTACCTGCTCGTGGGCGAACGCGATTTCCAGTACATACAGGAGAAATATGGCCGGCAATACGACTTCTCTCCCGTCATGCGAAGCGACCGCAAAGGCAACGATGTGAAGGATTTTGTCCTGCTGCTCGATTTCCAGAAGCGCGATTCGGATGCAGATTGAAAATAGGGCTCGATTGTCACACCGTTGAAATATCTATTTCTCAATTTTGCAGCATCAAAAAAAACCGAGAACTATGACCAATTACAAGATTTTAGTTGTAGACGACGAAGAGGATTTGTGCGAAATTCTGAAATTCAACCTCGAAGTAGAAGGGTATGAAGTCGACACGGCCAACTCGGCCGAAGAGGCTCTGCAAATGAACCTGAGCGATTACAACCTGCTGCTGCTCGATGTGATGATGGGCGAAATGAACGGCTTCAAAATGGCCTCGCTGCTGCGTAAGAACGAAAAGCTCAAACACATTCCCATCATCTTCCTCACAGCCAAGGATACCGAAGACGACAAACTGATGGGCTTCAATATCGGAGCCGACGACTACATATCCAAACCCTTCTCCATCCGTGAGGTCATTGCCCGTGTCAAGGCCGTGCTTCGCCGCAGCTCCGAAAAGGAGACCCCCGAAATCCTGCAATTCGAAAATCTGTATATCGACCCGACCAAAAAGCGGGCCTTCATCGACCAGAACGAGTTGCCGCTCACCAAAAAAGAGTTTGAGATCCTTTCGCTCCTGCTCTCCCACCCGGGTCAGGTCTTTTCGCGTGAAGAGATTCTTTCGAAAATCTGGACCGACGAGGTATATGTGCTCGACCGCACAATCGACGTAAACATCACCCGCCTGCGGAAAAAAATCGGAGAGTACGGGAAACACATTGTCACCCGGCTTGGATACGGATATTGTTTCGAAACTGCCTGATTTTGACCTATGACTATCGAAAAGCGTGCTCAGTTTATGACCTTCGACCGAAAACTGTTCTTTTCCATCGGGTCGCTGTTTGTCGTCTTTATTGCCATCATCCTGCTCTTCGAATACCAGCTCGAAAAGGAGAACCGGCAACAGTCGTTGAATGCCCTTTTGCAAGACTATAACGGACTCTTGTATGCCCAAATCAAAAACCAGGACATCGACCACATCTCTATCGACTCGATTATCCGCAACATGACCAGCCGCGACTTGAGGGTAACCGTCATCTCGGCCCAAAACGGCGATGTGATACTCGAGAGCCAATCGGGAAAAGAGATCGACACGGTCGCCGACAATCACCTGACCCGGCCCGAGATACAACAGGCCCTGAAGGGAAAAGAGGGTTACGCCATTCGATATTCGCAAACCCACAAGAAAAACTACTTCTATTCGGCCCGACGGTACGGCGACTGGATAGTGCGCTCGTCGATTCCCTTCGAGCGGGAAAACCTCTCCATACTCAACCCCAACAAAGAGTTTATCTACTTCATGGTAGGCATATCGATCTTTGCCATCCTGCTGCTCTACTACTTCTGCCGCAGTCTGGGCAAATCGATTGCCGCCCTCAGCCAACTGGCTCAGCAGGCCGAACAGGAGAAACCCATACACATCACCATCAAATCGGGTGTCGACGACATCGGCAACATCACCCAGAGCCTTACCCACATCTACGACAATCTGTTGCGTACCAAAGAGAAACTGTCGATCGAACAGGAAAAACTGTTCAAGCACCTGCAATTCTCAAAAGAGGGTCTGGCCTTCTTCTCCAAGGACAAACGGATTATCATGGCCAACAACCTCTTTATCCAGTATCTCAGCCTCATTACCGACAATACCCTGTCGCCGGCCGACTACCTGTTCAAAGAGAACAATCTGAAGAAAATCAACGACTTCATCTCGCAAAAACTCTACGAGCCCAACGTGCGCGAAGAGTTTATCTCCGAGTCGATGACCTTCGACAAGGGGAGCCGCACCTTCCTCGTCGAGTGCATCATCTTCCAGGACCACACCTTCGAAATCGCCATCAACGACATCACCCAACAGGAGCAGGAGAGCCGGTTGAAACGGCAGTTGACCCAGAATATCGCCCACGAACTGAAGACCCCGGTCAGCAGCATCAGGGGATATATGGAGACAATCCTCTCTACCCAGATGGACGAAGAGCGTAAAAAGATGTTCATGGAGCGTTGCTACGCCCAATCGAAGCGGCTCACCGACCTGTTGCGCGACATCTCTATGCTCAACCGCCTCGACGAGTCGAAAGACCTCTACGATACCGACAACACCGATTTGCAGAAGATTATCACCGAGGTCATCAACGAATCACAAGCCGCACTCACCGAGCGGAACATGACCGTAGAGATGCGAAACCTCCACGACAAGATGACGTTGAACGGCAACTACTCGCTGCTCTACTCGATATTCCGAAATCTCACCGACAACGCCATCGCGTACGCCGGACAAGGTACCCGAATCACCATCGACTGCTATCTCGAAGACGACAAGTATTACTACTTCTCCTTCTCCGACAACGGCGTGGGGGTACCCGAAGAGCATCTAAACCGCCTCTTCGAGCGTTTCTATCGGGTAGACAAAGGACGCTCCCGCAAACTCGGCGGCACCGGTCTGGGACTGGCCATCGTCAAAAACGCTGTTCTCTTCCACAAAGGTGAAATATGGGTTAAAAACGAACCCTCGGGTGGCCTGAATATCCTTTTTTCTCTGAGAAAAAACTAAATAAACTTTCAACTGCCCCCGAAATGGGGTGGCGAAATTAGGATTTCTCGCGGAATCTTGTAACTTTGTAAAATCATGACCCGTAAAATTTTGATTTTATGAATTACGAGAGCTTTAATAAATACATCGAACGAGCCATTAAAGAGAACTGGGAACGTATCGCCTTGAGCGACTTCGACGGTGTCTCTTACCACTACAAAGACATTGCCCGCAAAATTGCCAAAATACACCTGCTGCTCGAGAGCGCGGGCATCGAACACGGCGACAAGGTGGCCATCTGCGGCAAGAATTCGGCACACTGGGCCGTGGCCTTCTTTGCCACCATCACCTACGGGGCCGTGCCCGTCCCTATCCTGCACGAGTTCAAGGCCGACAACATCCACCACATCGTCAACCACTCCGAAGCCAAACTGCTCTTTGTGGGCGACGGGGTATGGGAAAACCTGAACGAGAACCTGATGAAGGATTTGCGGGGCATTCTCCTGCTCAACGACTTCTCTCTGCTCAAGTCGAACAGCGAACGGCTCATCGATACCCGCAACCGGCTGAACGAATACTTCGGCCGTAAATACCCCTCGCGCTTTACCCCCGAAGCGGTGAGTTACTACGAGGATTCGCCCGAAGAGATGGCCGTCATCAACTACACCTCAGGCTCTACCGGATTCTCCAAAGGAGTCATGCTCCCCTACCGCAGCCTGTGGTCCAATGTCGAGTTCTGCCTCGAGCACCTGCCCTTCCTCACGGCCGGCGACGGCATCGTGTGCATGCTGCCCATGGCCCACATGTATGGCATGGTCATCGAGATGATACACCCCTTTACCAAGGGGTGCCATCTGCACTTCCTCACCCGGGTGCCCTCGCCCAAGATCATTATGGATGCCTTTGCCACCGTAAAGCCCAAACTGATTATTGCCGTCCCGCTCATTATCGAGAAGATTATCAAAACCAAGGTATTCCCCTTGCTCGAAAAGCCCTTGATGAAGGTGATGCTGAAGGTGCCCTTCCTCGACAGCCAGCTGCTGGCCAAAATCAACGACCGTCTCTACGAAACCTTTGGCGGCAATCTGGTGCAGATGATTATCGGCGGGGCCGCCCTCAACCGAGAGGTCGAGCTCTTTTTGCGTCGTATCGGCTTCCCCTTCACCGTAGGCTATGGCATGACCGAGTGCGGCCCGCTCATCTCGTATGCGCCCTGGGACGAGACCCGCATAGGCTCCTGCGGACGAATTGTCGACCGCATGGAGGGTCGCGTCGACTCACCCGACCCCGAGCACACCGTGGGCGAACTGCAGGTAAAGGGAGCCAACACCATGCTCGGCTATTACAAAAACGAAGAGGCCACCCAAGCCATATTCACTCCCGATGGTTGGATGAAAACCGGCGACCTCTGCACCATCGATGCCGATGGATTCGTCTACTTGAGAGGACGCAACAAGAATATGATTCTGGGCCCCTCGGGACAAAACATCTACCCCGAAGAGATTGAAGACCGCCTGAACAACATGCCCTATGTGTGCGAGTCGCTCATCGTCGAGCAGGAGGGAAAACTGGTGGCTCTCGTCTACCCCGACATCGAGAATGCCCAACGCTCCAACCTGACGGGACATGCCCTCGAAGCACAGATGGAGGAGGACATCACCTCACTCAACAAGGAGCTGCCCGCTTACAGCCAGATAAGCCGGTTGAAAATCTATTACGAGGAGTTTGAGAAGACTCCCAAACGCAGCATCAAGCGCTACCTCTACCAGAGCAACTAACAGACCGATATAGATAAACTATCTCTGAAAGCCGGCAGGCCGAACGTAAGCAAACGACCGCTTGGAACTGTCGGTTTTCAGAGTTTTGCAAGAGAGCATCGTCCCGTATCGACGACGACTTCAATTTGGAATGCTTGATATTTATCCACTTTCATCAAGAGAAATTACGGGCAGACTCGGCGCTATTTAAAAACTCTGTTTTTCATTTGCCTTTGCGCTCTCCTTTTCCTAACTTTGCAACCCCATGAGAAAGGTCGGCCTATTCATATTACTCGTGTTTTTCTGCGTACTCGCATCGGAGGGCAAGAAAAAACAGAACATACCTGCACCTTATGCCTGGAGCATCACCCAACCGTTAGGGTTGCGTTACGATGTTCCCATGGATACGCTCATGCACAATTTTTACAGCACCGACATCCCCTCGAGCTACTCGACCGCCTACGGTACGACGGGCAATCTGGGAGGTGCCGCCTTCTCCAAGATATTTTTCGACCGAGGCATTCCCTCGGAGTTTTTCTTCAAGGACCCCTTCAGCCACTGGATACAAACGGCATCGACCTGGAAATTCTACAACACGCATATCCCCTTCACCCAGCTCTCCTACCTCACCGGCGGTTCGAAGCAGACAGCTCAAGACGACTTGAAGGCCGTATTTTCGGGAAACATAAACCCTCGGTTGGCTCTGGGCGGTAGCGTGAACTACATCCTGTCGCGAGGTAATTACCAGCATCAGGCTACCAAAGACCTGGCATACAGCATCTTCGGCAGTTATCTGGGCGACCGGTACGACATCCAGTTCTTCCTCAATACCTACAACTTTGTCAATCAAGAGAGGGACGTTTTTCCCGACGATACCTACATACTCAATCCCGAAGAGGTGCAGGGCGGACAAGCGAGCGTCGATACCCGTACTATCCCTACCAACCTGAGCGATGCCTACAACCGCATACGAGGCAAAGAATACTATGCCACCCAACGCTACAAATTCGGATTTTACCAGGAAGAGCAGCAAGACACCACAGTCATACGCACCTTTGTCCCGGTAACCAGCATTATCCATACTATCGAATATAACGAAAACAAGCACCGGTTTGTCAACCAGTCGGCTACCGAAGATACCACCTACTTCGCCAATACCTACATGAGTCTCGGAGGCACCAACGAAGAGACTACCTACCAGTCGTTGCGAAACACGGTGGGCATATCGCTGCTCGAGGGCTTCAACAAATACGCCAAGATGGGGCTGGCTGCTTACCTCACCTATGAGTACCGCCACTACTCCATGCCGCGCGATACCCTTTCGGCCGGAACCGTCATCGAAGGTCTCACGCCTCGCCCCGACCTGGCCATACCGCGCAAACACAGCGAAAATCTGTTGTGGGTAGGCGGCGAGCTGTCGAAACAAAAGGGTGAACTGCTCACCTACAACGTAAACGGAAAATTCGGTCTGGCCGGGTCCGTCATCGGCGACATCGACGTGACGGCCGACGTGCGCAGCCGATTCCGCTTGTGGAAAGACACCGTACAGCTCCAGGCCTACGGATTCTTCAAAAACATAGAGCCCTCCTATTTTTACAAGCGATACGCCTCGAACCACTTCATGTGGAACAACAGTTTCGGGAAAACCCGACGCATGCGCGTGGGCGGCGAGCTCAGCGTGAAGCGATGGGGTACCAAGCTGAACGTGGGCGTCGAGAACATACAGAACTACATCTACTTCGACAACAATTGCCTGCCCCAGCAGGAGGGCTCCATCATACAGGTGTTCCAGGCCCGGCTCGACCAGAACTTCAGGCTCGGCATTCTCAACTGGGAAAACGAGGTGGTCTATCAGAAAACGAGCAAACCCTCGATTATCCCCCTGCCCGAGTTGAGTGTATACAGCAACCTCTATCTGCTCTTCCGCATTGCCAAGGTATTGCACGTGCAACTGGGCGTCGACTGCCGCTACTACACCAAGTACAAGAGCGAAGCCTTCCAGCCGGCAACCCTCACCTTCCACACACAAGACCAAATCGAGGTAGGCAACTATCCCTTTATGAATGCCTACATCAACATGAAACTGAAGCAGACCCGCTTCTTCGTGATGATGTCGCACGTAAACCAGGGACTGTTCGGCGGGAACAACTACTTCTCGCTGCCTCACTATCCGTTGAACCCGAGAATGTTCCAGATGGGACTCTCTATCGATTTTTCCAATTAGCCTATGAAACTCAAACATCACCTGTATATCTACATAGCCCTGCTGGTGATCGTGGTAGGAGTCATGGCATGGCTGCGGACGAAAAGTTCGGGATACCACCCCCGCAGCTTCGAGGAGATTCGGACCGACGGCGTGCTGCGCATCGTAACCGACTATACCCCCCTCTCCTACTACCTGCAAGGCGACAGCCTCTCGGGCTTCGACTATGAACTGGCCCGCATGGTAGGCGAGCGGAGCGGACTTGCGATAGAGATAACCCCCGAAGTAAACCTGAGCAAAAGCATCGAAGGGCTGGAGTCGGGACAATACGACATCATAGCCCGACAACTGCCCGTCACCTCGGAGATTAAGGAGGAACTCGCCTTCACCGTTCCCCTCCAACTCAACAAGCAGGTGCTGGTACAGCGGAAGCCTGCCGAGGAGGGCAAGAAACTGATTCGCAACCAGCTCGACCTGGCCGGCAAAACCCTCTACATTGTGAGCGATGCCCCCACCCGGCTGCGCATCAACAACCTGGCCCGCGAGATAGGCGACACCATCTACATCCAGGAAGAGAAGACCTACGGAGCCGAACAGCTCATCATGATGGTGGCTACCGGCGAAATCGAGTTTGCCGTATGCGACAAGGCAATCGCCCAGCAAATGAGCAAAGACTATCCCCAGCTCGACTGTAATACCGACATCAGTTTCACCCAATTTCAATCGTGGGCGCTCCGAAAAAACGATTCGACATTACTCGACAGTCTGAATAAATGGATTACCGATATTCAGCAAGAGAAGAGATATAAAAAACTGTACAACTCCTATTTCTGACGAAATACCGTAGCCGCAAGGAAAAGAGGCCGCTGCCCTGCCCGCTTGACCGCCGGACAGAGACCCCGTGAAAAACAAAGACAGAGGATTGGATAGGAAACATGAAAGAGCCTGACATAGAACACGAAGGTATTGTAACGGGAGTGACCGACTCGCTCATACTAGTACGTATACTGCAACAGTCGGCCTGTGCCGGTTGCCATGCCGCCGGCGTGTGCTCGACAGCCGACCAGAAAGAGAAAATCATCGAAGTAAAACGAGACCAGACCCCGGTACAAATAGGCGACAAGGTGGTGGTAACCCTGGCCGCCAAGGCCGGCCACAAAGCACTGTGGCTTACGGCCGTACTTCCGCTTCTGCTCATCATACTCTCATTGGCAGCCACGACACTGGCTCACGCGAGCGAACTCGTCACCGGGCTCTGCGCCCTGGCCATACCGGCAGTTTACTACGCGATACTCTATGGCTATCGCGACCGGCTGAAAAAACAGTTTACATTCTTTTTGAAAAAAACATTTGTCTCATAACTTATGGTAACATCGATCATCATATTAAGTATTATCGGATTGGTCAGTGCGACCCTGCTCTACTTCATCTCCCGCAAATTCCACGTCGAGGAAGACCCGCGTATCGACGAAATCGAGGCGGTGCTCCCGGGAGCCAACTGTGGCGGCTGCGGCTTTGCCGGCTGTCGCAACTTTGCGGAACAATGTGCCAAAGCAACCTCGCTCGACAATCTGCTGTGTCCCGTGGGAGGCAATGCAGTCATGCAGAAGATTGCCCCCATCGTGGGAATGGAAGCCGTGGAACAGGCACCCCGCATTGCGGTAGTGCGCTGCAACGGCTCGTGTGAGAACCGTCCCCCCA
>ERZ780067.562-NODE-562-length-12505-cov-2.26763_pt1 | contig 12505 bp, 8 predicted proteins | sample MGYA00511841_ERZ780067 | MGnify/ENA primary metagenome ERZ780067 (study PRJEB29588, sample SAMEA2143295) | human gut metagenome | biome: human gut; feature: human-associated habitat; material: faeces | place: Denmark | collected 2008/2010 ... | reverse complement strand
GAGTCCTGCCATATCTATGTGATTGGCTAGAGCCTGGAAGTATTGCAACTGGCTTTCTTTCTTTTGCAGATTACTGCGATAGTGTTTAAGGGCATCCTGCATCTCGGTCAATAACTCTTCGGGGAGAGTTTGCGGAGCATTAGGATGGGCGGCAGGAGAAGATAGGAATTCAGAGTATCGCACTGACCAAATGAATTGAGCCATCGCACGTGCAGAATGTAATATATACCGATAGATAGCGTAAGCCACAAACGCTGTGAGGCAGAGTGCTACACACAGGCTGATATAAAACCCGTGCACGGCCAGCCATGCCGAACACAAACAACATGCCAGCAATCCGACCGTAAGCCAGAGAGGCGTCTTCGCCCAAGCTTGTTTCTTCATAATCCGAACTTTTCAATCCTTCTATATAGTGATGTCCTCGTTATCCCCAGCATTTCCGCAGCCAACGTGATGTTTCCTCCGCATATCCGCAGCACCTCATTGATAGTTTCCCGTTCCATTCGTTCCAGATTATATTTTTCTTTTTCGGGAATGGCATTGGAAGATTGAGGCGAACGTAGCATGAAATCATCTGCCGTCAGCATTGTTCCGGTAGAAAGGATGACGGCACGCTCGATGGCATGCTCCAGTTCGCGCACATTGCCCGGCCAACGGTAAAGTTGTAGCATCTTTCGTGCTTCTTTGGAAATTCCCCGAAGTTCTTTCTTATACTTCTTCCGATAGCGTTGGAGAAAGAAATCGGCTAACAGGAACAGGTCGTTCCCACGTTCCCGCAAAGGCGGAATACGAATTTCAATCGTATTGATGCGGTACAGTAAATCCTGGCGGAATTGTCCGTCATCGATGGCACTGTATAAATCCGTATTTGTGGCACAAATCAACCTTACATCTACAGGATAGGAGGTGGTAGAACCGAGCCGTGAACTCTTTCTCTGTTCAATGACCGAAAGCAACTTCGCTTGAAGCGGAAGACTCAGATTGCCGATTTCGTTCAGGAACAACGTTCCGCCTGAAGCTACTTCCACACGTCCCGGCTTATTCTTGCGGGCGTCGGTAAATGCACCTTTTTCATATCCGAACAATTCGCTTTCGAATAACGTATCAGGAATACTTCCTAAATCGATAGGTACGTAGATCTCATTCTTGCGGGGGGACTGTTCGTAAACATAGCGGGCAATCAAGTCTTTACCTGTTCCGTTTTCTCCCAGGAGCAAAAGGTTCGCATCTGTTTCGGAAAACTTTCTTATCGTCTGAAAAATAGCTTGCATGGCGGCAGATTCACCGATGACGCGCGTTGGCTCAAGGGGAAGGGTCAAAGCTTCTGTTTGTTCTTTTAAAGTCTCCTTCTGTTGTTTCAGGGTTTCTACTTCCGTTCGGCTGAAACTGAGTTGCAGTGCGGAGGAGACGGTGGCTATCAGTTTCTCGTTTTGCCAGGGTTTGGGAATGAAATCTGTGGCACCTTGTTTAATGGCTTGAACAGCCTTTTCCGTATCCGCATAGGCGGTAATGAAGATAACAACAGCTTTCTCGTCTAGCTTCAGTATCTCGTCCAACCAGTGGAATCCTTCCTTTCCACTGACGGCATCCCGACGGAAATTCATGTCAAGCAAGATGACGTTGAAGTGGGTACGAGAGATGAGCGGCAGCAATTCACGTGGGTCAGTTGTCATAGTGATACTTTCTACCAAAGGACGCAGTAGCATTTTCAAGGTGAAGAGAATGTCTTCATTATCGTCTACAATGAGTATCTTTCCTCGTTTCATCATACTTAAAGTTAAGTTTAAAATGTGCGGATACAGGGCTCTTTTCCGGACATGTACAAAGATAGGTAAAGTTTTTGAAAAAGGAGTGTACGGAAGCGTGCATTTGGTGTACGATATCGTGCAATTTTGTGAAATGATATTGTGCTTAAGTAAATGAAAAACAATGTATTATTCTTTTGGTATAGTTCTTGCGAAACTTCCGTAGAAGAAAGTCTTATTCTAATAAATGCGATTATGATAAAGCATTATATAAAAGTTGCACTCCGGTTGATCAAGCGGAGCTTCCTATTTTCTACCATCAATATGCTGGGCTTTGTATTTGGCATGACGGCAGCGTTTCTCATTTATCTCTGGGTGATAAACGAGCTGACGTATGATAATTGTTTTCCGGATGCAGACCGTATTTCCAGAGTGATAGAAGTGAGTCGGGAGACAAGTGGCGAGATAAAGGAATCTCCTGAAAGTATACGCTCACTTGTGAGAGTTTTTAAGGAAGATTTTCCACAAGTAGAAGATGCGACAGCTATCAAATATGAAGATAACCTTACACTGGAGACAGATGATGAGAAAAGAATAATTGGTAAATATGTCCATGTGGACAGTACGTTTTTTCACGTCTTTCCCTTCCCGATAATAGAAGGTAACCCCGAACAACTATGGGATAATCTTGATAATGTTGTATTATCCGAGGTTATGGCACGAAAACTATTTGGAAATGCTTCTGCCATAGGAAAAAAAGTGAAAAGAAACTATGTTGGACGGACTGATGTACACACTGTTGTTGCCGTGGTTAAGATACCTGCGAAAAGTCACATACAGTTTGATGTTGCCTTTTCGATAGATGCATACGGTCTCTTCTCCATGGGGTGGAATTGGGATAGCATGCGCCGTGGAATGCATGTTTATGTAAAAATGAAACAGGGTGACGAGGGTAAGTTGTATCGTCAGGAGCAAAGAACAATGAGGCATGCTCTCAAAAAGTTTGGTGAGAAACGAACGTTATTGCGTTTCCAGCCGATAAGAGATATTCATCTACATACAACCTTCTCTGATGAAAACGTTAAGAATCATGGTAGCCTTGCCACTATGTACCTATTTGTGGCGTTAGCCATTCTGGTCATCTTTATGGGTGCATTCAATTTCATGACACTTTCCACAGCTCGGGCGTCACTACGCTATAAAGAAATAGGGGTGCGCAAAGTAACGGGTGCCAAACGGAAAACACTTATTACACAGTTTCTTTCAGAAAGTTTAGTACAATCATTTATTTCTCTGGTACTTGCTTTAGCTCTGACGGAACTTATGCTGCCTCTGTTCAACCAAGCTATGGAAACTGCTATAACATTAAGTATGAATTGGGATATTATTTTCTATATTCTGTTTGGTATTATAGGCATAGGTTGTTTGGCTGGTGCTTATCCAGCATTTTATCTTTCATCAGTCAATCCGTTGCTTGCTTTCAAAGGCGGACAAAAGACCGGCAAGAAAGGAGGGCTTATCAAAGGATTGGTTTGCATCCAGTTTTTCATAGCTATAGTATTGATGTTAATGACTTTCATTGTACTGAAGCAACTTCACTTCATGGAGAATAAGGATTTGGGACTTGACAGAGAGAATATTGTCTCCATCCATACAAGCTTATGGTATGAAGTTGCTGATTTCAAACAAGACTTATTGAGGAATCCCGATATTAAGAGTGTTTCGATGGGTTCGCCTATTGAAAGTTTTGGAGAAGGAAATCTGGAAAAGAAAAACGGACAAGCGGCAATCAGGTGGACAGATATAGATGGAAAAACAGATTCGTTGCAAATGATGGAGATATGGGCGGATGGTGATTTTGTAAAAACTTTCGGATTACAATTATTGAAAGGGGAGTTGATGGATTCTTATTTTGAGAATTACTGGATGCAGAGTGATTCTGATAAGCCTGTTCAGCCGACGATTGTCATCAATGAAACAGCATGGAAAGCGATGAAAGTTGCTGACCCGATAGGTATGGAAGTCTATAAAGAATTTAGTGGATGGGCTGTGAAATCCCGTATTGTTGGTGTGGTGAAAGATTTTAATTTTCAGTCATTGCGTGAGAAAATGAAACCTGCTTATATATACTATAATCCGGAGTGTCTGGGCGATATGTATATTAAGATAGCCCCCGAGCGTAAACAGGAGACTTTGAAATATATTCAGCAGAAATTTGAAGAATGGGCGGTGCGTGATGATATTTTCGTCAAAGAATTCAATTATCAGTTTTTCTCCGATACTCTGAACAAGAATTATGCCAAAGAGCAGCAACAAAGCCGAATGCTGTTATTTTTCACCATCATTGCCATTGTTATTGCTATGATGGGGGTATTCGGGCTGGTTGCTCTTTCTACCGAGCAGCGGACTAAAGAGATAGGTGTCCGCAAAGTGAATGGGGCTCATTCCGACCGCATAGTACGGATGTTCTGTTTGGAATATCTTCGCTGGATAGGCATTGCTTTCGTGATGGCTTGCCCGTTAGGATATTTCTTAATGCATCGTTGGTTGAGTGAATTTGCTTATCAAACGCCCATTAGTTGGTGGCTATTCCTGTTGGCAGGGGCAATGATAGCAGGTATTACTTCATTTACTGTCTTTGGACAGACTTGGCGGAAAGCATCACAAAATCCGGTAGAATCATTGAGGTATGAGTAAGATTCATTTCATACATAATGAAAAATAGATTTGGATATAATGATAACGAGATTTGATTATAATGAAAAAAATAAATTGAATATGATAAAGACTATTGGACTCAGTAAGATATTTCGTACGGAAAGCGTGCAGACCACTGCATTGAATGAAGTAAGTTTGGAAATCAATCAGGGAGAGTTTGTTGCCATTATGGGACCTTCCGGTTGTGGTAAGTCTACCTTGCTGAATATGATAGGTTTGCTTGATAGCCCCACTTCCGGTGAACTTTGGTTTCTGGATCAGGAAGTTTCCCACTACTCCGAGAATGACCGTACGGATTTGCGTAACGGAAATCTTGGTTTTGTATTCCAAAGTTTCAATCTGATAGATGAACTTACAGTCTTTGAAAACGTGGAACTTCCTTTGCTCTATGCCGGAGTATCCACGCGTGAGCGTGTGAAACGTGTCAATGAGGCTTTGGAGCGTATGCAGATAGCTCACCGCACCGAGCATTATCCGCAACAACTTTCCGGTGGGCAGCAGCAGCGTGTGGCCATAGCGCGTGCTATTGTTACCAATCCCCGCATTATCCTCGCCGATGAACCTACAGGTAATCTGGATTCTACGAACGGTAATGAAGTGATGAGCCTCCTGAAAGAACTGAATCGTGATGGGGCCACTGTTGTTATGGTTACCCACTCTGAAGAGAATGCCCGTGAAGCAGAAAGAATCATACGGATGATGGACGGATATATATTGACTGAAAGTAAAAACGCCCGATAATAGATTCTTGTGTTTTGCAACATTTTTTAATAAAAAAAACTTTTTTCTTTCATGTAAATGAGAAAAAAGCTCTTTCTTTGTTAGTAGTAATTATCATAAACCTGTTTGGCAATGACACATTATAAACTGCTATTACTGCTGGTAAGTTTCTTTTGCATAACTTCCTTGTATGCACAAAAACGTAACTTTCTGATGTATAAGGATTCTGTATTGGGAAAGGATACTCTCATACTCAATGTTGAATTCTCCTTTGGAGCATCTTCCGCGTCCGCTAAACAGAGGCAATATTCTATTTCAATAGAGAAGAATGGCCGTATTGTGAAAACTTATGATGCCAAAGATATTGTAGGTTATCGGGAAGGCGGTACAACTTACGCTCCCAAAGTGATTTTAGTCAACGGAGAGAGGCGGAAAGTATTGTTACCTCGCATTTATTGGAAAGAGCCTGTACAGATGTATGTTTTCATCACCGATGAAGGAAATAAAGAATATTATTTTCAAAATGACAAGGATGAAAATTCTCCTTTACATCCGATGAGAGATGATCCTCAAACTGGCTACGTAAACCCGTTGAAAACATATTTGGAAGAATTTCCGATAGCACAGGATAATGAAGAGGTAAAAGCATATATCCGTTCGATGAAACCTACGGTCAACTCTTTTAGAAGCCGATACAAAGTTTGCCGAACCGGCAATGCGAATTATATTCCGCGTATCCGTTGGGGAGTATTGGCAGGAGCAGGCATTGCCAAATTATTTTTAGAATCTTATGATTTTAAGCCTAAATTGCAAGGGTTTGTTGGTGTTTTTGCCGACATACCTCTGATTGATGGATTTTCTTTTCATCCGGAACTGACTTATCGTAAGTATGCTTTTAGTAAATTAGAGGAGAGCAAGACGAAATTGAATGTTGTTTATAATCGGCAAGATTTTGTCTTGCCGTTAATGTTACGTTATACTTTGGTATCGCTGAAAGGGAAAATATTACCCTATATGCAATTAGGGGCAGAATTGGGATATGCCCTAAAAAATGAATCAGCCAGTCAATATACGACTACTGATCCGGATGACTTCATCGTATGGACCGAGAGTGGAATCATAAAATATGATAAGTTCGGAATTGCCTATACGGCTGGTATTGGAACAGAATGGAAAATTCGTTCTAATCATTCTTTATTTTTGGATTTACGTTATTGCAAGGAAACTACAAAAGATTATCTGACAGGTTATTATGCTGTTGTTTCTTTTAACCTCTAAAAACAATTGGTTATGAAAACGAATTATTTTTTATGTATATTCATCCTTAGGATTAGCTGCGTATTGTTTTTCTTTTGTTCTTGTGAGGATGCGGAATTGGCTCTCACTAATTCTGCTAAAGTGAGTATACAGGCTGAATGGAAGGATTATTCGTTTCATTTTTCAGCGAATGTCAAGAGCTCTGGCAATCTAAAGACAGAGGAACGAGGATTTGTGAAGGTTATTCCGGCCCACAATGAAGATATGGAGTCATGTCCGGAGCAAACAGAAACTTTGATTATTCCGCTAACCGGAGATTTTTCCTATCAGACAGAGAAAGATAATCTGATGAGTGGCTTAGAGTGTTGGGTTTATGCATATGTGAAGACTAATTATGGTAACTTCCGCAGTGAAATTACAGTATTGAAAACCCCCAACCAATCGCAACCGCAGATCACTTCGGTACGTCATGTCCCCTCACCGGAAGGTCCCAGTCTGGGAGGTGGCACTGTTTATATTGACGGCACCGGTTTCTCTAATATAAAAAGACGGATTGCGGTTTCTATAAAAACAGTGGGAGATTTATGGAATCCACCACAAAGTATTTTTCTGGATATTCAGGAAGCATCATTTACGCGGATTGTTGCTACCTATCCTTCCCATGAATGGAATCTGGTGGGAGATTTCCCATTAACTGTATTTGTGGGTAATTATGAAAACAAGGCTGTTGATACATTCAAAGTAGAAGGGGTACTGTTAAAAAGTATATCACCTTGTGTGCTTCGATATGGAGAAAAGGCAATGGTACAAATGTCAGGATTCTCTCCGAACAGTGACTTTCAACTTGCAGCGTATGAATCCGGAGATTATAAAATAGTGTCTACTACCGAGCAAGGAGTGGAATTACAAGTCTTCCCTGATTATTATGATCCCACTAACGATAGGGAATGTCAATTATTCTATTATGATAAAAATACGAATATGTATTCCACTCGCCTGTCGTTCCATGTGCCTGCGTCTAAGTGGTTGGAAAGAAATGCTTTTAAGATGTTAAGTCCTAATGCCAAGCAGTATAATTGTTTCTATCAAGGTAAAGGCTATTTTTATGATACAGACAATTTTTTTGATTCGAATAACAATAAATTGAAAGTATATGACTTGGAAACATTCTCATGGGAATATTATCCGCTCATGGACAACGACCACAATTATGGCATTAATGAATATGCCGACTTATTTGCCCATGAGGGATATATTTATCTTTCAATCAAGCGTCGAAGAAATAAAGAAGGAACCAATACTGTTCTTTCTTGGCAGTGCCTCTATCGCTTCAATGTCAATACTCATCGGTGGGAACAGTTGAAGAACATTGCCGACAACGCTGAAGATTGTATGAATATAGATGCCGTCTGGTTCGATGGGCAGCAACTATATGTACATTCTGATAAGCCTTTTTTATGGGAATATAATCCTACAACAGACAGTTGGCAAAAGACTAACATACATTTCCCTGCCGACTTCATGTATACAGGCGAGCATAATGGTTACATCTACTATCAAACAGAAGATAAGCATATTTACCGCTTCAAGAAAGAACAACCGGAAAAAGTAGAATATTTTGGCACACTGGAACTTCCTGTTTCCAAAGAGGCGGCAGTCTGCGGGGACTATATTTACTATAGATATGAGAAAGGAGTGTTCCGCATACCGCTATCACAATCTGTAGGAGGGATGCTTGAGGTTGAATCATTAGGTGCCGTGGATGCATTCTATTATTGCCATGGTACATTCTTCTCTCACAATGGAGATATTAATTACCTTTTAGCTACTCGGCCCAGTGCTATGGGATGGGGAGATTGCCATTTATATGAATATTCTAATTGAGACTTATAAGGAACGCTCAAGAGGCTTTCTTATCCTAAAATCTTGCTATCTGCACTCTTTTTCGTACTTTTGTAACTTTCAAAAAGAAAGTTTTATTTAAAGAAGTTCTCTGTATGAAATCAGACATTGAAATAGCCCGCAGCATAGAGCTGAAGAAGATTAAGCAGGTAGCCGAGAATGTAGGTATTCCACGTGAAGAAGTAGAAAACTACGGACGGTATATTGCTAAAATCCCTACACATCTGATTGATGAAGAAAAAGTGAAGAAAAGTAACCTGATTTTGGTAACTGCTATTACCGCTACCAAAGCAGGTATTGGTAAAACTACAGTTTCTATCGGTCTGGCTTTGGGATTGAATAAAATTGGTAAAAAGGCGATTGTTGCTTTGCGTGAGCCTTCATTAGGACCTTGTTTCGGCATGAAGGGTGGGGCAGCAGGTGGCGGTTATGCCCAGGTGCTTCCTATGGAAAAGATAAATCTGCACTTTACAGGAGATTTTCATGCCATCACTTCGGCGCACAATATGATATCCGCATTGCTCGACAATTATCTTTATCAGCATCAGGCGGATGGATTCGGGCTGAAAGAGATTATCTGGCAGCGTGTACTGGATGTGAACGACCGTTCTTTGCGTAGTATTGTCACGGGTTTAGGTCCCAGTACGAACGGTATTACCGAAGAATCCGGCTTTGATATTACCCCTGCATCCGAAATTATGGCTATTCTTTGTCTGGCAAAGGACATAGACGACCTGAAACGACGGATTGAGAATATTATTCTTGGTTTCCGATTTGATGGTTGTCCATTCACAGTGAAGGAGTTAGGTATTGCTGGAGCTATTACTGTCTTGTTGAAAGATGCCATTAATCCGAACTTAGTTCAAACTACCGAAGGATCGGCTGCTTTTGTTCATGGAGGTCCATTCGCCAATATTGCACATGGTTGTAACTCTATTCGGGCAACGAAACTGGCCATGACTTTCGGCGACTATGTTGTAACGGAAGCCGGCTTCGGTGCTGACCTCGGTGCGGAGAAATTTTATAATATCAAATGCCGTAAAAGTGGATTGCAACCAAAGTTGACTGTAATTGTTGCCACCGCACAAGGTTTGAAAATGCATGGAGGCGTCAGCCTTGATCGTATTAAAGAGCCCAATATGGAGGGATTGCAGCAAGGTTTCGGTAATCTTGATAAGCATATACGTAATCTGCGTTCGTTCGGTCAGACGGTGGTGGTTGCTTTTAATCGTTTTGCCAGTGATACAGACGAGGAAGTGGAAGCGATCCGTCATCACTGTGAGGAAAAATTAGGCGTTGGTTTTGCTGTCAACAATGCATTTGCAAAAGGTGGAGAAGGAGCCGTGGAACTTGCTAATCTGGTAGTGGATGCTATTGAGAAGAAACCTTCCGAACCTTTGAACTTCAGTTATAGTGAGAATGATAGTGTAGAACAAAAGATAGAGAAGATAGCTTGTAATCTATATGGTGCCAGTGTGGTGACTTATAGCATTCATTCACGCAAAATCATTAAACTGATAGAGAAGATGGGCATTGGTCATTATCCAGTTTGTATAGCTAAAACTCAATATTCTTTCTCTGCCGATCCGAAGATATATGGTGCAGTGAATAATTTTGAATTCCACATCAAAGATATTGTAATCAATAACGGTGCGGAAATGATTGTTGCCATTGCAGGAGAAATTTTACGTATGCCGGGACTTCCCAAAGAACCGCAGGCTATGCATATTGATATTGTGGATGGAAATATAGAAGGATTGAGCTGAATCAGGCTAGTAGACATAAAAAGAAATCCGCAGTCTTTCATTAGGCTGCGGATTTTTTATAACGTTTTTTATATACGTTTTCTTAGTATGCAAACAGCGGATATTTTTCCATAGTCTTATTCACGCGTGCGCGAACTTCGGCAATAACCGCTTCATTTTCTACATTGGACAGAACCGTTTCAATCATTTCTGCAATTTCCAGCATCAGATCTTCTTTATCACCACGAGTAGTGATGGCAGGAGTACCCAGACGGATACCGGAAGTTTGGAATGCAGAGCGGCTATCAAACGGAACCATATTCTTGTTTACAGTGATATCGGCAGATACCAATGCTTTTTCAGCAACTTTACCTGTGAGATCCGGATATTTGCTACGTAGGTCAACTAGCATAGAGTGATTATCCGTACCACCTGAAACGATTGTAAAGCCACGGTCGATTAATGCTTGTGCCAGTACGGCTGCATTTTTCTTCACTTGAGCAGCATATTCTTTGAATTCAGGTTGCAGGATTTCACCGAATGCAACAGCTTTTGCTGCAATGACGTGTTCCAATGGTCCGCCCTGAATACCCGGGAATACGGCTGAGTCGATCAGCTGAGACATCATCTTGATTTCACCCTTCGGTGTTGTTTTTCCCCAAGGATTAGGGAAGTCTTTGCCAATCAAGATGATACCACCGCGAGGACCACGCAAAGTCTTATGGGTAGTAGAAGTAACGATATGAGCATACTTCACAGGGTTATCCAGCAATCCGGCTGCAATCAGTCCGGCAGGGTGAGCCATATCGATCATCAGGATAGCACCTACTTTGTCTGCGATTTCGCGCATACGTTTGTAGTCCCATTCGCGGGAATATGCTGAACCGCCACCGATGATCATTTTAGGTTTTTCGCGCAAAGCAACTTCTTCCATCTGGTCATAGTCTACGCGACCAGTTTCCTTATTCAGATTATATTCACAGGGAGTATAGATAATACCGGAAGTATTTACTAAAGAGCCGTGTGAGAGGTGACCGCCGTGAGCCAGATTCAATCCCATGAATTTGTCACCCGGATTCAATACAGCGAGGAATACAGCTGCATTAGCCTGTGCGCCTGAGTGGGGTTGCACGTTAGCCCATTCTGCACCAAAGATTTCCTTTATGCGGTCGATAGCAATTTGTTCGCTCTGGTCTACTACTTCGCAACCTCCGTAGTAACGTTTGCCAGGATAACCTTCTGCATACTTGTTAGTGAGACAGGAGCCCATTGCCTCCATTACTTGGTCACTTACAAAATTCTCTGATGCAATCAGTTCAATACCTTTGAGCTGACGTTGATGTTCTTTTTCGATGATATCGAAAATTAAATCGTCTCTTTTCATTTTGCTTACTTAGATAAGTTTGATAAATCTGTGTTCTCTTATTAAGCGCACAAATTTACGGTAAAAAAATGAATAAACTGTCAGAAAAGTCAGAAATTTACTTTCTAAAAGAATACTCCAAAGGAAAAACTGAGAACATTGTCTCGCCGGTGGAAACGTATTTCGTCGGCGGGTGGATCACCTTCGACGACACCGTCATCATAAGTCACTTTGCGCGATATATTATGTAATCCTATATCATAACGGAAGTCGAAGAAAATGCGGGAAATGGTAACGGCTACTCCAAGGGTAAAACTGAGGTTCAATGGCCGCAATCTTTCGCTGATTCCCTGCTGGTCAAAATTCTCAAAAGTGACTTCGCTTTTTTTATTCCAGATATAACGGAACTTTGGACCGCCGAATACAGCCAGGCTATAAGGTCCCTCCTTGATAACATTATATCCATAGATCACAGGAATATCTATGCTGTGAATGGATGACGTAATAGATGCCATTTCCAAAGGGGCATTCTCTTCAGCAGGTTTCTCGAAAGTGATGTTGCAGCGGTTAATGTTGTAGGATATTTCCGGTTGCAGGAAGTGGCGTTCAAAGTTGATACGCATGAAGACAGAAGCGAAATAACCTATCTTATAGTTATTCTGCACCTCGTCTATTGTGATACCGTTCAATGTAAGGTTGGATACAAGAAAAAGGGAAGAGGTGAAGCCACCTTTAATACCGAAGTTCACCGGACGGTCATGGTGGTGTTTGCTCAGAGGTTCTTCAACCGCCGTGCCAGGCACAAGATGAGACTGTCCCCACATCGTAGCGGGGAAAAGCAAAAGGCACAGGATAAAGCTCTTCAATACTTTGTTCATCACTTATCACTAACGGTTAATCATTCATTTTATTTCTTCTTCTCAACAGACCAGCCAAATTTACCGATCTTTTCGCCCAATTCATAGTATCCTCCATGTACATAAACCAGTGGATTAGCTTCCGCCAGTTCCAGTTTTCCGGTTTCCGTATTCAGGTTCCGGTCGGCGGCACGTACG
>ERZ780067.552-NODE-552-length-12751-cov-9.48811_pt1 | contig 12751 bp, 8 predicted proteins | sample MGYA00511841_ERZ780067 | MGnify/ENA primary metagenome ERZ780067 (study PRJEB29588, sample SAMEA2143295) | human gut metagenome | biome: human gut; feature: human-associated habitat; material: faeces | place: Denmark | collected 2008/2010 ... | reverse complement strand
TTTTGATGGGTCAATCAGGAGTATAATAGTGGGTCAAGTGACTTTATATTTTCCAATGTGTGCAAAATTACTTTTTCACACCGGAGATTGAAATTGTCAAACAGTTGAAAAACAATGAAGTATGATACATATTTATGGCTTTTTCAAAAGCCTTAAAAAAAGCCACTGAACTGGCAAAATCCAACTTCACAAATATGTAATGAAATGCGTAGCGAGGGTAAAAAAAGAACCCTTGAACTATCTCTAATTCAAGGGTTTTCTAAAATTGAAAAGCTTTTTGGTGGTGCCACCAGGAATCGAACCGGGGACACAAGGATTTTCAGTCCTTTGCTCTACCAACTGAGCTATGACACCTTTCTTGTTTGCGGGTGCAAAGATAAGTATATTTTTTAATACCGCAATAACTTTGGAAGAAATTTTCGCCAATTTCTGATATGGAGAATAATAGTTGTATTTTTTAGATAATATATATCCCGTATCAACTACCTGAATAGCCGATACGGGATTACTTTTTATATACAGAGATATACCTTTACCTTTTACTTAGGTATCTCCTTTTTGGTATTTCCGGTTTCCGGAGATGTATTATTAGGGGTTGCACTTCCGCTTGAAACCTTAGAACTTCCTGACGGAGTAGCACCAGAAGTTGTCGCATTGGAAGTTGCTGTACTGACACTACCGGCAGCTACATTCGCAGTTTGAGGCTGTACTTCCCAATGGAACGGTTCGAAATTGGAATTCGGGTCTACCCAAGACGGTTTCTTTGCTGCATAGATGATGAATGGAGCAACAACGACAATGATAGCACCGATAATCAGTACGGAGAACCATACAGTGTTGCTACCTGTAGAAATCTGGCTGGGCGGGATAAAGCTAAGGATAAAGGCAAGCAATGATCCGCAGAAACCGAGTCCGCCGACGAACCACATCAAACTGTTGCCACTCTTACCGATACGGAACGGGCGGTTCAGTTTTTTCATCTTATAACGAAGTGCGATTGCTCCGGAGAACATCAGCAGATACATGATAAGATAAAGAATCACTGTCAGCTGAGACAGGATCTGGTAGAAACTCTGTACAGAAGGCATTACCACAAACAACAGACTTAATACAGTTACTGCTATACCCTGCACGAACAGAATGTTTTTCTGTACACCCAGTTTGTTTGTTTTCTGGAAGAACGGAGGCATATAACCGGCTTTACCTACGGCAAAGATACGTTCTGACGCACCGGCACCCCATGTCAATACACCTGCCAATACACCGAAGGCAAGGGCGATGGCAATGATCGGTGATAACCAGGAAGCATGGATATACTTGAAGTAGTTGTCAAAACCGACAAGTAAACTCTGAGTCAGGTTAATATCATTTGCGGGGATGATAACACCAAGTGCGAAAGTACCTAGCACAAAGATAAGAACGGTGATAAGCGCACCGATAAATACTGCTTTCGGGTAGTTCTTGGATGGATTATCTACATCTTTCACGTGGATACCGCCCATTTCCATACCGGCATAGAACAAGAAGATACTGGCGGCTAGAACGACATTGTCGAAATTGGTAAAGTCGGGGAAGAAGCTGCTGTCGAAATTCATGTTAGAGTGTCCGCCTGTTGCGAGATAAATGATACCTAGGATAATCAACAATCCGGCCGGAATAATCGTACCGACCAAACCGCCGATTTTAGCCACTTTACCAACCCAGCTCATACCTTTCAGGGAAATGAATGTTGCCAGCCAATAGATGATAAGTACGACGACGAGCGTGTAATACTTGTTGTTTGCCAGTGACATATCATGTACGTCATTCATTCCGATGAAGGCGATGGATACGGCACCGAATGTTAGTACTGTGGGATACCAGATTGTACTTTCAATCCATTGTACCCAAATGGCGAGGAATCCCAGTTTCTTGCCGTAGGCTTCGCCTACCCACCGGAACACACCGCCTTGTTTATCCTGGAACATGGCCGCCAATTCTGCTGCGACGAGCGATGTAGGAATAAGAAAGACAATAGCTGCAAAAAGATAGTAAAAGGCCGAACTCATTCCGTATACGGCCTCGGCCGGTAGTCCACGCAATGATACTACTGCCGTAACGTTCATGATAGCGAGGGTAAACACCCCCAGCTTCACTGCATTTTTAATATTTGCCATAAGTTAAGGTTTTAAGTGAAAAATATTTTAAAGTCAGTGTTATAACAACATTTTGTACGAGATGTTCCCGCAATCTCTTTCAAAGTTCGTTAATTAACATCGTAAGATAAATAGATTGTAATAGAAAAAGGTTACTATCGCGCAATAGTAACCCTTCACTTTTTATCGGGAAAGTCTTTTAATCGACGATCGTGATATGATTCTGACCGAATACATTCAGTCCTAGTTTGTTCATGATGTACTGGATAGCCAACTGTGCTTTTACAGAGTTACCCGATCCATCCAAAGGAGGAGCGAATGCTGCGATACCGAACTGTCCGGGCAACACACCCATCACACCACCTCCTACACCTGTCTTGGCAGGAATACCGGAAGTATACATCCAGTCGCCGGTATGTTCGTAGAAACCTACCGCGGCAATCATGGCTGTGATTTTAGGAGACAAGCTGGCGTCGAACACTTCTTTCTTGGTCACCGGATTCACACCGCCGTTGGCGATTGTTCCGGCAGCGATGGAAAGCTGCAATGCGGTCACTCCCAATGAACATTGACGCGTATAAAGGTCTAGAGACATATCCGGATCATCATAGATACGGTTGTAGTTCTTCAGTAGCCAAGCAATGGAACGGTTGTTGAAGTTAGTATCCGATTCGGACTTATACAATTCGTCTATCAGTTGAGGAGCACTGCCGCACAAGTCGGTTATGTTTCCTACGATGGCGTCCCATTTCTTGGCAGAGTCGCCTATTGGTTTCACCATACTGCAAGCGGAGATGGCGCCGGCGTTTACCAATGGAGTAGACGGGTGGTCGTTTTCCAGCAAGATGGCGATGATAGAGTTGAAAGGCAAGCCTGTCGCGTCAGCTCCGATCTTGTCCAATATTTCCTTAGCGCCATATTGACGCAGAGCCAGGATAGCCGTATGTACTTTGGATACGGATTCTATTCCGAAGCGGTAGTCGGTATCTCCCACATGGATGGTCTGCCCGTTGAGCAGGCAGACACTGATTCCAAAGAGATCTTTGTTGACATTGGCCAAGTAAGGGATATAGTCGGCATTCTTGCCTCCCGTATTCGTCTTTACCTGATCGTATGCCTCCTGTACCACTTCTTGCAATTGAGCGAGTGTTACTTTTTTATTCATAGATCTTTTATTTTTTAGCTGTTTTACGACGGCCGCCGTGGTTGAATATTTTAGCTTCTACCGGAAGATTCTTTTCTTGTGCTATGCGGGTAGGAGTAGGATAATCCAATTTTTCCAGTTCTGTGATGGCGTTCTTGATGTCGCCCAGCAACATATCTGCCATATCGCGGCTGAATCCCTGACGGACAACGACGCGCATCACTACATAATCTTCCAGTTTGGAAGGCAATGTATAAGCCGGAACCATCCAACCGTGTTGAGACAGTTTATCCTGCAAATCATACAAAGTCCATTTAGCGTTCTTTGCATATTCTGGTTTCAGATACCAGATGAACAACGGGTTTACCACTTCGTTAGAGTAGTTGACGAACGGAGCCATCTTGGCTATTTCGTCATGGATGTATTTAGCGATCTGTAAAGAGTTGTACTGTACTTCTTTGTAACCTTGGAATCCTAAACGGATGAACTGGTAGTACTGTCCCAGAATCTGAGCAGCCGGGCGAGAGAAGTTCAAACCTACTTGAGTGATGTTAGCACCCAGATAATTTACACTGAACGACATCTCTTCTGGCAGATATTCTTTGCCTTTCCAAACCACCCAACCGAGTCCCGGATATACCAGACCGAACTTATGACCGGATACACTGATGGAAAGCACCCATTTCAGGCGGAAGTCCCATTTTGTTTCCGGGTAAAGGAACGGAAGGATAAAACCACCGCTGGCAGCGTCTACGTGGATAGGAATGTCATAACCAGTCTTGGCGTTGTAAGCATCCAGTGCTTTGTCCAATGCTTCTACGTCATCGTTCAGTCCAGTCCATGTAACACCCTGGATAGGTACGATACAAATTGTATTCTCATCACACATCTTCAAGGCTTCTTCGGGATCGAGTGTGGTTTTGTCAAGTGTCAAAGGCACTTCACGCATTTCAATCTGCCACAACTGTGCAAATTTCTCCCATACAACCTGGAAACCTGTAGAAATAACAAAGTTCGGTTTATCAAACGGTTTACCTTGAGCCTGTCTTTTCTTACGCCAGCGCAACCAAGCAGCCACACCACCCAGCATACAAGCTTCTGAGGAGCCGATAGCCAGAGCACCGGTTTTCCAAGTATCTTTTTCCGGAGAATTCCATAGGTTGGCAACGATGTTGATACATTTACCGTTCATCACTGCGATACGCGGATACTCAGTTTCGTCAATGTAGTTAATGTTGATGGCTTCGTTCATCAGCTTGGTAGCATATTCATCCATGTAGGTAGTCACGAAAGTAGCCAGGTTCAGGCGCGGTTGAGTCTGAGCGAATGTTTCGTCTTTTACCATCTGATAGGCGACTTCAGGAGTAGTAGGTCCATCAGGTATCTTCTCTACCGGAGAGGGTTGCAACATTCTGTCTGAACCAAATGCTTCTGTTTTAGCATCGCCTTTTCTGAAATTTAAATCTTTCATACTTAATTTGTTTTTTAAAAGGTTTAGGGCGATGGGGATTTTCCCCGTCGAATTTCCCACAACAACAGCAGGCTGTTTTGAAAGTTTTCGGCTTTTACATTATTTGGCGTTTATTAAGGGGGGAGATTCGTTTTGAACTTTATGCGATGAGTATTGTTCTCATCAAACCTAAACTTTTAACGAATTTGCGTATGAAAATACAGACGGGAAGAGGAACGATTTCTCTTATCACTTTAATTGCCATCTGGTCTGTTTCGGCACTGACTTCTCTGCCGGGGCTGGCCGTTTCGCCTATATTGGGCGATCTTACGAAGATATTTCCGGAAGCTACGGATTTGGATATCCAGATGTTGACTTCGCTTCCTTCCTTGCTCATTATTCCTTTCATTCTGCTGGGTGGTAAGTTGACGGAGAAAGTCGACTTTGTCCGTATCCTGAAAATCGGACTTTGGCTCTTTGCGGTGAGCGGTATGTTGTATCTGGTTTCCAATAAGATGTGGCAATTGATTGTAGTAAGTGCCTTATTGGGTATCGGGGCTGGGCTGATTATTCCGTTGTCTACCGGTCTGGTGTCTAGGTATTTTACCGGAACTTACCGGGTAAAACAATTCGGCTTTAGTTCAGCAATCACTAATTTTACGTTGGTGATAGCGACTGCCGTCACCGGTTATCTGGCGGAAGTCAGTTGGCATTTACCTTTTCTGGTCTATTTGCTTCCGCTGATTTCTATTCTGTTGATCGGTCGTCTGAAGAAAGACCGGCCGGAAGTTGCCGCTGCTGATAGTGCAAGTTCGAAAGAAGAACGGGCGGTGATAGATACAGGCGGTAGTAAATATGGTATCCATGTGAAGCATTTGATAGAATTGATGTTCTTCTACGGAGTGACGACTTATATCGTATTGGCGGTGATATTCAATCTGCCTTTCCTGATGGAGAAGCATCATTTCTCAAGTGGAAATTCGGGCTTGATGATTTCTCTTTTCTTTCTGGCGATTATGGCTCCGGGATTCTGTCTGGATAAGATTGCGGCTACATTGAAAGAACGTACCAAAGCATACAGCTTGCTGTTCATGGCATTGGGATTGTTGCTCATCTGGATAGCTCCGCTTGAATGGCTGATTATTCCCGGATGTCTGTTTGTGGGGTTGGGCTATGGTGTCATCCAACCCATGCTTTATGATAAGACTACGCATACCGCATTGCCGGAAAAGGCCACATTGGCACTGGCATTTGTAATGATGATGAACTATCTTGCCATCTTACTTTATCCTTTTATCGTCGATTTTTTCCAATGGATATTTCATACCCAATCACAAGAGTTTCCGTTTATCTTTAATCTGCTGATTACTGTTGTCACTCTTTTCTGGGCATACCGGCGCCGTCATACCTTTTTGTTTAACGACCAATTAAAATAAAAATGAAGAATAAGAAACTGGAAGCCAATCTTAGCATGGCTGTCTCGAAAGTTTTTAGCGGGTTAAATATGAATGCCCTGAAGTATCTTCTGCCTTTGTGGATGAGTCCGCTGACGGGAGCAACCCTTCGTTGCACGTTTGCGGCAGCAGCCTTTTGGGTAATCGGGTGGTTTATGCCTCCGGAAAAATCATCCGCCAAAGATAAATGGCTCCTTTTCCTGTTGGGGGCCTTGGGACTTTATGGCTTTATGTTTCTCTACCTGGCCGGATTGAGTAAAACAACTCCTGTTTCCAGTTCCATTTTTACCAGCCTCCAACCTATTTGGGTTTTTCTCATGATGATATTCTTTTATAAGGAGAAGGCGACCACCAAAAAAATAATAGGAATTTCTATCGGTCTGATAGGAGCATTGGTTTGTATTTTAACTCAGCAAAGTGATGATTTGGCGTCCGATGCTTTCACGGGAAATATGCTTTGTCTTCTTAGCTCTGTGGTATATGCTGTCTATCTGATTCTTAGTCAGCGTATCTTGACTGCCATCGGAGCAATAACCATGTTGCGCTATACCTTTTCCGGTGCTGCTGTATCTGCTATAATAGTAACGTTCATTACGGGATTTGATGCTCCGGTATTCTCCATGCCGTTCCATTGGACACCTTTCCTTATCCTGATGTTCGTATTGATTTTCCCGACCACTATCAGTTATATGTTGTTGCCTGTCGGTTTGAAATATCTGAAGACAACGGTGGTTGCTATTTATGGTTATCTGATTCTGATTGTGGCAACTATTGCCTCCCTTGCTTTGGGACAAGACCGTTTTAGCTGGACGCAGACGTTTGCCATTATTTTTATCTGTATCGGAGTTTATTTGGTAGAAGTTGCCGAAAGCAAGGAGCGATAAAAGTTTCTCGGTGTGGAACACTTTGTTTCAAGGCATGGAACAAAAAAAGAGCGTCCTTCACAGAACGCTCTTGCTTATTTCATCATCATGTTTTATAGAGAGGAGTTGATTGCTTGTGCTATCGACTTGAATTCTTCATCCGACAATTTCAATTTCGGATTTGAGAACAACATATCCGATTCCTTTTGGATAGGAATTAAATGAATATGAGCGTGAGGAACTTCGAGTCCGATAACTGCTTCGCCCACTTTTTGGCATGGGAAAGCTTTTTCGATGGCACGGGCTACCTTTTTTGCAAATACGTGCATTGCGGCCAGGTCTTCATCGCTCAAATCGAAAATATAGTCTACTTCCTGTTTGGGCACTACCAATGTATGTCCCTTTACCAACGGATTGATATCGAGGAAAGCAAAAAACTTTTCGTTTTCCGCCACCTTGTAGCAGGGGATTTCGCCTGCGATGATTCTGCTGAATATTGTTGCCATAACTTTTTATTGATAAAATAAGGCAAGCCTCACACGGAGACTTGCCTTTTTGTTAAAATGATATGTTTACTACTTCCAATGCAATTTTGCCCTGTGGAACTGTAATTTCTGCAACTTCACCTACCTTCTTGCCAAGCAGTCCTTGTGCAATCGGAGTGTTAACGGAAATCTTGCCTTCCTTCAAGTTAGCTTCGCTTTCAGAAACAATGGTATAAGTCATTTTCATACCGTTTTTCACGTTCTTCAGTTCCACCTTATTTAAAATCTGTACGGAATCTGTTTTGAGTTTGGACTCATCAATGATTTTTGCATCTGCGATCACCGTTTTCAATTTGTTGATGCGCATTTCCAACATACCTTGCGCTTCTTTGGCGGCATCGTATTCTGCATTTTCCGATAAGTCTCCTTTATCTCTGGCTTCGGCTATTGCCGCAGAGATCTTCGGGCGTTCCACTGTTTCCAGCTCTTTAAGTTCCGCCATTAGTTTTTTGTAACCTTCTTCTGACATATAAGCCATGATGTTTTCCTCCTTTAATTGTTTTTATGGTCATATAAACAAAAAAGAATTCCAACATGAGTCATGTTGGAACCCTCTTTTTCATTATTTCTTTGCAAAGATAGACTTTTAAGTGATACGTGTCAAGTGAAAAAAGATGCTATGTAACATATTTAAATGAAATATGCTAAATTATAACAACTTAGAGCAATGACTTGACGGCAGCTTCTAAATCTTTGATATCTTCGCCGCGAAGTTTCAGTTCGTTGTTGCGATTAATCAGGAAGATGGACGGTACTTGGCGTACATTATATACAGCTACATTCGTAGAATATACTCCGTTGCCATCGCGTACGCATACCCACGGAAGGTTGGCGGCCGATGTTTTCCAATAGTGCTCGTCCGCGTCGAGAGATACCTGGTAAATTTCCAGACCTTGCGAAGCGTATGTATTATATAGTTCGCGAAGCATCAGGTTATGGGGAGCACCTGCTGGCGACTGGAACACGGAGAAGTCAAGTAATACGACTTTACCTTTCAAGTCGGTCAGCTTACGTACATTTCCTTTTACGTCACGCAACGCGATATCTATAATTCCTGTTTCTACAATTTTGTCTTGCGGAATCTCCAAAGCTTTTGCTTGCGGCTGGCGTGTATTCTTCATGCCTTTAATAACAATGTTATAAAGATTCTTGGAGCGTACGGCATTGGGGAATGTGTTGTTGAGGCTCGTCGCTACGGCTGCAAAACATTTCACGTCATCTTTATTATTCAACGGATCGAATATCAGATAATTGTTCAGCTTCTGGAACAGTGCGAAATAGGCGGCTGCCGTGTTGGGAGCTGCGAAGATATAGTTCACTTTCACGTCCTCTTTATATTTACCGAGCAATGTTGCCAGACTGTCCTCAAAGACATCGTGTCCTATCTTGTTGCCGCGCAGTGCAGCCAACAGGTCATCCGCATTTTTCTGAAGACGGATTTGTTTCAGCGTCAGTTCTTTTATCTTGTTGCTGTTTTCCGAACCTTCTACGGTATAATCGGTGGAGAAGTCCATATACGGAGCTTTGATCTGAACCGTTTCGATAGAGTCTACAGAAAAGTTGATTACTTTGTCGTCTATCCGCAGACGGTAAAATTCGGGAGACTCGGGACGAGCTTGTTTAAAGCTGAATGTACCTTCACCTTTCAATTTCACTGAATCGAGCGGAACAATACCTTCCAGACCGGAAGCTTCCAGATAAAGCATTTTGCCGTCGGCTCCTGATACATCCCCGGTTACCTGGAATTTAGGACCGGAACTACAAGCTGTAATAGTAAGTGCGGCAAGTGCTGCAAAAGTTATCTTTTTCATATAGCGTGTGTTATTTACGAGTTGCAAATATACTTCTTTTCGAGATTAGTCAAAGCATTTTGTTGTGTTCTTCTCCTAATTTTGAAAAAAAAATCGGTTTGCAACTAACTTTTTATCTCATTTCCACCTGATTACCACGATAAATGTATATCTTTGCAGGAATTTTGAAAGAAAAAGTATAGATAAAACAATTTTTATGATTAACCCAATTGTTAAGACGATCGAGTTGGCGGATGGAAGAACCATTACACTCGAAACGGGAAAGTTGGCAAAACAGGCAGACGGTTCTGTAATGCTACGCATGGGCAACACCATGTTATTAGCTACTGTTTGTGCCGCTAAAGATGCAGTTCCCGGAACAGATTTCATGCCTTTACAGGTAGAGTACAAAGAAAAATTTGCGGCATTCGGCCGTTTCCCGGGTGGTTTCACCAAGCGAGAAGGTAGAGCTTCTGACTATGAGATTCTGACATGCCGTCTCGTTGACCGTGCTCTCCGTCCTTTATTCCCTGATAATTATCATGCAGAGGTATATGTGAACATCATCCTCTTCTCGGCTGATGGTGTAGATATGCCGGATGCATTGGCAGGACTTGCAGCTTCTGCAGCACTTGCCGTTTCCGATATTCCGTTCAACGGACCTATCTCTGAAGTACGTGTGGCACGTATCGACGGTCAGTTCGTTATCAACCCGACTTTTGAACAACTCGAAAAAGCAGATATGGACCTTATGGTTGCCGCTACTTATGAGAACATCATGATGGTGGAAGGCGAAATGCAGGAAGTGTCTGAGGCTGAATTGCTGGAAGCCATGAAAGTGGCTCACGAAGCCATCAAGATTCATTGCAAGGCTCAGATGGAGTTGACAGAAGCGGTAGGTAAGACGGTAAAACGTGAATATTGTCACGAAGTGAACGACGAAGAATTGCGTAAGGCAGTTCGTGAGGCTTGCTATGACAAGGCTTACGCCGTAGCAGCTTCAGGAAATAACAATAAGCACGAGCGTTTTGACGCTTTCGAAGCTATCCGTGAAGAGTTCAAGGCTCAGTTCTCTGAAGAAGAGTTGGAAGAAAAAGGACCTCTGATCGACCGTTACTATCATGGTGTGGAAAAAGAAGCAATGCGCCGTTCCATCCTTGACGAAGGCAAGCGTTTGGATGGCCGTAAGACTACTGAAATCCGCCCGATCTGGTGTGAGGTTGGTCCCTTGCCCGGTCCTCACGGATCCGCTATCTTTACTCGTGGCGAGACTCAGTCATTGACTTCTGTTACGCTGGGTACTAAGATGGACGAAAAGATTATCGACGATGTTCTGGAACACGGAAAAGAACGTTTCCTGTTGCATTATAACTTCCCTCCTTTCTCTACAGGTGAAGCAAAAGCACAGCGTGGTGTAGGCCGTCGCGAAATCGGCCACGGTCACCTGGCTTGGCGTGCTTTGAAAGGACAGATTCCTGCTGACTATCCGTATGTAGTACGTGTAGTTTCCGATATCCTCGAATCTAACGGTTCTTCTTCTATGGCAACCGTATGTGCCGGTACATTGGCATTGATGGATGCAGGTGTGAAGATCAAGAAGCCGGTATCAGGTATCGCTATGGGACTGATTAAGAATCCGGGTGAAGAAAAATATGCCGTATTGTCCGATATACTTGGTGATGAGGATCATCTCGGAGATATGGACTTCAAAGTGACCGGAACAAAGGATGGTATCACTGCTACTCAGATGGATATCAAGGTAGACGGTCTGTCATACGAAATTCTGGAACGTGCTTTGAATCAGGCAAAAGAAGGTCGTATGCACATCTTGAACAAGATTACCGAAACAATTGCCGAGCCGCGTGCTGAACTGAAAGAACACGCTCCGCGTATCGAGACAATGACGATTCCTAAAGAATTTATCGGTGCAGTGATCGGTCCTGGCGGTAAGATTATTCAAGGTATGCAGGAAGAGACAGGTGCTGTGATTACTATCGAAGAAATTGATGGTATGGGACGCATCGAGGTTTCAGGAACAAATAAGAAATGTATTGATGATGCAATGCGTATGATCAAAGCGATCGTTGCTGTTCCCGAAGTAGGCGAAGTGTATAAAGGTAAAGTTCGTTCTATCATGCCTTATGGTGCGTTTGTCGAATTCTTGCCGGGCAAGGACGGTTTGCTGCACATCTCCGAAATTGATTGGAAACGTCTTGAGACTGTAGAAGAAGCCGGAATTAAGGAAGGTGATGAGATTGACGTGAAGTTGATCGATATCGATCCGAAAACCGGTAAATTCAAACTTTCTAGAAAAGTTTTGTTGCCAAGACCGGAAAAGAAGTAAAGAGCGAATAGCTTTATAATAGTAAGGATAGTCCGAAAACTTAGTTTTCGGGCTATTTTTTTATACGATGAATAGGGAATAAGGAGAGAGAATCGGGCTAAAAAAGAGAATCGGAAAGTACCCCCATACTTCCCGATTCGAAACAGTCAAAAATCGACCTTAATCAATTTATTAACTTAACACGTTGCAAATATATGAGATTTTTTTCTTAGAAAGGACTTTTTACTAAAAAAAGTTTAGACTGTGAGGATAATATGCTTTTCCGTTTGTTGTTGTTTGGGATGTTTGTCGGCTGTTATAAAGGAGTGATTTTACTTGGTTTTTAATGTCGCTTTTCTTGTTTTTCTTATATTAATTTCGTATCTTAAGAAATTTTGTTTTTGCCTGTTTGGGTGGTCACTTTGCAAAGTGATGTTTGTCATTCTATAAAGTGCCATTTGTCTTCTTATAAGGGGACATTGGTCACCTTGTAAAGTGACGACTACCCGTGTGCATAAAAAGGAACTGTTTTGTGCGCGTCAATTCCTTATTCTCTGTGTGGAGCAACCTTACTTATATACTTGTATCGGCAATTCTCCCCGTAATGCGCCGAGTGCATTGAGGGCTAATGCTTCCAATTCATCTTCTCCGGGATATACATATACGGGAGCAATGAATGATATGCGTTCTTTCAATCGGCTGATTACATAATCGGAATGCGCGATACCGCCTGTCAGTAGAATGGCGTCCGCCTTTCCGTAGAGCACGGTAGCGGCAGCTCCTATCTCTTTGGCGATATTGTAAATCATGGCATCCAATATCAGTTTGGCGTGATGGTCACCTGCTTCAATGGAACGTATGACGGTGGGGATGTCGGTTGTTCCCAGATGGGCAGCCAGTCCGGCACGTCCGGAAATACGTTTTTTAAGTTCGTCGTTCGTGAACCGGCCGCTGTGGCACAAGTCAATCAACTGCCCGGCAGGCAGTGTGCCGGCACGTTCGGGGGAGAAAGGCCCGGAGCCGTCCAATGCATTGTTGGCGTCTATC
>ERZ780067.539-NODE-539-length-13064-cov-4.90115_pt1 | contig 13064 bp, 10 predicted proteins | sample MGYA00511841_ERZ780067 | MGnify/ENA primary metagenome ERZ780067 (study PRJEB29588, sample SAMEA2143295) | human gut metagenome | biome: human gut; feature: human-associated habitat; material: faeces | place: Denmark | collected 2008/2010 ... | reverse complement strand
GGAGATCGACCCCCCCCCGCCCGAGAGCATCGATACCGCCTCTTCATACAGGCGGGTGCTCTCCTCCCGGTCGCTTTTGCCGGGGGCACAGGCAACGAGCCCCCACAAAACGGCCCCCACGATACCACACATGACGATTTTTCTCATCTTCATTTCCTCCATTCACGGCATCCGCTCCGGCCCCAAAACCGGGCAAACAAATTGCGATTGCCAAACTAAGCCGTGTAAAGATACGATAAATTTCCCTATTTTTGCACCAGACAACCAAATGAGATCTCAATTATGGCCAAATACAAATACTATGTCGTGTGGGAAGGTCGGGCCCGGGGCATCTTCGACTCGTGGGAAGCGTGCAAAGAGCAGGTCGACAACTTCAAAGGTGCCAAATACAAGAGCTTCGACAGCCTCGAAGCGGCCACCGAAGCCTTCCGCAATATCCCCGACGACTTCTCGGGCGTCTTGCGCAAAATAGGCGAACGCTCGCGCGACAAGCTCGAAGCTCCCCGACTCAGTCCCGAGGTCATTGCCGACAGCCTGGCCGTCGATGCCGCCTGCAGCGGAAATCCCGGCCACATGGAGTATCGCGGTGTCGACACGAAATCGGGCATCGAGCTCTTCCACGTGGGCCCCATGATGCAGGGCACCAACAACATAGGCGAGTTTCTGGCCCTCGTTCACGGGCTGGCCTATCTGCACCAGCGCGGCTCTGCCATCCCCGTCTACTCCGACAGCCGCAACGCCATCGCCTGGGTGCGGCAAAAGAAGTGCAAGACCAAACTGACCCAAAACGCCGTCAACGCCCCCATCTTCAACCTCATCGCCCGGGCCGAACGATGGCTGCAGACCCACACCTACACCAACCCCATCATCAAATGGGAGACCGAGCGGTGGGGCGAAATCCCGGCCGACTTCGGGCGCAAATAGACCCTCTCGATTATTTTTTTCATTCCTATAAAAACTACCAGGGCTGCCTCGCATGAGGTAGCCCTGGTTACTTTATGTTCACAACCGGCACAGAAGCCACGGAATCAACGTCTTACCACCTTGGCCGTAGTGATGGTACCCGACTCGTCGACCACCTGAACAACCAGGATGGCCGGAGTTGAGGCACCGAGGTCGAGCGTGAAGCTGGTCGCATCGGGAGCCGACTGATGGAGCAACCGTCCATAGAGGTCATAAATGCGGACGGCACTCAGCATCGTCTGACCGCTCACGACAAGCCGACCACCATAGGTATAGACCCGGACGGTATCGTCAGCACTCTCCCCGGCCAACTCGGTAATGCCGGTGCCTTGCGGTTCCTTGTATTCGCCCGACGGGATAATCTCGTAGAGGGTCGGGATATTGTGCTCGTTCCACTCGATGCGCACGGCCGTCACCATCTCGTAGTCACGCGTGTCGATGACGGTGGCCAGGTGGTCGAGCGTTCCGGCTTCCACCCATTGAGAGCCATCGTAGAGCGAGACGGCAGGCAATTCGTAGTTGGCATCGAAGGTGGTGTTGTGGTAAATCTCAACGGCCTCGATGTCCATATTCTCGATGAAGGTGTGTTCCACATAACCGGCCTCTTCGGCTCGATAGTTGGTAATCATGTTCTTGTCGGACAGGGCCGAAATCATGGCCTGGTTGTGGTCGGTAGTCTGTGTCACACGGTCTGCCATGACACAACCGAACTCTGCCACCTTGAGCCAATAGCTGCCGATGACATTGGTAATATACAGGCGGAGATACTTGCCCGTAGCGCCATTGGCATTGGTGGTGAATGAGTGGGTGTTGGCGTTAATGCCGCCACTGTCGTAGGCTGCCACCTTTGTCCAGCTCTGCCCGTCCAACGACACCTGAAACTCTCCGCTGCCGATGAGCTGGTCGTTCTCCATGAAGGTAACCGTTATCTCAAAAATCGAATGTGGCTCGGCATACTCAAGTTGCAACCAGTCGCCCACCTGCGGCTCGGCGTTGCTCCAGAAGTGCGTACCGGGGTTACCGTCCACGATATTGCCGATATTATAACTCTGGTAGGTGCCGAGCGAAGTGCTGGGTGTGGGTTTGCCTATCTCGGAGGTAGCACCTGCCACAGAGCAGGAAAATTCGGCCAGCTGCATCCAGAACGAACCTTCGACACTGGTTACCATCAGGCGGACATATCGGGCATTGGTACCATTGGCTGCACAGGTATAACGATTATTGACCAGACTGCCGTGGCTGTATTGTGCTATGGTAGTCCATTCGTTGGCGTCGGTAGAGAGTTGAATATCGGCCGTACCGGAAAGGATGTCTTTGCCCGTGAAGACGAGGGTGACGTTGTCGATCGAGTAGACATCGCCATAGTCGAGCTGGATGTAGTGCCCCGCTGCCGTGTTCTCACCACTCCAGAAGAAAGTACCGGTGTTGCCATCGACAGCCAGCTCGAGGGGATAAGAGACATTACCATCGGTGTAGACCTTCAGGTTTGACGTAATAGCCGGAGTGGGTACGACGATTGCGCCCGACGACAAGGAGACGGTCAGAACATCAAAGCCAAGCGATTCCGCCTCGCCGCCGGCAGTGCTGCGAACCAGACGAACGTAGGCCGCATTCTGCGACGACACGGGCAGAGTGGCTGGAGTCCATATCTTGCCATTGATCGAGGTCTCGAAGGTCACCCCTTCAGGCAACTCCATCTCGCCGACTGCCACCTTCTCGATAGCCCCGAGGTAGAGGCCCACGTAATCGCCCCCGGCCAACTCGACACCGCTCAGCCCCGAAAGTGTGGCCCCGGCATCCGTCACAGTCAGGTTGAAAGCCGCCGGGTCCAGATTGGTGACAACCTGCGCCTGCTCGGGTTCCGGCCAGTCACCGGGCAGGTTGGCGCCCAGGGTCTCATACAGATAGTCCACAAACGGACGGGTGTAAGAGTTGGCCGGATGCACCTCATAGCTCACCACGTGCGAGTCGGTGCCGTAGCCCTCGAGCTCGGAGATAAAATACTGCGGCTCGATGCCCAAACCCGTATAGAGCGAAATGATGCCTGCAAACGATGTCCAAGAGTCGGAGCGGCTCATCGACTCGCCGTTTTCGAGCAGGTCGAGCGATTTCTGGATGATGATGGCGTAAGCCTTCAACTTGGCACACCAGGCCTTGACATCGGTGGCGAACAGGCGGTAGTCATGGTTGTCGCTGTTTGCCATCACGGTCTCGATATATTCGCAAGCAGCTTGCAACCGGGCCATCTCCTCGCGGATGGCCGTGCCCTCTGCCGGGAAGTTGCCGTCGCTGTATTTTGTCTTGAATGCGTCGTAAAGATCAATAATCTCCTGATCTTCATAGATAGCATCGGTATAGCGGGCAAACAGCCGTATCTGGTTCGCCGTCTCGGTATCGCCCGCTTCGGCCAGGTAGTCGAAGCAGTCGTTCCAGTTTTGCATCACATCGAACTGATTGGGATTCCAGCAATAGTCTGCCAGGCCGAACAGCCCCACCTTGGCAGCCTGCGACTGCTTCTCGGGGTTGAGAATGACACCGCCCAAGGTGCTGATGCCCCCCTTCTCGGGAACGAGGCTGTAGTGAGCCGTGAGTTCGCGCATATAGAGGCGGTCGTCGTTGTTGTCGTTGACCGTCGCATTCCACCAGAACAGCGGGTTGCGTCCTATGTAGCCCGCCATCGCATCGCAATCCTTCTTGTCCAGGTCGCCGCATACGGCATAACCGGTGAAACCGATGACCACGTCCTTGTCAACGCTTGCCATCTGAGTCAGATAGGAGGCCGCTCCCTGATACATCAGCGCGTATGTGGCAGGCACATAGAAAAGGGGGGCAATCTTCTCGTCCTCAGCCTGGCTGGGAAACTCCTCCTTCAGCCGCTTCTGTGTCTGGTCGGGCAGGTGGGCCTGCATCTGCGCCGACGGGTTGCGATCCATATCGTCGATACATACACTGAAAGCACGCACGCCCAGGTCGTACATGTGGTGATATTTCTGCATCAACAACTCCACGCCTTCATCTACCGTCGCCGTGCTGGAGAAGTCCATCGACACTTGACCGCCGGGAGCCAGACCCGGATGGGCAGCCCAGACAAAGTGCACGTTGCAAGCCCGAGCAGTCTCGGCCATGCGGCGCACGTCATCTTGCGTAATCCACCCCATGCGGCGTTGCTCTTCAGTGATCTCTGTCGGATACTCCTCCGTCCAATAGCCCAGGTGGTAAGGGTCCATCTTGGGTGCATAGATGAAGACATTCATCTTGAAACGCTTGAAGAACTCGAACAGGCTGCAGTGTGCATCCACCGAATAGGGGTTGCCATAGAACCCCTCTATGGCGCCACGCCACTGGCAGTGAGAGTAGTCTTCATAAGTCACCTCGTGCAGCGCAGTCCCTGCGGCCTGCTCCAGAATCTGCTCCAGGGTGGCGAAGGCATAGTATTCCGAACGCTCGCCATTGCCCAGCACCACGATGTTGCCGTCGGCAATCTGCATCACATGGGCGTCAAAGCGGTTGGGCGCCTCGGTGAACACCTCCTTGGAGACACCCTGGCTCGTGGCATAGGTATCTGCCACATCGCCCGAACCGGCCACGCCCACATACAGGTTGGTCAACTCGGACGAAGCCGACTCACTCAGTTGGAAGGTGTACCCGGCCCCCTCCAGCACCTCCTGGATACGGTCCTTGGTCACACGACCGATGCCCGAGCCGCAAACCACGTTGATGGTCGGTGTCAACTCCACCGTGCCACTTCCTTCGGTCGTCTGCTGGGGAATGGGATAAATGGTATAGGTCTGGGCATGAGCCAAAGTCATACCTATCAGACATACAAGCAGTAATAAGACTTTTTTCATGGGATTATAGAATTTCGGTTAACAGGTATCAGCAGGTTATAGTCATCTGAAAATTTGGCAATTAGCGACAATCGCCATATCTCTGTCGCATGGAGATGCAAAGCCATGCAAGCTGCACTCGCCATACTCGTCAGAGACAAAGTTAATGAATTGTTTCGTATGGGCGATAACTTCGGTAAGTTTTTGACCCCACAATACAAACGACAGGGGCGCCCCAAAAGAATGGGACACCCCTTGTGTATCTATATTTACCCCGGCACCAAGGCCGCAGGCAATCAGTCGATGATGTCGAAACCGCAGTAGGGAACCAGCACCTTAGGTATCTTGATACCCTCGGGGGTCTGGTTGTTTTCGAGCAGAGCAGCCACGATACGAGGCAGGGCCAGTGCACTACCGTTGAGGGTGTGGCACAGGTGCATCTTCTTGTCGGCACCGCGGTAACGGCAGTGCAGACGGTTGGCCTGGTAGCTCTCGAAGTTGGAAACCGAGCTAACCTCGAGCCAGCGTTTCTGAGCGGCCGAGAATACCTCGAAGTCGAAGGTGATGGCCGAGGTGAAGCTCATGTCGCCACCGCACAGACGCAGGATGTGCCAGGGCAATTCGAGACGCTCGACCAGACTTTGCACGTGGTCCTTCATCTCCTCGAGAGCCTCGTACGAGTGGTCGGGGTGCTGTATCTGTACAATCTCTACCTTGTCGAACTGGTGCAGACGGTTCAGACCGCGCACGTCTTTGCCGTACGAACCGGCTTCGCGGCGGAAGCAAGCCGAGTAGGCGGTATTCTTGATAGGCAGGTCGCTCTCGTTGAAAATCACGTCGCGGTAGAGGTTGGTCACCGGTACCTCGGCGGTAGGAATCAGGTAGAGGTCATCCTCGTTGCAGTGGTACATCTGACCCTCTTTGTCGGGCAGCTGTCCCGTGCCGTAACCCGATGCGGCATTCACCACATAAGGCGGCTGTATCTCCAGGTATCCGGCCTCACGGGCGGCGTCGAGGAAGAACGAAATCAAGGCGCGTTGCAGGCGGGCACCCTTGCCTTTGTAGACGGGGAATCCGGCACCGGTAATCTTCACGCCCAATTCGAAATCGATAAGGTCGTATTTCTTGGCCAACTCCCAGTGAGGCAGAGCATCCTCGGGCAGGTTGGGCATCACGCCACCGGTCTTCTCGACAATGTTGTCGGCAGCGGTACGTCCCTCGGGCACACCGGCATAAGGCAGGTTGGGGACAGTCAACAAAATATCGGTAATCTCTTTCTCGGCCGATACCATCGACTCTTCGAGCGCTTTGGTCGACTCCTTGATGGCAGCCGTCTGAGCTTTCACGGCCTCGGCCTCCTCTTTCTTTCCGGCTTTCATCAGTTGCCCGGTCTGGGCGGCCAATCCTTTCAGTTCGGCCAATTTGCCATCGAGTTCGGCTTGCGAAGCGCGACGGATTTTATCCAGTTCGAGTACCCGGTTGATAGCCTCTCTCCCGTCGAAATGCTTGATAGCCAACCGGCGAATCACATCTTCGGGATTCTCTTTAATGACACTAAGTGTAAGCATAGTCTAAATTTCGTATATTGTATTCTCGTTTACGACAACAGTTCTTTTACTTTGGCCGAGATGGCACGACCGTCGGCACGACCGGCCAACTGTTTGGAGGCCACGCCCATCACCTTGCCCATCTCTTGCGGTTTGGTGGCACCTACCTGAGCAATGATGGCCTTGAGGGCTTCGGTCAGCTCTTCGTCGGTCATCTGTTTGGGCAGATAGGTTTCGATAACGGCAGCTTCGGCCAGTTCGGGTTCGGCCAAGTCGGGGCGGTTCTGCTCCGAATAAATCTGTGCGCTCTCCTTGCGCTGTTTTACCATCTTGGCCAATATCTTCATCGCCGTCTCGTCCGACAGTTCGCCGTCGGCACCCTTGGCGGTCTTTGCTTCGAGAAACTCTTTCTTGATACCCCGCAGGGCTTCGAGTCTTACCTTGTCTTTTGCCAGCATGGCACTTTTGATGTCGTTGCTGACCTGATCAAATAAATTCATAATCTATACTATTTTACAGGTTTCAATCAAAACTTTATGGAACGGCGGTTGCTCGTCGGCTCCTCCTTGCGCTTCTCGCCTCCCTCGAAATTGTCGCGGAAGTCTTTGGGCCGATCGTAGGCCGGGGCATTCTCGAGCTTCTCGATCAACGCGTTGTTGTCGAGCTGGTCGGGACGCAGCACGATGTACTGCGACTGGGCTATGTGCTCGTCGGCATCGCCGCCGTACTCGCCCTTGAAGGTGAGGTCCGATACCTCGAAGCCGGTGGCCAGAATCGTGATGCGCACCTTCTTGCCCAGCGACGAATCGTGGGTATAGCCCCAGATTACCTTCACCCGTTTCTTGAAGCGGGTCATAAAGGCGTTCAGCTCCTTGGCCTCTTCGATACGCAACTCGTCGGTCTCTTCGGGCGAGAAGTAGAGGTTGAAGAGCACCCGCTCCGAGTCATAGATGTCGCTCTCCTTGAGCAGCGGCGAGATGAGTGCATTCTGTATGGCCTTGCTCATGCGGTGCTCACCCTCGCCCTCGCCGGTACTGATGACGGCGGCACCTCCGTTTTTCAGGGTAGTGCGCACATCGGCAAAGTCGAGGTTTATCTTACCGTTCTTCGACACCAGCTCGGCAATGCTGCGGGCCGCGTTGGCCAGGGCATCGTCGGCTTTGGAGAAGGCATTGGTCCACGAGAGGTCGGGATAGATTTTGCACAGACGCTCGTTGTTGATTACCAGCAGGGCGTCGACGTGCTTGCGCATCTCCTCGACACCGGCAAAGGCCTGCAGAATCTTGGGCTCGCCCTCGAAGAGGAACGGTATGGTAACGATACCTACCGTGAGCATGCCCTTCTCCTTGGCGATGCGGGCCACTACCGGGCCGGCACCCGTACCGGTGCCTCCACCCATACCGGCGGTGATGAATACCATGCGGGTCTCATCCTCGAAGAGGGACGAGATGCGACCGTCCAGTTTCTCATACTCCTCGGCGAGGCGCTTGCCCTCCTCGGGCTCGCCGCCGGCACCCTCGTCGCCGATGGCCACCTTGATGGGGACCGGCGAGTCGAACATGGCCTGGGGATCGGTATTGCACAGGGCCAGACTCACGCCCTGAATATTCTGCCGATACATGTAGTTGACAGCGTTTCCGCCACCACCACCTACGCCCACGACCTTTATCTTGATAGGCTCTTCTTTCCTCTCTCCGACCCCGGGGACGATGAAGTCGGGCAACTTGGAGCTATTTATATCTACATCGTTCATAACCTTCTTCTTTTAATAGTTATCGTTTTCATCATCGAGCAGAGTCTCGGCCTTCTTGACCATATCTCTCAACTTACCGAATAAGCCGGGCTTGTTGGCTTTCTCCTTTTCCTTACGCTCTTTCTCGCGTTTCTTGGCCTCTTCGGCTTCGCGTTTGCGGCGCTCCTTCTCGGCCCGTTTGCGACGCTCCTGTTCCTCTTTTTCGCGAGCCCGTTGCTCTCTCGGGTCTACGGGTTCCTCTTCCTCCTCGACCTGCGGCTCCACCTCGGGGGTCGCAGCCGGCCGGGCTATTACCTCCACGCAGTTTTCACGGCCCGAATAGAGCAGGCCCAATATCTGCAGATAGTCGGCGCTCTTCGATTGCGAAGCTACGTCGAGCAACATATCCTGACGGAGGGCACCCTTGCGAACCTTGATGTCGCACTTCTCGGCCAGGAGCTCGGTGAGGTTGGAGAGCTTGGAGGCTCCGCCCACAATCACCATGCCGGCGCCCAGGCTCTTGCGGTCGCACTTGGCATAATCGAAGTGTGCGTTCACGTTGGCCACAATCTCTTCGATACGAGCCTTGACCACCTTCGAGAGGTCGAGGCTCTTGATTTCCGAACCGCTCTCGCCGCGCAGTGTAATGTTCGACTCCTCGCCCACCATCTTGGCCGACCCCAAACGAATCTTGAACGACTCGGCCTCGGCAGCCGTCACGTTCAGCGTCATAATGTCGCGCGTGATGTTCTGCCCGCCCAGCGGTATGGTCGAGAGGTAACGCAAGAATCCATCCTTGTAAATCGAGACGGTAGTCGTGTCGGCCCCGAAATCGACCAGCATGACACCGGCCTGACGCTCCTCGTTGCTCAAGGCCACATAGGCGGTCGAGAGGGCCGTGGGTATATAATGAGCCACCGTCAAATCGCCTTGGAAACAGCGGGCGGCACTTTTCTTGAGTTCGTCGCGGGCCACAATCAGCTTCACGCCCATCTTCAGGCTCGAGCCAACCAGCTCTTCCCGACCGATGCGCGGCTGATCGTCGACCGTCACTTCGGTGCGAACCACCTCCAGAATATCGGCTCCGGCGATAGGCATCTCGCGGGCCTCCTCCTGCAGGTGTTTGATTATATCTTCGTTGATGAGCGTACCCTCGGGATAATCGCGGCTGATCAGATGATCCTCAGCATGGAGCGACTGACCGCTGATGCCGACATAGACCTGCTTGATCTTCTTCGAGGTCCCTATGCGGTTACTCAGTTTGACTATCAGGCGTCTGATTTTTGCCGATACTTCGTCGGGGCGAACCACGAAACCGCGTTTCACACTCCCGCTCAACGATTCGGTATCTACGCCAAGCACAGTAACAACCCCCTTGAGAGAACGGGTTGCTATGGCTCCTCTTATCTTCGAGCTCCCGATCTCAATAGCTACTATGTATCTCTCCGTATCCATATCTTTCTCTATTAGTTTTTATTTCACCACTTTTTTCTACGCGTACAAACCACCTGATTCTTAAACTTCAGTGAAACGGTGTCGTACATCGTCCAACCGGTCTTGCTGAATACATCCTTATAGACCAGCATCAGATTGTCGAACTTCGTCTCATAATCCTCCACCGAGCCCAGCAGAATCGTCTGCTTGCCGACCCGGGGCACCAACTCCACTTCATGACGCTCATTGACATAAATTTGTTCAATCTGAGCATTCCAAAAAGGATGCCCGTAAATATACCGGGCCATCGGCAACAGGTCGAGATAAGTCAGCGTACTGTCTACCTGCCCGGTCACCAGAGGCAACGGGGTGCGATACTGCGCCACGGCAACAATGCGATGCCCTTCGGTATCGACGTAATAGTTGCTGCCATTGGCCATCACCCGCATTACGGGAATGCGCTGGGTTACCTTCACACACACGGTGCCCCCTACCTCCTTGTAACACTCGACCGAACCTAACACGCCATTCAGCATGAGGGTTCGCTCCATATCTTCGGTATTGACCTCCCCCATCGGTTTTCCGCAGGGGTCCAAATCGTACTCTTCGATATATCTATATACATCGGCCGGTGAGATATAGTGATGCGTAGCACTGTCCAGGACCTCGACCTGCAAGTCGAGACACTTCTCCTCGGCCGCATGCGAGCGGAGGACAAAGAACGCGACAAACAGGTAGACCACAAGCACTACCATCAACAGAAATCTCAACAAGACCTTCATTTTGCCTCCACGATTGATGCTATCTCGGGAAGCAGACGATCTATATCGCCGGCTCCCATCGTCAATAAAATGTCAAAGTTACACTCTTTTATCCGTTCTAACAACTTTTCGCGCAAACAAAGTTCTTTATCTCTGCATGTTATCCGGTCGAAAATAAGTTGCGACGTGACTCCCGGTATAGGCAATTCGCGAGCCGGATAAATATCGAGCAGTATCACCTGGTCGGCCATCGACAACGCCTCGGCAAACTGGGGCGCAAAATCGCGGGTGCGACTATACAGGTGGGGCTGGAAGATAACCGTGAGTTTACGCCCGGGATAGAGGGCCCGTACCGAACGGATACTGGCTTTCAGCTCGTCGGGGTGATGGGCATAATCGTCTATCATCACGCGGTCGTCGCGTTTCACCCAGAACTCGAACCACGACCCCGAGCCGCCGCTTGGCTCCCTTGAACGAGGCCATGGCCCGCCGCATGTCGTCGTCGGCCACCCCGTTCAACCGGGATATGGCCATGGCGGCCACGGCATTCTCGATGTTGATGTCGACGGGGACACCCAGCTCGACATCGGTCACCACACCGTCGGGGGCTACGAAGTCGAAGAGAATCGTACCGTTGCCCACCCGGATATTATCGGCGTGGAAATCGCCGCCGTCGCGGGCCGAATAGGTGTAGACCTTCACCCCCTCCTGCACACGGGGCACCAGCTTGATACCCTTCTTGATGACCAGACAGCCACCCGGCTGGATGAGCGAGGTGAAGTGTGCGAAGCTCTCGAGATAGGCCTCCTCGGTACCGTAGATGTCGAGGTGGTCGGGGTCGGTAGCCGTCACCACCGCCATATAGGGGTGCAACCAGTGGAACGAACGGTCGTACTCGTCGGCCTCGATTACCGTAAAGGGCGAGTGGTCCGACAGGATGAGGTTACTGTTGTAGTTGCGCAGGATACCGCCCAGAAAGGCGTTGCACCCGATGGGCGACTCGTGAAAGATGTGGGCCGCCATGCTCGAGGTGGTCGTCTTGCCGTGCGTACCCGAGAAGCAAAGCCCCTTGCTCGACTGGGTGATGAGCCCCAGCAGCTCGGCCCGTTTCACCACCTTGAAGCCGTGCTCTCTGAAGTAGACCAGCCCGGCATGTGTGGCGGGAATGGCCGGGGTATAGACGACGAGCGTCGTTTTCGGGTCGCGGCAATAGTCGGGGATGAGGTCGACCGACTCGTCATAGACAATCTCGAGCCCCTCGCTCTGCAAGGCTTCGGTCAGGGGCGACGAGGTGCGGTCGTAACCGGCCACCCGGTATCCCTTTGCCAGGAAATAACGCACCAGCGCACTCATACCTATGCCGCCGGCACCTATGAAATAAAGCGAACTGTACTGTTTCATTTTTTATCGACTATGTCAAATATTATATCGGCAATACGCGCGGCCGAATCGCGCTGAGCCAGTTTCGAAATCTGCCGGCTCATCGACTCCAGACAATCCTCGTCGTTCACCACCGAGAGGGCGCAGGGCATCAACCGCTGACGGGCCTCGGCGTCGCGCACCAGAATGGCGGGTCCCCCTGACGAGGGGCGTCTGGGCCTCTGGGTCTGGTGGTCTTCGCCTACATTGGGCGAAGGTACCAGAATGGCCGGCTTACCCAACAGGCAGAGCTCCGAGATAGAGCTGGCTCCGGCCCGCGAAATCACCAGGTCGGCAGCCTTGTAGGCCAAGTCCATGCGAGCTATAAAAGGCATCTGTTTGATGCAGGCCGGGTCGCCCGCCGCCTTCAATGCGGCGCGGGCCTTCTCGTCGAACCGCTTGCCGCACTGCCAGATAAACTGCACGCCGCTCTTCACGATTTCGGGGATAGACTCGACAACGCCGGTGTTGAGGGTGAGAGCCCCCAGACTGCCGCCGATGAGCAGAATGGTCTTCTTGTGCGGGTCGAGCCCGAAGAAGTCGAACGCCTCGTCGCGAGTGAGCCGGTCGTTGCACAAGTCCTGCCGCACGGGGTTCCCCGTAAGCACTATTTTACCGGCGGGGAAAAACCGCTCCATCCCCTCATAGGCCACACAGATGGTGTGCGCCTTCGAAGCCAGCAGTTTGTTGGTGACACCCGCATAGGAGTTCTGCTCCTGAATGAGGGTGGGCACCCCCCGGCGGGCTGCCGCCCACAGCGTGGGACCGCTGGCATAACCGCCTACGCCCACGGCAATATCGGGGTTGAACCCGCGCACAATCTGGCGGGCCAGCCGCAGGCTCTTGCCCAACCGCCACAACACCTTGAAGTTGGCCAGCAGGTTGCTGCGGTTGAAACCGCTCACGGGAAGCCCTTCGATGCGGTATCCGGCAGCCGGTACCTTCTCCATCTCCATCCGGTTCTCGGCCCCGACAAACAAGATGTCGGCCTCGGGGCAACGGGCCTTTATCGCATTGGCAATGGATATGGCGGGGAAGATGTGCCCCCCGGTACCACCGCCGCTTATCAATACTCTGATTGCTCGTTTCATCATAGCCTCCTTATGCTAAATTGGTGGGATTGGCAGCCTGCAAATCTTCGGGCAAACCGCTCTCCCGTTCCGACTTGATATTTGCTCCTGTATCTTTCACGGCATACCGGCTCACGCTGAGCATGACCCCGAAGGCAAAGCTCATCATCCATATCGAGGTTCCACCCTTACTGATGAGCGGCAGCGGCTGACCCGAAACCGGGAATACCCCTACCACGATAGCCATGTTGAAGAGAGCCTGCAACACAATCATCACCGCCATACCCATCACCAGCAGGGCCGGGAAGGCT
>ERZ780067.535-NODE-535-length-13123-cov-6.29186_pt1 | contig 13123 bp, 8 predicted proteins | sample MGYA00511841_ERZ780067 | MGnify/ENA primary metagenome ERZ780067 (study PRJEB29588, sample SAMEA2143295) | human gut metagenome | biome: human gut; feature: human-associated habitat; material: faeces | place: Denmark | collected 2008/2010 ... | reverse complement strand
CGGCATTCTGCATAGAAGTAAGCTCTGCACCGCCTTCGGGGACCGAAATATTCTCCGTCCCCTCCATCGGCTTCACCATCAACGGACGGAAAGGCCTCAAAGGGACATCGTGGGGCGGCGTACAGTCAATGCGCTTGTCCCCTCCTTTTATTACCAGCAGATGGCGGTATTGCACGCCCGTATGGAAACGCACGCGGTCGTCGCCCAGATGCTCTTGAAGGTATTTCACCAACACATCCGCTTCCTCTGTAGTGATGTGCCCGGCAGAATGATTCTTGATATTGTCTCCCTCGATGCAGATAATATTGCAGCGCATCGCCATCTCACCTGGCTGCAAGTCCACACCGATGCTCGCCGCCTCCAACGGACCGCGGCCTTCGTACACCTTCGGCAGGTTATAGCCCAGAACGGACATATTCGCCACCTCACTGCCGGGATGAAATCCCTCGGCCACCGTCACCAGCCTTCCCACACGTCCCATGCGTGCCAGCTTGTCCATATAGGGAGTTGCAGCCGCCTGCAGCAAGGTTTTGCCTCCCAGAGCCTTCACGGGCCAGTCGGCCATACCATCACCCAATATAATGATGTGTTTCATCTTTTTATATTACGATTTGGATTAAACGTTTGCAATGCTCATAATATCCGCAAATACCCCCGCAGCCGTTACACCCGCACCGGCTCCGTATCCTTGTATCATCATCGGATATTCCTTATAACGTGCCGTGGTCAGCAGGATGATGTTATTGCTGCCTTCCAGACCGTAAAACGGATGGTTAGCGCCGACTTCCTGCAAGCCGACAGATGCTTTGCCGTTTTCCAGCTTGGCTACGAAACGCCAATGCTTGTTCTCGGCTTCCAACACCTTGCGACGGGCCTCGAAATCGGCATCGAGGCTCGGCACTTTCTTCCAGAAGTCATCCAGGGAGCCTTCAAAGAAGTCATCGGGCACAAAGAGGTTCTTCTCAACATCGCTCTGTTCCAAACAGTAACCGGCCTCGCGTGCCAGAATCACCAGTTTGCGGATAACATCCTTTCCGCTGAGGTCGATACGCGGATCGGGTTCGGAGTAACGTTCCTCCTGTGCCATCTTAATGGTCTTGCTGAAAGGAATGTCGGCACTGATTTTATTGAAAATATAGTTCAACGTACCGCTCAGCACGGCTTCAATCTTCAATATCTTATCACCGCTATGAATAAGGTCGTTAATGGTATTGATGATGGGGAGTCCGGCACCTACATTTGTTTCAAACAAGTACTTCACACCGCGTTGGCGGGCAATCTGTTTCAGTTCACGATAGTTCTCGTATTCAGAAGAAGCGGCAATCTTGTTGGCAGCCACTACCGAAACATTGTGCAGCAGCAAGTCCTTGTAAAGGGAAGCCACGCCTGCACTTGCCGTACAGTCCACAAAGACAGAGTTAAAGATGTTCATACCGATAATCTCATTACGCAGCGTTTCCAGAGAGCTGTCCTTTCCCTTCTCCTGCAGTTCTTCACGGAAACGTCCCAAATCGAAACCTTCGCGGCTGAACATGGCTTTGTTTGCATCGGCAATGCCCACTACATTCAATTGCAGGCCGTTCTCCTGCATCAGCTTCTGGCGCTGGCTGTGGATTTGCTCTATCAGGCTACCGCCTACGGTTCCTATGCCACAGATAAAGAGATTCAGTACCTGATATTCCGACAAGAAGAAAGAATCATGGATGACATTCAGCGATTTGCGCAATGATTTGCTGTCCACTACAAACGAGATGTTGGTTTCCGAAGCACCCTGCGCACAAGCAATCACATTGATACCGTTACGCCCCAACGTACCGAACAGCTTTCCGGCAATACCCGGCGTATGCTTCATGTTCTCGCCTACGATGGCCACGGTAGCCAGGTTCTTTTCTGCCTGAATAGGAGAAATTTCTCCCATCTCTATTTCTTTGGCAAACTCCTCGTTCAGCACCTCGCAAGCCAGGTTAGCATCCGCATTGCGCACACCGATAGACGTTGAATTCTCCGAAGAAGCCTGGGACACAAGGAACACACTGATGCCATTCTTTGCCAGCGCCTTGAAGATACGGTAGTTCACACCGATAACACCTACCATACCAAGGCCTTGCACTGTAATCAGGCTCGTATCATTGATGGATGAAATACCCTTGATGGCCTTGCTTTGCGGGTCGGAAACCTCTCGCTTGATGACAGTTCCCACACCCTCCGGATTGAAGGTATTCTTCACCAGAATGGGGATATTCTTGTGGCAAACCGGATAGATTGTCGGAGGATAGACCACTTTCGCACCGAAGTTACAAAGCTCCGTAGCTTCCACATAGCTCAATTCATTGATAGTGTATGCCCTGGAAATCACACGCGGGTCAGCTGTCATGAACCCGTCTACATCCGTCCAGATTTCCAGACTGTCGGCATCCAGTGCGGCAGCAATGATTGCCGCTGTATAGTCGGAACCACCTCTACCCAGGTTCGTTACCTCTCCCGTCATTTTGTCTGTGGAGATAAACCCCGGAACCAATACGCGTTTGGGCAGGCTGCTGAATGTTTCGCGCACCAACGAATTTGTCAGCTCCGTATCCAGCACATGCTTGGAATGTTTCTTCTCCGTCTTGATAAACTTACGCGAATCAAACCATTCAGCTCCCGTCAGTTGTGCCACGATGATAGATGAAAGCCGTTCGCCATAGCTCACAATCGTATCGGACGTCTTCTGCGAAAGGTCCTTTATCAGATAAATACCCTGAAAAATATCTTTCAGCTCATTAAGCAGTTCGCCAATCTGGCGCTGCAAGGCAACCTGCGCCTCGCCTGCCGGAATCACTTCCTTAATCATTTCCACATGACGGTAGACAATCTCCCGGAACTCATTCTCGTAAGAAGCATCACCGGCTGCCGCCATTCTGGAGGTGTTAATCAACTTGTCCGTGATACCACCCAATGCGGACACTACCACGATAACCGGTTCATCGACTGCTTCTACAATTCTCTTGACGCTCAAAATACTGTTCACGGAACCTACGGACGTTCCGCCGAATTTCATTACTTTCATTTCTCTTTATATTGTTGAGATGGTTGATACAATGTGTCGGAAACAAGCTGATACGGCTTGCATTGACTTTAATTAAATAGAAAAACTGCTTGAAAATGGTGTAACACGTAGAAACACAAAATACTATCCCTAACCCCTAAGGGTCATGGTCCACATGGATGTGACTGTATGCTGATAGTACTTGTTCATTGTCTCTTGTTTCTATCATTTATGATAAGTGTTGCAAAAGTAACAATAAAAACATTCAATCTATCACTTTTTGCGACTTTTTTGCGATAAAAATACAGAAAGCCTTTAAAAAGGCAAGAAATATGCACAACTTACGGCTTACACTTTCACACTTTCCATACCTTTTTTCTGTATATCCGTTTATTCTTTTCTAACATTTTGCTATCATTATCAAGATATATCATTATATTTGCATGGAAAACATGAAAGAAAAGTGCGCATGAACCCAGAAAACACTTCCGTTTTGCTAATATACACCGGTGGAACTATCGGAATGATAGAGAATGCAGAAACCGGCGCCCTGGAAAGCTTCAACTTCGAGCAGTTGCAGAAACATGTTCCCGAGCTTCAGAGATTTGCGTTCCGTATCGACACTTATCAATTCGACCCGCCCATGGATTCCTCGGACATGGACCCCGATGCCTGGCGCAAACTGGTACGCATCATCAGCGACAACTACGACCAATACACTGGCTTCGTCATTCTGCATGGCACAGATACCATGGCCTACACAGCTTCCGCACTCAGCTTCATGCTTGAAGGGCTGAACAAGCCCGTCATCCTAACCGGCTCGCAACTGCCCATTGGCGTGCTCCGCACAGACGGCAAGGAAAACCTGCTGACCAGCATCGAAATAGCCACCGACCGCCACTCCAACGGACAGCCCATCGTACCCGAAGTCTGCATCTTCTTCGAAAATCACCTGATGCGCGGCAACCGTACCACCAAAATGAACGCGGAAAACTTCAATGCTTTCCGCTCCTTCAATTATCCGGTACTCGCTTCTGCCGGTATACATATTAAATATAATAATGTACAGATTCATACACACGGCACTCCCCGCGAACTGGAGCCTCATTATCTGCTCGATACCAACATCGCCATACTGAAGCTTTTTCCAGGTATTCAGGAAAATGTCGTGGCAGCCATACTTGCCACTAAAGGACTGAAGGCCGTAGTCCTCGAAACCTACGGTTCCGGCAACGCTCCCCGAAAGGAATGGTTTCTACGCCGCCTGCATGATGCCTGCGAACAAGGCATCATCATTGTCAACGTCACCCAATGCAGTGCCGGCACCGTTGAAATGGAGCGCTATGAAACCGGTTACCACCTGATGCAGGCAGGAGTTGTCTGCGGATATGACAGCACAACGGAATCTGCCGTAACCAAGCTGATGTTCCTTCTGGGGCACGATTATCCACCTGCCGAAATACGCGAACTGATGGGACGACCGCTGGCAGGGGAAATTACCGTGTGAAGCACAACTATCACTGCACCGGGGTCAGTTCTCCCGTCACAGAATCTATTATGAAACCGCTGACATTGACATCATCCGGTATCAGCGGATGGTTGACAATGGCTTCCACCGTACCTTTTACCGATTTCTCCGTATCTTCGAACCCATACAGCCAGGACTCGAAATCCACTCCGCAGAAACGAATCATATCAATCGTCTCCTGCTTGATACCCCGGGTCTTCATATGCTCTATCATCTGGGCACTGCTCATATGGCACGCACCACAATCGGAGTGGGCAATAACCATAACTTCCGTCACTCCCAACTCATAGATGGCCACCATCAGACTACGGATGACGCTACCGAACGGATGTGAAATGATTCCACCCGCATTTTTTATCATCTTCACATCACCGTTCTTGATACCTAAGGCCGCCGGCAGTAAAGCGGTCAAACGGGTATCCATACAAGAGAGGATGGCAATCTTCTTATCCGGGTATTTATTCGTGATGTATTTCTCATATCCCTTCTCGGCAACAAAACACTTGTTGTATGCAAGAATATCTTCTATCATGGCTTTTATAACATGTTATTGTTTTCTACTCACAAAAATAAAAAAACTCTATGGGAGTCTGCAAGCCCTGCATTGAAAAATTGTACCTTTGGGCAATCATTTTAGAAGGAATGCGCAACTATGGCTAAAGAAAAGACGGTTTATGTATGCAGCAACTGCGGACAAGACTCTCCCAAATGGGTAGGCAAGTGTCCGTCGTGCGGAATGTGGAACACGTATGTGGAAGAGGTGGTACGGAAAGAAGTGGTGAACAAGCGTCCCGTATCGGGCATAGAAACCGCCAAAGCCAAACCCGTAACCCTCCATGAGATTGTAGCCGATGACGAACCGCGCATCGACCTCCATGATGCCGAGCTGAACCGGGTACTGGGTGGTGGTCTTGTACAAGGTTCTCTTGTTTTGATTGGCGGCGAACCGGGTATTGGGAAATCCACCCTGGTGCTACAGACCGTACTCCGCATACCGGAAAAACGTATTCTCTATGTATCCGGCGAAGAAAGCACCCGCCAATTGAAACTGCGTGCCGACCGCTTGACAAGCACCTCCAGTGACTGCCTCATCGTGTGCGAAACTTCCCTGGAACAGATTTACGTCCACATCAAAAATATTCGCCCGGATATAGTCATCATCGACTCCATACAGACAATTTCTACCGAAACCCTTGAATCGTCGCCTGGGAGCATCGCCCAGGTACGGGAATGTTCCGCCTCCATCCTGCGCTTTGCCAAGGAAACGCATACGGCGGTCATCCTCATCGGGCATATCAATAAGGAAGGAAGCATAGCCGGCCCCAAGGTACTGGAACATATCGTGGATACCGTACTCCAGTTCGAGGGCGACCAACACTACATGTACCGTATCCTGCGCAGCATCAAGAACCGTTTCGGAAGTACTGCCGAACTGGGGATTTACGAAATGCGGCAAGATGGATTGCGCCAGGTGAGCAACCCATCCGAACTGCTGCTGAACCAGGACCATGAAGGTATGAGCGGCATAGCCATCGCCTCCGCGATAGAAGGCATCAGACCGTTCCTCATCGAAATGCAGGCATTGGTCAGCAGTGCCGTATATGGTAACCCGCAACGCTCTGCCACAGGGTTCGACATCCGCCGCATGAATATGCTGCTGGCCGTATTGGAAAAACGTGTAGGCTTCAAGCTGGCACAGAAAGACGTCTTTCTCAACATTGCCGGCGGATTGAAAGTGAACGACCCGGCAATAGACCTTGCCGTCATCAGTTCTATCCTCTCCAGCAACATGGACACGGCCATAGAGCCGGAGGTGTGCATGGCGGGAGAAATAGGTCTGTCAGGTGAAATCCGCCCAGTGAACCGCATAGAGCAACGTATCGGAGAAGCAGAGAAACTTGGATTCAAGCGATTCATACTTCCCAAGTATAATATGCAAGGACTGAACACGAAGAAGATTAAAATGGAATTGATACCGGTACGGAAGGTGGAAGAAGCATTCCGTGCCTTATTCGGATAATCATTATGATACAAGAATACCAACTGCGCGTATTGCCCGAAGTAGCGGCAAACGAGCAACGCCTGAAAGAGTACTTAGTACATGAGAAAGGACTGAATGCAGGGGAAATAACAGCAACGCGCATCTTGAAGCGCAGTATCGATGCCCGCCAACGGAGCATCTATATCAACCTCAACGTACGGGCATATCTGAACGAAATGCCGAAAGAGGACGAATATCAACATACCTTATATAATAATGTAGAAGGAAAAAACCAAGTAGTAGTGGTAGGCGCCGGTCCCGGAGGACTCTTCGCCGCTCTGCGCCTGATAGAGCTCGGTCTGCGCCCCGTCATTGTGGAACGTGGAAAGGACGTACGGGAACGCAAGAAAGACCTGGCGCAAATCAGCCGCCAGCAACTCGTCAACCCGGAGTCCAATTACAGCTTCGGAGAGGGAGGTGCCGGAGCCTACTCGGATGGCAAGCTGTACACACGCAGCAAAAAGCGCGGTAATGTAGACAAGATTCTGAACGTCTTCTGCCAACATGGAGCCTCCACTTCTATACTGGTAGATGCACATCCGCACATAGGTACGGACAAACTGCCGCGTGTCATTGAAAACATGCGGAACACTATCATCCAGTGCGGTGGCGAGGTTCACTTCGAAACACGCATGGACGCTCTGCTCATAGAGAAGGATGAAGTCAAAGGCATTGAAACAAATACCGGCAAGATTTTCCTCGGTCCGGTGATACTTGCCACCGGTCACTCTGCCCGGGATGTATACCGCTGGCTTGCCGCCAACAATGTAGAGATTGAAGCTAAAGGCATTGCGGTAGGCGTACGACTGGAACATCCCGCCACCTTAATAGACCAAATACAATATCACAACCGGAACGGACGGGGAAAATATCTGCCTGCCGCCGAATATAGCTTTGTAAACCAGGTAGACGGACGAGGAGTATATAGCTTCTGCATGTGTCCCGGTGGTTTTGTTGTGCCCGCCGCCAGCGGTCCCGAGCAGATTGTAGTCAACGGGATGAGTCCCAGCAACCGCGGTTCCCGTTGGAGCAATTCGGGAATGGTGGTAGAGCTACGCCCGGAAGACATAGAGCAATTTACTATTGACAATCTACAATTTACAATTTCTATGCAGCACGACAGCGCGGCTAATTGTCAATTGCCAACCGTCAATTCCCCATTAAGCATGATGTACTTTCAAGAATATCTGGAGCGCCTCTGCTGGCAACAAGGCAATATGAAGCAGACAGCACCGGCACAGAGAATGGCAGACTTCACTAAGAAAAAACTAAGTTACGACCTGCCGGAAACTTCGTATGCACCGGGATTGGTCTCCTCGCCTCTCCACTTCTGGATGCCTTCTTTCATTGCAGAACGCCTGAGCAAAGGTTTTCAGTTATTCGGGAAATACAGCCGGGGGTTCTTGACGAATGAGGCGGTCATGATTGGAGTGGAAACCCGTACATCGGCTCCGGTACGCATAACAAGAGATAAGGAGACACTACAACATGTACGCGTAAAAGGACTATTCCCCTGCGGAGAAGGCGCCGGATACGCTGGCGGCATTGTTTCTGCCGGAATTGACGGCGAACGATGTGCGGAAGCGGCAAAGGCATTCTTTAATTAAGCTATAATATTTACATTCAAATTTTTATTTTATCGTTTAATTTGTAAACAATTATCACATATACATTGTTTTATTGTATTTATAGAAATATTTATATGAGATTCATCAGAAACATTGTATGCTTTCTATTTTTCTTACCTTTCATTGCCACAGCGCAAACCTATAAATACATCGGAGTGGAAAACGGATTAAGTAACCGCAGAATCTTCGACATTCAAAAGGATTCAATAGGTTACATGTGGTTCCTCACCAACGAAGGCATAGACCGGTACAATGGAAAAGACATCAAACATTACAAATTAATTGAAGAAGATAAAAAGTCAAACTCCCCCATCCATCTTGGCTGGCTATATTTTGAAGACCAAGGGAAATTATGGGTAATAGGCAAATCCGGATGCATTTTTCAATATAACCAAGAACGCGATTCGTTCAACAGGATATATAAACTGCCCAAAGCATCGGTCAATATCAGCTGTAGCTATATGGATCACAATAATAGAATTTGGCTATGTAGCAAATACAGTATCATTCTCTATGACACAAAGACCGGAGAAACCCATCAAATGCCCAATGAATTAAAAAGGAGCATTACAAGTATCGAACAAATAGACAATAACCACTTCTTCATGGGCACCAGCAAGGGAGCGCGATACGTCAACTCGAAAACAAAACATTGCAGATTGTCCCTCTTGAACCTCTTGACAAAATCCGGGCCCAAATCAGTGCACTCTATTTCCACCAAGAGTCACAAAGACTTTTCATCGGTACTTTTGAAAAAGGAGTCTTTGCCTACGACATACGGCAACAACGAATTATACACTCCAATACAGATTTGAGCGATGTAAACATCGCCCGAATCAGACCTCTGAACCGGACAGAACTATTGATAGCAACAGAAGGTATGGGCATACACAAAATCAATGTGAACTCGTGCATCTCGGAACCGTACATCACCTCCAGCTACAAAAGTTACAATGAGATGAACAGCAATAACATCAATGACATTTATATTGATGAAGAAAAGCGGATATGGATAGCCAACTACCCGGAAGGGATTACCATTATAGACAACCGGTACAAAAACTACAACTGGATAAAGCATTCCATCGGAAACAGACAATCGCTGGTCAACGACCAGGTGCACTCTGTCATTGAAGACAGTGACGGAGACCTATGGTTCGGAACAAGCAACGGAATCAGCCTTTATCAATCAAAAACCGGGCAGTGGCATTCATTCCTGAGCTCTTTCGACCATCAACTGAAAGACAAGAACCACATCTTCATTACGCTATGCGAGGTATCACCCGGCATTATTTGGGCAGGAGGATATACTTCGGGAGTATACAAAATAAATAAAAGGACACTCTCGGTAGAATATTTCTCCCCTTACCTGCTCAATCCGGACAACATTCGTCCTGACAAGTATATCCGCGACATTGTAAAAGACTCCAAAGGATATATCTGGTCCGGAGGGTTCTACAATCTGAAGTGCTTCGATTTGTCCCTGAATTCTGTCCGTCTGTATCCCGGAATAAATTCCATCACCGCCATTACAGAAAAGGACGACGGACACATGTGGATTGGGACAAGTACCGGACTATATCTGTTGGACAGAGAGTCAGGCAGATTCCAATATATCGCCTTGCAGGAAGAGGCGACCTATATCAACACACTTTACCAAGCGGAAGACCTCTCTCTATATATAGGAACAAACGGCTCCGGAGTGGTTGTATACAACGCAAAGGACAGTACGTTCAAGCATTATCATAAGGACAATTGTGCCTTGATTTCAAACAACATCTACACCATACTCCCCGAGTCGGACGGGCATATCCTGATGAGCACTGAAAACGGGATCAGCTGTTTCCACCCTGCGGAGAAGATATTCCACAACTGGACCAAAGAGCAAGGGCTGATGTCCTCCTGCTTCAGCGCCTCTTCCGGAACGCTACGCAAGAACAAGGGTTTTGTCTTTGGCAGCACAGACGGAGCCATCGAATTCCCCGAAGGAACCCGTCTTCCCAAGTACATCTACTCCCCCATGATACTCAGCGATTTTCAGATATTCTATCAGACAGTCTTTCCCGGCAGTATGAATTCCCCCTTGAAGGAAAACATCAACCAGACAGACCGGTTAAAGCTGAAATATAACCAGAACACTTTCTCTCTCAACATTTCATCCATTAATTATGACGCACCGGACAATGTCACTTTCTACTGGAAATTGGAAGGATTTTACGATGACTGGAACCGACTGAGTGAAGAAGGGCATCTCCGCTTCACCAATCTTGCCTCGGGCGATTACAAGCTTTGCATACGGGCGGTATCCAAGGAAGAGCCGTATCTCTATTTTGAAGAGCGAAGTATCGACATCAGCATTGCGCGTCCCGTCTGGTTCAGTTTTTGGGCTATAGCTTGCTATGTTTTATTGGCGGCATTGATGTTCATTACCGGTTTTCGTATCATAGCACTGAGAAAACAAAAAAAGATATCCGATGAGAAAACCCGCTTCTTTGTCAATACCGCACATGATATCCGCACGCCATTGACACTGATAAAGGCACCTCTGGAAGAAATGCTTGAAAACAAGACATTGAACGAAGCCGAGACCAACAATATGTACATGGCACTGAGAAATGTCAATTCACTCCTGCACATGACCACCAATCTGATAAACTTCGAACGGGCAGAAGTATATTCCTCCCATCTGTACATAGCAGAATATGAACTGAATACTTATATAAAGGAGATATACAATATTTTCCGTACATACGCTGCCATAAAGCACATTTCTTTCAGATATGAAAGTAACTTCAGTTACATGAATGTGTGGTTCGATAAAGAGAAAATGGACTCCATCCTGAAGAACGTCATATCCAATGCCTTGAAATATACTCCTGAAAAAGGTGACATACTCATTTCCGTATATGACATTGGAAATACGTGGAGACTGGAGATCAAAGACAATGGCATAGGGATTCCAGCCAAAGAACAAAGGAAATTATTCAAGATGCACTTCCGTGGTACAAACGCCATTAACTCCAAGACCACGGGGAGTGGCATCGGTTTAATGCTGGTACGGAAACTGGTAAACCTGCACAATGGCAAAATACACATTGAAAGTACCGAACATCAAGGCACTACTATCAGAATCACCCTGCCCAAAGATAAAGAACAGTTCAAGCACTTCACATTGGCAATCAAAGAGAAGAAGTCTGCCTATGAACTGGACGTTCCCATTACTCCTTCGGAACGTACCGACTCTTTCCTGACCGAAGACAAGGACAAACTGCAACGTATCTTGATTGTAGAGGACAATGACGAGCTACGAAACTATCTGCTCCAGTCATTCTCCCCCAATTACAACGTGCAAGTATGCGGTAACGGCAAAGAAGCGCTTGCTATTGTAAAACAATTCTGGCCAGAACTGATTCTTTCCGACATCATGATGCCGGAAATGCGAGGAGACGAATTATGTACAGCCATCAAGAGCGACATCGAAACTTCCCATATCCCGATACTACTGCTGACGGCACTGGGAGATGAAAAAAACATTCTTGAAGGTCTCCAGATCGGTGCTGACGAATATATTGTAAAACCCTTCAGCATAAACATACTGAAAGCCAGTATAGCCAATCTGCTTGCCAACCGTGCATTGCTACGTAAGAAGTATGCAGATTTGGAAATCAATGCAGCAGAAGAGGAACCTCCTACAGCTACTTGTTCCAATAGCCTTGATTGGATATTCATGTCCAATGTAAAGAAGAACATCGAAGATAACATAGATAATCCCGATTTCACAGTAGACACCTTATGTTCTCTCCTGAACATGAGTCGCACCAGTTTCTACAACAAGCTGAAAGCGCTAACCGCCCAGGCCCCGGCAGATTTCGTACGGAATATTCGTTTGAAACACGCTGCCAATTTACTAAAAGAGGGAAAATATTCTATTACCGAAGTCGCAGAAAGAACCGGTTTCTGCGATGGGAAATACTTTCGGGAAGTCTTTAAGAAATATTTCAATGTCAGCCCCAGCCAATATGCGAAAGGAGACACTCCCTGCTCCCCCAAAGGAGAGGGAGAATAGTTCTGCATAGGAGAATTTTTCATTTTGCAGCCCCACACAGCCAAACCCTAAAAAATTATCCGTATTTTTGCAGAAACAAAAAACGAGAATGACTCCTGAAATAGCAATCGTCGACTCCAACACCCTCTCCTGCCTGGGACTGCAGAACTTGCTGGAGGAAATCATCCCGACAGCCGTCATCCGCTCTTTCCGTTCCTTTGGTGAGCTGATGGATGATACGCCTGACATGTATGTGCATTACTTCATCTCCTCGCAGATTTACTTCGAGCATACCGCTTTCTTTCTGGAGCGCAAACCCAAAACCATTGTGCTGGTCAACGGTGAAACCGTTCCCCAATTGTCGAGCGTGCCGACGTTGAACATCTATCAGGACGAACAGAACCTGGCAAAGAACATTCTGCAGCTGCGTCAATACGGAGACCAATACCACCTGCACCAAGGCAGACCGGAGTCTGCCGGACACGCAAACATGGCACCAGACACCACCAGCCACGACCTTTCCGCCCGAGAAATAGAAGTGCTGGTGCTGATTACCAAAGGCCTCATCAACAAGGAGATTGCCGACAAACTGAACATCAGCCTGACCACCGTCATCTCACACCGCAAGAATATCACCGAGAAGCTGGGCATCAAGTCCGTATCCGGGCTGACTATCTATGCAGTCATGCACGGATATGTGGAAGCCGACAGAATATAATCCTGCAACCGGAACACATCAGAAGCGGAGTTTTTCAGAAAGGCTCCGCCCTAATCAGTGTACTTGTATGCCAAAGTTTAATCGTTCCATCGTGGAGTAAAAATCGTTCCACCATGGTGGAACGATTTTTACTCC
>ERZ780067.533-NODE-533-length-13158-cov-7.78516_pt1 | contig 13158 bp, 11 predicted proteins | sample MGYA00511841_ERZ780067 | MGnify/ENA primary metagenome ERZ780067 (study PRJEB29588, sample SAMEA2143295) | human gut metagenome | biome: human gut; feature: human-associated habitat; material: faeces | place: Denmark | collected 2008/2010 ... | reverse complement strand
CCCCCCCCCGGCCGCCCGGCCCCTCCCCCCCCGCGGCCAACAGGTTCCCGGCCTGGCATCCAACAGAAACAAAACGGGGCCGTATCGTTTGCGCGATACAGCCCCGTTCTTTATGCAGGTTTCTGAATTACATGTTCATACCACCGCAGCAGTGGATAACCTGACCCGTTACATACGACGACAGGTCAGATGCGAGGAACGTAGCCACGTTGGCCACATCTTCGGGCGTTCCGCCACGACGCAGAGGAATCTGTTTGGCCCATTCGGCTTTCCCCCCGCCGGAGAGAGCGGCCGTCATGTCGGTGATGATGAAGCCCGGAGCGATAGCGTTGGCACGTACACCACGCGAGCCCAGCTCTTTGGCAATCGACTTGGCCAAACCAATCATACCGGCCTTCGATGCCGAGTAGTTGCACTGTCCGGCATTACCCGATACACCTACCACCGAAGCCATGTTGATGATGCTTCCGCCCTTCTGTTTCATCATGATGGGCGTAACGGCGTGGATGAAGTTGAAAGCCGACTTGAGGTTTACGTTGATAACCATATCCCATTGTTGCTCGGTCATACGCATCATCAGACCGTCGCGAGTGATACCGGCATTGTTTACCAGGATGTCGATACGGCCGAAGTCCTTCACGATTTCGGCAACCACGCTGTGAGCCTCCTCGAAGTTGGCGGCATTCGAAGCATACCCTTTGGCACGTACACCCAGAGCGGCAATCTCTTGCTCGGTAGCTTTTCCGTTCTCGTCGATGGCGAGGTCGGTAAATGCAATATCAGCTCCTTCCGAAGCGAATTTCAGGGCGATAGCTTTTCCTATACCCCGTGCTGCACCAGTAATGACAGCAACTTTTCCTTCCAGTAATTTCATAATTTTCTTGTTTATATGCAGGGCCGCAAGTCGCCTCGCCGCCCTCGGTTAATAAAATTATCGTTTTATCCCGTACAAGATGAAATCCAGGATGTAATCCTTCAGCCGCGACCGCTCGATGCCCGACTCGGCAAAGTTGTCGCGAATGTAGGGCACATCGAGCCCCCGCAACGCATAGTGCAGCACCGAGGCGGTAGCCGTCACATTGGGGATATGAAACACCCCCTGCTCTACCCCTTCGGTGAGGATGCTCCGCAAGAGCGCCTCCTCGCGGATGTCGATGCTGCGCCGGGCCTTCTCCACCTTCCAGATGTCGCGGAAGAACTCGGCCCGCAGCGTACCGTTGCGCACCACCGCCTCCTTGACCGCCTCCAGCCGGGTGTTGATGTAGTGGAGCAACTTCTCCTCGGGCGGCAAGTCGCGGTTGGCAAGCCCCTCGAGCCGGGCATACAGGTGCTCCGACTCGGCCTCGACCACGGCCCAATAGATTTCGTTCTTGTTTTTGAAATAGGTATAGATCGTGCGACGCCCTTTCCCCGACGCTTCGGCTATATCGTTCATCGTCGTAGCTGCCACCCCTTTGCGGGCAAACAACTGGCGAGCCACATCGATAAGCAATTCACGCGTACGAACCATAAACCTGTCTCTTTTTTTTCAGTTGCACAATCGTGCAAAACGTGTGCGAAATTACATATTTTTATTATTAAAAACCAAAGTATGCACTTCGTTTTTCAAACCGCACGAAGTGCTAAAAACTTTAACATAACAATAACAATCTGACACACAATGTTTTAATTCAAAATCATCGAATCAGACAAAAAAAATATATCCAAACATTTGCTTTTTCAATTATTCTCCGTACCTTTGCACTCACAAACACCGCGGGGTGGAGCAGTGGTAGCTCGTTGGGCTCATAACCCAAAGGTCGTCGGTTCGAGTCCGGCTCCCGCAACCAAGACAAAGGGTCGCAACAGCGACCCTTTTTTCGTATCTACCCCTCCCCCTTCTCTTATGTCGGCCTCCCGAAAAACAGTCTAGGTCACAGTCTATTTTATTTTATGTTTTTCCTATTTACTACTACTCTTTAATGGATAGGCATATAGACAAGGAATTTATTAACAAAAAATAGGCTATTTATGATAAAATAATTAGCTTTGTAATATTTGTCAGATGACTATATAGGAGTAATTAAATCGGGAAAGTATATGGATTTAAAAGAATTTGCAAAAGGACTTGATGAAGAGGCTCTATTCTATTTGCCAGAAAATGATAACTCTCGTCCTCGCGCTTTTGCGAACAGTTTAATCGAAAGATTGAAAGACCAACTCGGTATCGAAGATTATACTAATGCCTATGATATGGTAAAAAGCATGGACGGGCGTGTATTAGGAGAGATATATGGTTATGCAATAAGTGGAAATGGAGAAGTACTTACCTTGATATATTCGTTGTATAACGATCGTATTTGTGACGGAGTTGAAAGTATTACCAATTCTGAGTTCCAAATTGCGCCGAATAGACTCCAAGGATATTATTTACAGTGTCTCAATGGTAATGTGGATGAAAGAATTACACAAGAAAGCGCACTATTTGAACTCTCGGAACTGCTTCATGATAAACCGGTAAAACGAGGTCCTGGTAGGCCCAGTTCTCAACCAACCAATAATCTCGTTACAGTTCGGCTATTGATTTTTTCAAATTCTTTTATTAGTGATGCTAATATCAAGAAGCAGAGGATTAAAGGTAGGTCAATACAGGTAGAAGTATATGATATTGCAAAGCTCTATCAGTTATGTAATACCGAATCAGATCATCAGAATATAGATGTCGTGTTTGGGGAGGAATTTGGTGAATATGGTTATAAACTCCCATATATAGAAATGGAAGCACAGCAGGTTGGTTACAAGTGTTTTTTGACCATGTTTCCCGGTAAACTGCTTCATAGCTTATATCAAGAATATAATACAAATCTTTTGCTGAATAATGTCCGTTACTTTTTGGGATTTAAGGGGAGCGAAAAGAACAATGCCAATATTGGAATTCAGAAAACATTGCGGGAAGAGAAGCATATGTTTTTGGCGTATAATAATGGAATTGTAGCCTTGGCAAATCATGTTGAAACCGTAAGTGAAGGAAAGAGTACAAAAGTCGATACTGAAGATATAAGAAACGATTGCGTTAGTACAGGTATAATTTCGGCTATTCGTGATTTTCAAATTGTAAATGGAGGTCAAACGACAGCTGCATTATTTAATGCCAAGCGACAGAATACTGGTGAACCAATATCATTACTTGGAGTTTATGTCCCGGTTAAAATTATTGTGATAAACGAAGATGATATAAAGAAAAAAGAAGTCGCTGCAAATATTACTAAATATTCAAATTCACAAAGCAAGGTTAAGTATGCCGATTTTTCTACAAGTAATCCATACAATATGGCTATGGAGGATTTGAGTAGAAGAGTAAGTAAAAATGGGGTATATTGGTATTACGAACGATTGAGAGGACAATATGATCAAGAGTTAGCACGTAAAAATTCTAAAGAAGAGCAGCAATTGTTCAAATCAATGTTTGATAAAAAAGAGCGTTTCTTTAGGAAAGAACTATTGGCCAAAGTATGGAAATGCTATCAGGATACACCTTACGATGTTGTAAAAGGAGAAGGTACAAATTATGATTTGTTTCTCAGATATGTGGTTGAAAAGAATATACAACCGGATGAGAAATATTATAAAAAGACTATTGGGCTGCTCATTCTGTGGAATTTCATATATAATATGCCGGAGGTGAAAAGTCAGGGGAATTGCCGAGCTCCATTAACAGCATACACAATGGCGTACATGCTAAACAGCAGAGGTAAAGAGTTTGATTTAATGCAACTTTGGGAGAGACAGTCTGTTGATGATAATCTTATCGAATTTATTTTGAAATTAAGCCGATCAATGTTATCTATGTTGAATAAGATAGCAGAAGAGTCACAAAAATCGGTACTCTCTTGTAGTAAATCAACAGGTACGTATGATGAAATTAAAAGGCGTGGCGTACATTGTGATTACAGTCTGATAGATTATTATTTCCAATAAGAAAAACACGATGAATAAACAACAAATTATTTCTATTATAAAAAAACATCTTTATCAACAGTCTTGTATAGTTGTATTACAAGGTTTTGATTCATCTATTCTTTGGTTGTTGAAAGATGAGTTATTAGATAAAAACATTCTGACCGAAGGCGGATTGATAGACCTTGAAAAGATCAATTCCACAGAGATTATGATGGATGTTATGGCATCTAAGTCTCCTTGTATGATGACAATGGAATCGATGATCGCTTTATCTTCATCATTCTCAAGTCTCGATATTTTGAGGAAGCAGTTTTGCCTATTGAGAAATAATTTGTTGAAGATGTATGATAATCCGACAACATATGACATCCCAGATTTTGAGTCAGACTCGTTCCAAGAGGTCAAGGATAATGAGATTTATTGTAATTATTATTCATATTGCGTACATAGTGGACATAAGCAACAGGTTTGTTATATAGAACCTGACTTTTCCCAATCGACCTGTATTCGCAAAATCAATTTTATAGAACCTGAATCTATTGCGAATGTAAAGGATCAACCTAAAGATTCGACTTTGCCAATTTTGTCTCTCGACAATGGCTCTCTTCAGCAATTCATGGAGGCTATATATTTTGACGAGCCTCTGGAGTATAATGCTTATGTACTTCCTAAGAACGAGATACTTAATGAAAATTGTGGAATACTTTTATCTGCAATAAAACAAAGTGGAAAATCAATAGAAATATATTGGCAATGTACTCCGATAGAGACAAAACAGGTGAGAGGAGAATTGGCTGGCACTTTAAAAAATATTTGGGGATATGATTCTTTCCGAAATCTGAGGATGTATGAAAATTTAGAAGTCAATAGAAACGTGAAATTGATTTCTCAAGGGGAGATTATTGAAACAGTTGTATCAGAAGCCGAAAAAGCGCTGAGAGGGAAATCATATAATAATGTTTTATTGACATCTCCAACGGGTGCGGGCAAATCCATATTATTCCAGTTGTCGGCGATATATTTGGCGGAGAAATATCAGTTATTAACCATCGTTATTTCTCCACTGATTGCATTGATGGAAGATCAAGTTTGCAATTTGCAACCCAAATACAGTAAGGTGGCAGCTCTTAATGGGAATAAAACAGCTAATGAGACAACCGAAATTCTAACAAAGACTCAAAGTGGAGACATAAATATTCTATACATGTCACCAGAGTTAATGCTTTCTCATTCTCTCAATAGTATAATAGGAGATCGGAGAATAGGTCTTGTTGTTGTAGATGAAGCGCATACCGTAACCACATGGGGGCGAGATTTTCGAGTAGATTATTGGTTTTTAGGAGACTATTTGCGTACTTCAAAAACATATTTGAAATATGGATTTCCCATTTTCGCGTTGACTGCAACTGCTGTTTGGGACCCTTCCAGAAAAAACGATATGGTTTTCGAAACAATAGATTCTCTCAATATGGATTCGTGTATTCGATATATTGGTGTGGTAAGAAGAGATAATATTGTTTTTAACATTGGCCATCCAGAGAAGGTTCCTGATTATGAAAAACAACGGAGAAATAGGACCGTAAACGGAATTATAGATGCGATAAAACATAATAGAAAAAGTATATTTTATTTCCCCTATGTGAAGCATATTGGCGATATTTTAGACATGCCTGAGTTGCAGCCATATCGAAATAAAATCACACAATTCCATTCTCAACTTACTCCAGTAGAAAAACAGACAAATTCGGCATTTTTTCGGGATGGAACTTGTCCTATAATTTGTGCTTCGAAGGCTTTTGGTATGGGGATTGATGTTCCAAATATTACTGAAGTTTATCATCATGCCCCTTCCGGATGTCTTCCTGATTATGTACAAGAAATAGGTCGTCTGGCTCGAGATGAAAAATTGACAGGTATTGCTAAAATTGATTTTAATGAGCAGGATTTTCGATATACAAGACAGTTACATGGACTTTCAACTATTAAACCGTATCAAATAAAAGCGGTTCTAAAAAAGCTAATGGAGTTGTATCGATTGCGAGGTGAAAAACGAAATATGATGATTTCACCGGCCGATTTTGAGTATATCTTTCCCAATGCCGGGGATCAACTTGACCAGCGATTTAAAAGTTGTTTGTTATTGATCTCTCACGATTTAATGCGGTCTTTGCAATTTCGTGCTATTATTGTGAGAGCAAAGAATTTATTTGTCGATACGTACATAGAGTTACCTAAGGAAGAATCGCAGCGTTTTTATGACGATTACATTCAGTATCTCACTCCTTTGGGTGCCGGTACTGGGCGATTTATTTTGCATGCAGAAAAGTTTTGGACAGACAAGCAAAGTAATATAAGTTTTCCTCTGTTTAAGCGAAAACTCATGCTACAACAAATATTTAAGAATTATCATGTAACGCCTATCGTACGTGTGGATATTTCTTTGAATAATAATTTAACTAAGACGTCAGCAAAACTTCTTTTAGAAAGATTTTTTGCGCAGTCGTTTCGTATTCTTGACCGATTGGCCAATCCTGTGGCAGGAGCAGCTCGGCATGTAAAATACAGAGAAATCAGGAACGAACTCGTTGATTATTCGCCTATTCAAAAAGAAGAATTTTTACGGTCGTTTATTCTTGCTTTTGCTCCGGCTGTGGGAGATAGTGAAAGAATAGCCTATTGCCAGGTTAAGGTAAAAGCAGAAGAAGATGACAATCAAATAACACTTCTTCGACAAGGATATGAAGCAGTTAAGAGTCAACTGTTAGTTGCATATGATCAAATTGTAACTAATACTCATAATCAAGTTTATTGTAAAGGAAATGCTGTTACAGTCTTTTTGGCTGAAATCTTGAATTGTCTGAATATTGCATCGTTTCAAAAAGTGGGAGGAGCAGATCCTCAGGTATTTGTTCGTATCAATAATCCTGCATATTTAAATAGACTGGTAAAAAATGATAATTACCGTAATCAGATGCTGTCTGATATTTATGATAAGCATCACTTATCTGAACGGATTTTTACTTATTTCTTTCTCACAGATATGACAGATAAGCAACGATGGGATTTTATTGAAGACTATTTCTTGGGAGCATCAGAGGAAAAACTACATAGCCTTGGAAAATAATGAATGTATTTTATCTCTCAATTCACATTGCTGATTTGCCGATCAAACAACTGCAATCTATGGCCAGTTTTAAAAAACTAACCATAGGAGATTTAGCTGTACTTAGACTGGATAGACGTCTTGTATTGGTAATCATAAATCGATCCTTGGATGAAAATGAAAAATTGACGGCATATCCTATAGTTGCGCAGGTTATTTGTGAAGATGAGAATTTACCAAAGTTGTTACCACTACTGTATTATAATGATGGATACAATAGTAAAATTTTTGATATAGATGGACTCCAATTTTTACTAAACACTTTTAAATCCAGCAAATTAGTTTCGGACTTCATAATAGAAACTCTTGCATTAGCAAAGAGGGAAATCGATCAACGGGATACGAAACTTGCACTTCAATTGCTCCAGAGTTCATCGAATGCTCCTTTCAATAGAGAAGAAAATATTGTATCTAATGAACAACAGTTGTCAAAAGAAGGTAAACTTTTAATTGTAGAAAAATTTTTTACATCTCAGATGAAACAAGAATTTTATGATAATATGGCTTTAGGATTAACAGAACGAGAATCTCTGGTAAAACTTCGCCGCAAGTATCCTAAGTTTTTTAGTAAAATTCTTTTAGAGTTCCGAGATAAAGATATTTATACAAGGGTGTGATATTATGATCCCCCCGACTCCGACAGGCTCGTATGATACCAAGGGAAGGGGATATACAAAATTATTGTGTAATGTTGTAAAAGAAATATACCCGCTTGATATTAAGAGGGTTAGAGAAATAACCTCGTTTTTGGGTAATGGGTTGGCAACCGTTCAATTTACTGTGGTCTGCATCGCTTTGCTTGTTCGGGTAACTCTTACGGATGCAAATATAGTGAAATATAGCAGGCAAAAAAATAAAGCCATTTCCTTTTTGCCTGCTTACATTGTTTTTATCAAAACTGGAGACAATAATGTTGTTGCCAAAATCAGCAGCCACAGATTGCCGGTCAATGGATTATATGCTGCTAAAAGTTCCGAAGCAGTATTGCCTCCCGCCAGTCCTACTCCAAATTCAAAAGCGATAGTTAGAACGCCCCAGCATATTCCTATCATCCAGCAATCTTTGAAAGTAAGGGCTTTTATAATCCGAGGCAACAGCAACCATGTTATCAGAAAAATACATACGCTTAATATAATCCCGCTAACAGGTAATGCCCATTTCTCTCCGAGAATCTTCGTCAATACATATTCCCTCAATCCTCCATTGAGAATTGCTACAGGAATAAAGCATAGCCAAACTATGAGCGATTTCAGAATGTTCATACTATCTTTCCACTATATGTTCTATTGACAGAAGGTGCTTGCATAGTGAGTTTCATAAATAATTTCGTATATCCATTCTTTTTCTTTGTCTTCTTAAAACCGGTGAAGCCTAATTTTGTATAACAGTTTACGGCGGGACGATTTTCTTCTATTACATCCAGAATATATTCTTTATATCCTGCTTGCCGCATACTTTCTTTCAGTAAATTAGATGCAACTCCACTCCGTCTGATAGATTTGCGTGTTGCAACAAATTCAATAAATCCGGTCGTCATAGGATAGGGCAGAGGCATCTCAAATTCTTTCTTCAGGACAAGTTTGGCAATAGTTCCCATAATCAAACCAAAACATTTCCTATATGATAACCAATCTGTATAAACAGCTCTGCCTGTGCAATCCGAAATACCTGCAACACCGACTATATTGTCGTTATATAATGCAACATAAAATCTTTCCGAACGGATACCTGATTCAAGCGCCTTTGCTACAATATTCATATCCTTACGGAAAAAAGAAAAATCACGTTCAAAGCCTTCTGCGATACACAAGGCTATTTCACTTCGTTCATCTTCTCGTGCTAATCGGACAGTGATATTCATGTTTTTCCTTATTTAAGCTCTTCCCATTCTTCTTTTGTCATCTTCATAAAATGTTCTGTGCGAATATCCCCAAGAGGAGAAGTCTTGCCCTCTTCCGTATGATGGAAACGGAAACCACACTTCTCCATCACCCGGCGAGATTTTGTGTTGTCGTCATAGTAGCCGCACCAGACGGCAGTTATTCCCAAATCCTCAAAGCATCGTTTAATCAGACGGCGCACGGCTTCAGGTATTAAACCCTGTCCCCAATACGGCTTGCCTATCCAATAACCTATCTCTGCCTCATTCTCCTGCATTTCGGCACTGTGCAGACCATCCCCGAACATGATGCCTATGCTCCCGACCGGTTCAGCTGTTTCTTTCAAGACTACTGCGTAAGTTTCGGGAGCAGCAAAGACAGTACGGATGATGTTCAGACTATCTTCCACGGAAGTATGGGGTGGCCAGCCCGCAATAGGCCCGATTGCAGGGTCTTGAGCGTATTTATATAAAGCCTCGGCATCGGATTCTTGCCAAGGTCGCAGTATAAGCCGTTCTGTATTTATTTCTTTAATCATTGTTAGATGTTAGAGTGAGAATATTCGCCGTTAATCCAAAAGGTAGCTTCTGTACCGGTGAAATGCAAAAGCACATAATTGGGGTCGCTCGCTCCACCGGGGAAATGATGAACGAACCAGTCTTTCCACATTTCCTTGCGGATAGCATCATCAGTAACCACTTCTACCGTGCCACGCATGGCAACGCCATCCCCATAGTAATCGTAGCAAAGCCCTGCCTTGTTGTTCGCCTTAAAATCATTCACTTTCACGGAATCTGCACAGGTTGCCATCCAAACCTCATGGAACCCTCTTGCTCCTATCTTAGACATCTGCACAGGACGAGGATAACCGTTGGCGTCAATGGAAACTACGGTAACGTTCTCGCATTGGGAAAGCAAATGCGTTGCTTTTTCCGCCAGTGTCCGTTCATCCTTTTCCTTCCACCGTTTCAGGTGTGGAAAGTATTGGAGCATTTGTTCTTTTGCTTGTATGGGAGTCAGCTTATATTCAGCCTGCACATTCCATTGGTCAAAGAATTGCAGGCAAAACTCTATCATTTGGGTCATTGTAAACTCTTGGGTAAACTCACCATTTTTGTAGCAATAGACGCAATAATCTTCACTACGGCTTCCATCGACATTTGTTCCTCTGTTCTCATCTGTCAAGGGCATACCGCAACTTTGGCTAAATTGTTGTTCCATATATGTTTACTATTCAATGCCTGTCAGTCCCTTTACAGGCGGTTATAAAATGCAAGAGCGTGGAACTGCAATGCTACCACGTCTAAGTTGGAGGTCGTAGGAAACCTTGGATACAGATGTAACAATAGCAGCCCACGCTATAGCGTGAGAACCACTATGCTATCCTTGTATCCAATTTGAAAATTTCCTACGTTTTCAAGTACAAGATAAGCATAACGCTTCTTCTTTTTCTCGTATGCCGTGGAAAGAGTTGCCTCAATCCGATTACAAAGATAGGGGATTTTTGTGATAATCCCCTATCTTCTAATGTCTTTATTTGTTTTAGGAATGGATTTTAGAGTGTATTTTATATTTTCAACCCTTTACCATGTTTAGTGGATATAAAGCCTAATCCCTTTCTCCATTCATTTGCTTTCTGCCTAAACCATTGCACAAGCGGAATGTCATTTACGCATATGTGATAATGTCCTTTCCTGTTCTTGTCCTCTTCAAATGAGAAAGTTGCATTTTCATCACGGAACTTTCGGTTAAATTCGGGAGAATAGAAATCACCTTTCAGCCTAACTTCCTTCAGCTTGCACAACTCTTGGATTACCCTTTCAGAGAAATGTAAGGTGTTTCGGCAGAAGTCAATCAGCGGCAACAGCTTTTCCACATAAGGGAAATACCGATGTATCTTGTCTATATACTCGTTGAACTTGGTACGTTCTTCCTTATGCTCTTGTTCCATTGTCTTGATATGCCGTACCAATTCTTCATTCTGACTTTCAAGGATGGATATGCGTTGCTGCAATTCCTCCCTTTCCGTTTTTAACTTATTGCCGCCCAAAAGAGAACCGACCTTTGCCACGAATGCCGTTTTCGCTTCGGTCTTGGCGGCTTCCAGCTTCTCTGACTTGATTTCCTTCCGTACTTCGTCAAGCTGCCGTTCCGCCTGTTGCCGCTCGGTCTGCAACTGCCGCACGTTGGCTTCAAGCACTCCCGTCTGCCGGTAAAACGTCTGTTGCCGCGCATGTCGGCCATCCGTATCTGGATGAACAAAGAGAATACAAACGACCCGAAGGATTCGGTTATCCCGAATGACAACGACGACAACAATTGATTTAAAACAATTTAAACTTCTATTTACCAATCTATTATAACAGGCATTTCCATAATTCCATCGAAAAATTTCATACAGTAAGAAAAATAGCTTATTTTTGTTTTTAATATTATTTACGACAATTATGAAAATGCCTAAAAATCGCGCCATATATATAGGAGTGGTGGCTTTGGTGTGGGCCTTTGCCTACTTCTACATCTTCAATGCCAAAATCGACGTCAACGGCGACAACTGCCGCTACTACACCTATGCGACGGCTCTGGCCACGGGTCAAGGGTATACCGACATCTCGGCTCCTACGCCCCACCCCACCAACGCATTTCCACCGGGATACCCGCTGCTGATGATGCCGCTGCGCTTCTTCACCGACAGTGTCGTAGCCCAAAAGGTACTCAACGGGTTGTTCCTGCTGGGGGGTGCGCTGCTGCTCTTCTTCCTGATGATCAAACGCAAGTTGCCCGACAGTCTGGCCCTGGTGGGGGCCTGTGCCGCTATCCTGAGCGACCGGGTGCTCCACTTCTCGACCATGATGATGAGCGAAATGTCGTGCTTCTTTGTCTCGGCGGCGGCCATCTATCTGCTGACGCTGATGAAGGAGGAGAAACCCTTTTATAAGGATTGGGCCTTCTACGGCATGCTGGTGATGGTGCTGCTCTGCTACCACATACGTACCCAGGGAGTTGCCCTGTTTGCCGCCGTGGTACTCTTCTTCCTCTGTACCAAAAAGTGGAAGGAGGCGTTGGGCACGGTAGCGGGATTCGTCGTGGGCTGCCTGCCGTGGATGCTGCGCAACAAGAGTCTGTCGCGCAGGTGAACCCGTGGCGTCCCGAAGACGGGTCACTCGACCTGGGAGGTATCGTCAGCCGCTTCTTCGACACGCTGGCCATGCTGGTATCCAAGGCATTGCCCAACTCGGTGATTCCCTATTTCAAAGTCGACTACACGCCCGAGGTCTCGGCCGGATTCCTGCTGTGGGTTGCCGCCATCGTGCTCGTGGCCCTCATCGTGCGCGGCTTCTGGTCGTTCGGTAAATACCGCTGGGTGCTCATCGGCTACACGGTCTTCACCTTCGGCCTCATCTCCATCTTCAGCACCCCCAGCGAAAACCGTTACCTCACCTCCATTATCCCCTTCCTGAACATGGGTCTGCTCGTGGGGCTCTACGAGGTTGTCGTCTGGGCTTTGCGCCGCATGGGGTCGAAGCTGACCTTCTCGCCCTGGATTCTCGCCCTGCTGCTGCTCACGAGCGTGGGCAACATCAAGGAGTTGCATGCCATGAACCGGATGCCTTTCCCGCCGGCCTATCAGAACTTTTTCAGAATGGGAGCCGTGCTGAAGGAGCATGTATCGCCCGAGACGGTGGTAGCCTCGCGCAAGGGCGAACTGCTCTACATGTTCTCGGGAACACGGGTTACCGGCTACGCCTTCTCGCAGGACGACCGGGCCGTGATACAAAAGATGCTCGACGACGGGGTGGAGTATGTCATCCTCGACCAACTGGGATACAGCTCGACCTACCGTTACCTCTACCCGGCTATTCAGAAGAACGACGACCTCTTTTTCGTCGCCTCTCACATACCCAACCCCGACACCTATCTGTTGAAGTTCGACCGAGAGGCGGCCCGTAAGAAACTGTCACAACCCACCCCCTAAATCAGGAGTGCAACCGACAAGAAATCCAAACAGGCAGTCATTGCCGGAGCTGGTCCTGCAGGACTTACCGGCGCATACGAACTGCTGAAACATACCGATATTCACCCCGTCGTATTCGAGGAGTCGAACGAAATCGGGGGTATCTCGCGCACCGTGCGCTACCACGGCAACCGCATGGACATCGGGGGGCATCGCTACAC
>ERZ780067.529-NODE-529-length-13242-cov-5.06939_pt1 | contig 13242 bp, 13 predicted proteins | sample MGYA00511841_ERZ780067 | MGnify/ENA primary metagenome ERZ780067 (study PRJEB29588, sample SAMEA2143295) | human gut metagenome | biome: human gut; feature: human-associated habitat; material: faeces | place: Denmark | collected 2008/2010 ... | reverse complement strand
TCGGCGATGGTGCCGTAGTGGGCGGTATTGGGCCGGGCCTCGGCCAGCGGTTTGCCGGTGGGGGCGCGGAATATGCGGTCGGTGATGGCGACGGCCTCGGGGCCGCTCACGCGAACGACGGCGATGCCGCCTCGGCCGGGAGCGGTAGAGACGGCACAAATGGTATTTTGGGGCAGGGAGGTATTCAGTTCAGGTTCCATGTTTCGATCCATAACTTGCTTTCTATCGGGGTTTCTATGCTGTCGGGCAGATTGTAGAAGAAATCTATCCCGGTTAATTTTTCCACGCTGTCGATGGTCACGGCCAGGGCACGCATGCGGGGCTGTTCGTCGCTGTTGTCGAAGAGGAAGGCGATGCCTCGCGGCGGGTCGGCAGAGGGGGCGGCCACGACCTTGAAGTAGCGGTCGGGCACGGCTATGCGGTTGCGTCCGATGGTGCGTGGCGAGTCGCTCACGATGGGTCCGCAGGCCACGAGCAGGGCACTGTCGCGCTGGGCCCATTCGCGCACGAGCTCTTCCAGCTCTTTCCAGCGGCCGCGGTTCAAGCCCGGGGCCTGGGGGCAGATGTTCGAGAGCAGAAACGACTCGTCCATGGCCTGTTCGCTCCACTTCATGTCGCCGGCGGGAGCCATGTGGCCCCGGTCATATCCGCTGCGGGTGTAGTCGCGGGTGTCGGCCGGGGTACCCTTCACGTCGGGGTCGCTCACAAATCGGTCGCTGCGCGATACCTCGCCCTGCGTTTCGTTGCGCAGCAGTTCATAGCTCACCCAGTTGGGCAGCTTCCATTGCCGGTTGTACGAGGTGGCATATCCCGTGCGGTAGAGTATCTGCGAGGGGCGGCCGGCCGGGGTGCAGGCCAGTTCGGCCTTCTCGATGTGGGCCCGGTCTGAGCGGGTGACCTCCGAGATGACCGACGACGAGTCGGCGTGCTGGATGAGGTACCACAGACCGCCGGCAATGAGTAGCAGCAGTAGCAGCGACTTGAGGCTGCTCCCCTGGCTCGACGACGATTTTTTCCTCTTTTTTTTCTTTTTGGCCATATGCTCTACTTTTGAATGCGGTAGTGCAAATGTACGAAAAAAAATTTTTACCTTTGTTCGTCTGTTGGACGAATCCATCGGACCGTGAACCGGAAAGAAAAACCAATAAAAACATATACGATGAATTTAGTAGATCGTTTTCTCCACTATGTAAGTTTCGATACCCAGTCGGACGAGCTTACCAATATGACTCCCAGTACGCCGGGGCAGATGGTCTTTGCCCAGGCTTTGGCCGAAGAGCTGAAGCAGATAGGCCTTACCGAGGTGACCCTCGACGATAACGGCTATCTGATGGCCACGTTGCCTGCCAACACCGACAAGAAGGTGCCGGTAATCGGCTTTATCGCCCACCTCGATACGAGCCCCGATATGTCGGGCCGCCACGTGTCGCCCCGCATTGTCAAGAACTACGGCGGTGCCGATATTGTGCTGTGTGCCGAGGAGGATGTGGTGCTGAAGCCGTCGGAGTTTCCCGAACTGCTGCACTACGTAGGGCAAGACCTGATTGTGACCGATGGCAAGACACTGCTCGGTGCCGACGACAAGGCCGGTGTGGCCGAGATTGTAACGGCCATGGAGTACCTGTTGGCCCACCCCGAAATCAAGCACGGCAAGATACGGGTGGCTTTCAACCCCGACGAGGAGATTGGCAAGGGGGCTCACAAGTTCGACGTGAAGGCTTTCGGTGCCGAATGGGCCTACACGATGGACGGTGGCGAGATTGGCGAGCTGGAGTATGAGAACTTCAACGCCGCCGTAGCCCGCGTTACCTTCAAGGGCCGCAACGTACACCCGGGCTATGCCAAGCACAAGATGATCAACTCGATACGTATCGCCAACCAGTATGCCATCATGCTGCCCCGCTGGGAGACGCCCGAGCATACCGAAGGCTACGAGGGTTTCTATCACCTCATTTCGTTCGAGGGCAATGTCGAGAAAACGGTGCTCACCTATATCATTCGCGACCACGACCGCGACCGCTTCGAGCGTCGCAAGAAGGAGCTTGAGCACCTCACCCGCAAAATCAACAACGAGTTCCCCGGTTGTGCCAGCATCGAAATCTCCGACCAATACTACAACATGCGCGAGAAGGTAGAGCCGGTGATGCACATTGTCGACCTCGTCTCCGATGCCATGCGTGCCGTCGATGTGGTGCCCATGGTGAAACCGGTGCGCGGCGGTACCGACGGTGCCCAGTTGTCGTTCAAGGGCCTGCCTTGCCCCAACATCTTCGCCGGCGGCCTCAACTTCCACGGACGCTACGAGTTCGTGCCCATCCAGTCGATGGAGAAAGCCACTGAGGTGATTGTACAAATCGCCCGCATGGCAGCCGAGAAATAACAAACCGTTTTATCCCGACGAAGCAGCATGAGGCACCAGTGGTAGGCCCGGCTGTTTCGTCGGTCTTTTTATATCAATCCTTCACTTATGGCAGGAACCCTCCTTGTACTTACCGGTCCCACGGGGGTGGGAAAGACCGAACTCAGCCTGCAGCTGGCCGAGCACTACGGTGCGCCTATCATCTCGGCCGACAGCCGGCAGTTCTACCGCGACATTCCCATCGGTACGGCGGCCCCTACGGCCGAACAGCTGGCCCGGGTCAAGCACTATTTCGTGGGGCAACTGGCCTTGACCGACTATTACAGCGCCTCGTGCTACGAGGAGGAGGTGCTGCGCCTGCTCGACACGCTGTTTCAAGAGTACGCTTATGTGCTGCTCACCGGGGGCTCCATGATGTATATCGATGCCGTGTGCAAGGGAATAGACGAGATTCCTACCATAACCGACGAGGTACGCCGCGAGGTGCTGGAGCACTACCACCGCGTGGGGCTCGAGGCTCTGTGCGAGGAGTTGCGCGAGCGCGACCCGGTCTACTACGGCGAGGTTGACTTGAAGAACCACAAGCGGGTGATTCATGCTATTGAGATTTGCCGCCAGACGGGCGGCCGATATAGCGACCTGCGCACCCGGCAGGTGAAGCAGCGCCCCTTCCGTATCGTGAAAATCGGACTTATCCGCCCGCGCGAAGAGCTGTTCGACCGCATTGCCCGCCGCACCGAACAGATGATGGCCGACGGCCTGCTCGACGAGGCCCGTCGGGTCTATCCCCTCCGTCACCTCAATTCGCTCAATACCGTGGGGTATAAGGAGCTGTTTGCCTGTTTCGACGGAACGATGACCCTCGACCAGGCCATCGAGAAGATTAAACGCAATACCCGGGTCTACTCCAAAAAGCAGGTGACCTGGTACAAGAAAGACCCCGACATGCACTGGTTCTCGCCCGACGACAAGGAGGCGATTATCGAGTATATCGACGGGTGTAAGTAGTTAAGATTTTTGGGGGATTGTTTGCTTTTCCTTACGTGTATATATCCCGTCCGGGATATTTCTGGATTCCGCGTCGCAGCGCGGAATGACCGGTTTGTCACACCGTACTTGATGCGGGGTCTATGGGCGTCGAATGTGCACTTCCCGCCCGTGTATTTGATCAGTCTCGTGTCTTTATAAAATATTCCTTTACTCCCCGATTGTAGCGCAAGAAGATTTCGCGAGCCTTCTGCAGGAAACCCTTCAGGTGGGGGCGTTGCGGGTGAGCCTGCACCTCCTGTTCTGCCGGAACGACCACGAAGGGGTCGGCGGCTGTGACGGGTCGGCGGGTGTAGACCAGCGTATATTGGGCCGACTTCAGTACCACCCGGTTTATCGGGTCGCGGGCCACGGTCACTTTTACCAGGGCTCCGCCCACGGTGTCGCGCGTCTTCATGTTGGAGATGAAGTTGCCCAGCGAATAGACGACCAGCGCCTGTGGATTGCCCTGCTTGTCGCAGCGCAGCTCCATGGGTTGAATCACATGCGGGTGGGCCCCGATGACCAGTTGCACCCCCTCGTCGACCAGCAGGTCGGCCAGCTCCTTTTGTGTGGCGTTGGGCAGCAGTTGGTATTCGTTGCCCCAGTGCAGGCAGGCCACAATCAGTTCGGCCTGGAGCTCCCGGGCCCGGCGAATGTCGTGCTTGATGCGTGCCCGGTCTATGTAGTTGACGATGAGGGGCGGGGTGGGGGTGAAGCCGTTGGTGCCGTAGGTGTAGTTGAGAAAGGCGATGCGTATGCCCTTGATGTTGGTGACAAAGGGGTGGAAACGCTCGAGCGAACGGTCGGACTCGTAGGTGCCTATGTGGTCGACGCCGAGGGAGTCGAGCCGTTGCAGCGTGCGCCGGGCTCCACGCGACTGGCGGTGAGGAAGAGGTCGAAACCCGCCTGTTGCAGGGCGGCGGGAAACTCGTCGGGGGCCGAGAAGCAGGGATAGCCCGTGTAGGGAGCTCCTCCCGTGGGGGCTTCGAGGTTGACCACGGCATAGTCGGCCGCCGAAACCTCGGGGGCTATCAGTTCGAAACAGCCCGAGTAGTCATAACCTTCGCCGGTGCGAGCCGAGGTAATCTGGGCCTGGTGCTGCATGGCATCGCCCGCAAAAAGCAGGGAAACTTCGGTAGCGGGAACTACCGGAGTTTGCCCTAATAAAAGCGGTGCTAAAAAGGTGACAAGCCCTGTCATGGCCCGAAGGTCTTATTGGTAAATGGCTTTCTTGCCGGCCAGCAGGGTGTTGCGCATGAGCGATACGATGGTCATGGGCCCTACGCCGCCGGGTACGGGAGTGATGTAGGAGCAGAGGGGTGCAACCTCGCTGAACTTCACGTCGCCGGTGAGCTTGAAGCCCGACTTTTTCGTAGCGTCGGGTACGCGGGTGGTCCCTACGTCGATGATAACGGCACCCTCTTTCACCATATCGGCCGTGACAAACTCGGGCGAACCGAGGGCGGCGATGATGATGTCGGCCGTGCGGCATATCTCCTTGATATTGGGGGTGGCGCTGTGGCATACGGTTACGGTGGCGTTGCCCGGGTAGGTCTTCTGCATCATCAGGGTAGCCACGGGTTTACCCACGATGTTGCTGCGGCCCAGCACCACGCAGTGTTTGCCCTTGGTCTCGATGTTGTAGCGGGCCAGCAGCTCCATGATTCCGGCCGGGGTAGCCGATACGAAGCAGGGCAGGCCGATAGACATGCGGCCCACGTTTACGGGGTGGAAGCCGTCTACATCCTTGCGGTAGTCGATGGCCTCGATTACCTTCTGTTCCGAGATGTGTTTGGGCAGAGGCAGTTGCACGATGAAACCGTCGATGTCGGGGTCGTTGTTCAGTTCGTCGACCTTGCGCAGCAGCTCTTCTTCGGTCACGTCGCTCTCGTAGCGGACGAGTGTCGATTTGAATCCGCACTGTTCGCAGGCTTTTACCTTGTGGGCTACATAGGTTTCACTACCGCCGTCGTGTCCTACCAGGACGGCTGCCAGGTGGGGGCGTTTGCCGCCGGCATTGCAGATGTCGGCAACCTCCTGGGCAATTTCTTGTTTGATGCGGTCGGCCACCGCTTTTCCGTCGATTAGTTGCATAAGCATTAGAGATTATATAAAAACTGCCGGACACACTCTCTATTTGCCTAGGGGGCAATCGGTCGTTGTAGTGAGAGTATATCCGGCAGTTTCATGGTTGATAATGTATGTTTTCTTATTTCCGTCTGAATCCTTTCATCATGGCGCCCTTGTTCTGGGTAACCATTCGCATCATCTTGCGCGTCTGGTCAAACTGCTTGATGAGTCGGTTCACCTCCTGGATGGAGGTGCCGCTACCGGCGGCGATGCGCTGGCGGCGGCTGCCGTTGAGCAGCTCGGGGTTGCTGCGCTCTTTGGGGGTCATTGAGTAGATGATGGCTTCGATGCTCTTGAAGGCGTTGTCGTCGATGTCCATATCCTTGATGGCTTTGCCCACACCCGGAATCATCGAGGCCAGGTCTTTGAGGTTACCCATCTTCTTGATTTGCTGTATCTGGCTGAGGAAGTCGTTGAAGTCGAACTGGTTCTTGGCAATCTTCTTTTGCAGCCGTTTGGCCTCCTCTTCGTCGTATTGCTCCTGAGCCCGCTCAACCAGCGAAACGATATCGCCCATGCCCAGGATACGGTCGGCCACACGGGCGGGGTGGAAGTAGTCGATGGCTTCGAGCTTCTCGCCGGTACCGATAAACTTGATGGGCTTGTCGACTACCGTGCGGATAGAGAGGGCGGCACCACCGCGGGTATCGCCGTCGAGTTTGGTCAGAACCACGCCGTTGAAGTCGAGGCGGTCGTTGAACTCCTTGGCGGTGTTGACGGCATCCTGACCGGTCATGGCATCGACCACGAACAGAATTTCGGTGGGGTTTATCTTCTTCTTGATGGCCTCGATTTCGTTCATCATCTGCTCGTCGATGGCCAACCGGCCGGCGGTATCGACGATGACCAGGTCGAAGTGGTTTTCTTTGGCATATTTCACGGCATTGGCGGCGATGCTCACGGCATCCTTGCTGTCGGGCTCGGTATAGACCGGTACGTCAATCTGCTCGCCCAGCACCTTCAACTGCTCGATAGCGGCGGGACGGTACACGTCGCAAGCCACAAGCAAGGGGCGTTTGGCCTTTTTCGATTTCAGCATCTTGGCCAGCTTGCCCGAGAATGTGGTCTTACCCGAACCCTGCAAACCCGACATGAGGATAATCGACGGATTTTGCGACAGGTTGAGGTCGGCCGTTTCGCCTCCCATCAGGGCAGCCAGTTCGTCGTGTACGATCTTCACCATCAACTGCCCCGGCTTTACGGCGGTGAGTACATCCTGTCCCAGCGCCTTCGCCTTTACGGTATCGGTGAATTGCTTGGCCACTTTGTAGTTGACATCGGCATCGAGCAGCGCACGGCGCACATCTTTCAGCGTCTCGGCCACGTTGATTTCGGTGATTTTGCCTTCACCTTTCAATATTTTAAAAGACCGTTCCAGTCTTTCACTAAGGTTTTCGAACATAGTTTTTCAAACAAAAATTTTTACACTGATGGATAAATCGGTGCAAAATTACTCAAAATCGGCGGAATATGCGAATAAAAACCGAAGAATAACATACCGTTTCTCTCCGACCCGTTGCGAAAGTTGCGTGGGGCGTGCAATTATTTTGCATGACAGCGGTGGAAATTAGAAAAAATTTGCTATTATTGTCAATGATTTACAGGTCTGCCGCACCCTCTGGATGGGGTACTTGCCGATAGTCGGGGTGGGGTGGGTAGACGGGACTTTGATTTTAATCGATTGTGTTATGAAAAAATTCTTTACATTTCTCCTGGTTGTCGTGTTGGTATTGTTGTGTCTTCGAATTGCCGGTGTGTGGAAGAGCGAACCCGACGATGAGAATAAGGATTTGGAACCGGTCGAGGTCGATGCTACGGCCGACTCGGTGGCTATGGAACAAAGCACACACTTGAAATTCAAAGGCGTACCTATCGACGGGTCTCTGGCGCAGTTTCTCTCGCGCATGCAGAGCAAAGGCTTCGAGGTGACTTCGGGGCGACAAGACGAGATTCATCGTCTCGAGGGTGACTTTGCCGGGTTCAAGCAGTGCGAGGTCTATGTCTCTACGCTCGACAACCAAGACCTGGTCTCCCGGATAACCGTCTGTTTTCCCACTCAAGACCAGTGGAAAAATCTGTATGGCGACTACAAGACTTTGAAGGAGATGCTGATCGAGAAGTATGGCCGGCCCGTGTCGTGTGTCGAGCGGTTTACCGATTATTTGGGGAATACTGGCGAGGAGACCTACCTCATGCATTCGGTTAGTAGAGGCGGTTGCAAGTATGTCACCCGGTTTTCAACGGACGAGGGTGACATCACTCTCAGTATAGAACAGCGAGAGGGGCTCTACTGCTTTGCGCAACTGGTCTATCAGGATAAGGAGAATGGCCAGGCTGTGCGAAAGTCGGCCATCGACGATTTGTAGAAATAAAGAGCCGGAGCCACCTGTTGGGGCGGCTCCGGCTGTATTTGTTTGTTCCCTTATATCTTCTTGTTTCTCCAGTTTGCCTTCTTGAAGAAGAGAGCCGAAAGCATCAGTTTGAATCCCCAGTAGATATACTCGACGGTCCAGCAGAGCGAGATATCCACGCGTTGCTGCACGATGATTACATAGATGGCCAGGGTGTAGAAGACAATAGTGACCATCTCGATGAGAAAGGCCATTCGGGTGTCGCCCGTGCCCGATACCGACTGGAACAGAAGGTTACCCGGCAGAGCCAGCAGATAGTAGGCCGACATGACATAGACCGAAGCCGTGCAGTTGGCAATGAGTGCGCTGTCGTTGGTGTAGATGAGCAGAATCCATTGAGGGAAAAGGCACAGCAGGATAATGAGCGGCAGCACAATGGTGTAGCACATCTTGATGATGCGTCGCACGATAGGCATCACGTCGTCGGCCCGGTGGGCCCCCATGGCGTTGCTGACGAGGGTGCAGGCGGTAGCCCCGAAGGCATTGACAGGCATGAAGAGCAGGGTAGAGGTGCTGCGTATGATGTTCGAGATGGCCAGCGGCAGTTCTCCCAGGTGCTCCACGGCTACGAAGAAGAGAAACCAGGTGCCGATGGTGAGGAAGTAGAGAATCATGCTCCATACCGACACGTTGAGTATCTCGCGGATGAGTGCGAAGCTCTGGAATCCGAACCGCGAGAGCTGGTATTTCTCCCGGTCGATGCAGAAGAAGGTGTAGAGTACGAAGTGCAGTGCTGCCGAGGCTTCGGCCAGTACCGACCCCAGGGCGGCACCGGCGATGCCCATCTGAGGAGCCCCGAAGTTACCGAATACAAAGATGTAGTTGAACACGACGTTGGCCACGGTCATGATGATGGCGTTGACCATGAGCACGCGGGTGCGGGTGATAGCCACGAAGAAGGCGCGGAACATGACCCCTATCGAGGTGAATATCAGCCCGAAGATTCGGTACTCCATGTAATCTTCGCCGGCCTTGCATACGGCAGGCGATGAGATGAGCATGTCGAGCAGTCGCGGTGTCCACACCAGCGAGGCCCCCACGAGCAGTATCGAGAAGAAGACCAGAAAGAGGGTGCCCTGTCCCATGATGGGGCCCAGTGCCTGATATTTCCCCTCGCCGTTGCGCCGGGCCATGAGTATCTGGGCCCCGGTGCTGAAGCCGAAGGTGACCATGTAGAAGGCCAGATAGAAGACTCCGGCCAGAGCCGAGGCCCCCAGTTCGACTTGGCCCACGCGGCCCATGAAGGCGGTGTCGGTGATGTTGATGAGGTTTTGAACAAATAGACTGACTAAGATGGGGAGTGCGATGCTCCAGATATCTTTGCGGCTGTACATACGATAAGGCAGGTCGTTTGGTTGTTATCGGTCGGGTTACATAGCGAAAATGCCCACTCGACGAATCGGGCAGGCATTCGCAAGCAGGTTATTCGGTTATATCAGTTTGTTGGTAGCGGTGTCGGGGAATACGACGGCCGGTGTAAACTCGCGAGCCTCTTCGGGAGTCATCAGGGCATAGGCCATGATGATGACGATGTCGCCGGGTTGTACCTTGCGGGCGGCGGCTCCGTTGAGGCATACGACGCCCGAACCCCGTTCGCCCTTGATGACGTAGGTCTCGAATCGTTCGCCGTTGTTGTTGTTGACGATAGAGACCTTTTCGTTGGCAATGATGTTTGCCGCGTCCATCAAATCCTCGTCGATCGTGATGCTACCGATGTAATTCAAATCGGCTTGAGTAACGGTTACTCTGTGAATTTTTGATTTTACAACCTCTATAAGCATGGTTCTGATGTGTTATTTTTCGGGACGTCGATAAGCGATGTTGTCGATCAGTCTCACCTCTCCGTTGTATACGGTAATGCAACCCACGATATAGTCCGAGTCGTTCCAGTCGGCAACGGGTTGCAACGTGTTTCCGTCGACGATTTCGTAGTATTCTACGCGCATCTCGGGGATAGCGTTGAGGGTGGCGACCACTTCATCGATAGTCTCTTTCACCGAATGATCGGCTGCAAAGGTACGACTTTTAAATAAAGTCTCGGCTATTTTGGGGGCATTTCTTCGCTGCGACTCGGTGAGCCGGGTGTTGCGGCTGCTCAGAGCCAGGCCGTCGGCTTCGCGCACGATGGGTACGGCCACGATGTTGAAGGTGTATCCCAACTGGGCAGCCATGGCTCGGATGACGGCAATCTGCTGGAAGTCTTTTTCTCCGAAATAGGCATTGTCGGGGCGCACGATGTCAAAAAGTTTGCTCACGATTTGGGCCACGCCGTTGAAGTGTCCCGGACGATATTTACCCTCCATCACCTCGGCCACGGGGCCCAGGTTGAATACACGGGTATCTTCGGTCGGGTACATCTCCTCGACCGAGGGGGCGAAGGCATAGGTGCAGCCTACCGACTCGAGCAGCTGACAATCCTTGTCGAGCGTGCGGGGGTAGAGCCGCAAATCGTTTTTATCGTTGAATTGGGTAGGGTTGACAAATATACTCACCACCGTCACGTCGTTGTTGGCGACGCTGGTCTTTACCAGTTGCAAATGTCCGTTGTGCAAGGCGCCCATTGTCGGTACAAGTCCTATCGTTTTACCGGCATTCCTGTCCGAATCGAGCTGTTGGCGCAATTCGGCGATTGTTGTGAATACTTTCATAATTGAACTTTGGTTAAAAAATCGTGCAAAAGAAGCAAATAAAACCCAATTGACGAAATCAAAGAGAGCTTTTTTATGGATTGTGGCCTTAAATATTTTGGGTTGAGGGGAAAATATGAGAAGTCTGACGATTTTTTGTTGTTAATACTTCTAATATTTCGTGGTTCCCGCCGTTTTTTTATTATCTTTGCAAAACTAATCGAGTTTAAAGAGGTAGAATGAAAGAAGCCAAAGTTCTATTTATTGCCCAGGAGATCACTCCTTATTTGCCGGAATCGGAGATTGCCCATGTATGTCGCCATTTGTCGCAAGGTATTCAGGATAGAGGGCACGAGATTCGTACGTTTATGCCTAAGTACGGGTCTATTAACGAGCGTCGTAATCAGTTGCACGAGGTCATTCGGTTGTCGGGTATGAACTTGATCATCGACGACACCGATCACCCCCTTATCATCAAGGTAGCTTCTATTCAATCGGCTCGTATGCAGGTCTATTTTATCGACAACGACGACTATTTTCAGCGTAGTGCCGACGGGGTGGCCGAAGAGGCCATGCGCCCCGATAACGACGAGCGCAGCATCTTCTTTGTGCGTGGTGTGATGGAGACGGTGAAGAAGTTGCGGTGGACCCCCGACATTATCCACTGTCACGGTTGGATTACGGCCTTGGCTCCGTTGTACATCAAGAAGAGTTATGCCGAGGATCCCTCGTTCCGTGATGCCAAGGTGATTTACTCGTTGTACGACAATGATTTTAAAGTTCCGTTCGATCCTCGATTTGCCGAAAAATTGAAACTCGAGGGTATTCAGGATAGCGATCTCCCCTTCGCCGTAGGCGATTCGGTAGACCCGGTTACACTCAACAAGCTGGCCGTGCAGTATTGCGATGGTGTCATTCAGGCCAGCCAGCACATCGACTCTCAAGTTACCGATTACGTTCAGCAACTGAATATCCCCTTCTTGGGATATCAGGACCCCGAAAATTATATTGATGCCTATAACGACTTTTACAGTAAAATTGTAGGGAACGAATAACGTCAGTTACTAAATAGAAATGAAAGTTTTTAAATTTTTGCCGGTTGCTCTTGTCTTTGCTTTAGGCATCGGCATCTCTTCCTGTGGCGACGAAAACAGCATGATAGGCTCGTCGATAGTCGATACGGATCTCGAAATCGTGGTGGATTCCTCTTTCCAAAAGATGGTAACAGCCGAGTCTATTCCCAACGATAGTGTGGTGGGGCGCACGATAACCCAGTTGATCGGGCGCATTTCGATACCCGGATACGGAAAGTTGGAGACCGATTTCCTCACGCAGTTTATGTCGGCCTCTACTTTCGATACGGTAGGTGTCGATCGTCTCGACTCGCTGGTTCTTTACTTGAGCTACAACACCGAGTCGTTTACAGGCGATTCGCTGGCGCCCATGCAGTTGAGTGTCTATCCGCTCGAGAAACAGCTCAAATCGCCGGTATACAGCAGTGTCGATCCGGCCGAATATTACAATGCACAGAGCGCTCCCATCGCTTTGAAGAGTTACAACGCTTCGTTCCTGGGCTTGCCCGATTCGCTGGTCGAGTTGGGTTACAAGACCATACGGGTGAAGTTGCCCGATGCCATGGCCGAGCAGCTCTTCGAGAAGTACAAAACCGATCCGCTCGTATTCTCTTCGCCCAGCCGGTTTACCCAATATTTCCCCGGTTTCTATGTGAAGACCTCGTACGGCAGCGGTTGCGTAGTGAATGTGCAAAACTCGGTGATGAACCTGCACTACACCAAAACCACGGTCATTAACGATAAAGACTCTACCTACGCTTCGACCCAGACCCTTATGGCTGTAACGCCCGAAATTAGCACAGGCAACCATATCCGGTTAGAGATAGACCCTACATTGCAGAGCAATATAGATGTCGGTCGGGTCTATTTGCAGGCTCCGGCGGGCTTGAACGTACTGTTGCATTTCCCCACACGCGAGATTGTCCGCTCGTTCGAAGAGTCGGTAGGGGCTGGCGGTTCTACCATACAGGGCCTCATCAACTCGCTTATCTTGGAAGTCCCGTTGAAAGAGTTGCCCAAGAGCAATTACAAACTCGAGCCGCCGCAATTCCTGCTCTTCGTGCGGAAGAGCGAGCTCCAGAGCTTCTTCGAGAAGAAAGAGCTGGCCGACAACGTACGCTCGTTCTATGCCGAATACAACAGCGATACCCGCAAGTATAGCTTTACCGGGCTGCGTACCTTCCTGAACGATGTCATCGAGAAGAAGCGCCAGGGTACCGAAATTACCGATGCCGACGAGGAGATTGTGCTCGTACCCGTATCGGTATACAGCGAGACCGTATCGTCGGGTAGCAGCTACTACTATTATTCGTACAACGAGCAAGAGGTGGTGACCGACATAGTTCCCTACATCTCGGCTCCGGCTCTGGCCGAAATCGACATGGACCATATCCGATTGCAGTTGACTTACAGCCGGCAGAAAACCAAATAGCCGGTCGATGATATACGCACAACAGGAGGCGGGGCGATGCAGTTCGTTCCGCCTCTTTGTTTTCAGCAAGGGGTATTGGCTGTGTAAGTAGCGTAGAGTAAGCCGATTAGCTCTCTTCGATGAGAGGGTGGACCAGCCGATTCGGAAACCGTCGGGCGAGTCGGGCGGAAAAAATATGTGG